>ERZ773054.267-NODE-267-length-42296-cov-36.354324_pt1 | contig 42296 bp, 40 predicted proteins | sample MGYA00580630_ERZ773054 | MGnify/ENA primary metagenome ERZ773054 (study PRJEB29015, sample SAMEA2737994) | human oral metagenome | biome: human oral; feature: human-associated habitat; material: dental | place: China | collected 2115 ... | reverse complement strand
CACTGGCGATGCCGAAGGCCATGGCCAGCGGCAGGGCCACGCAGGCCACCGTCAGACCCGCCCCCAGGTCTGCCATGAAATCGGGCCTGCGATAGTGCTTCAGGCTGTCCAGCAGGGCGGGGCGGAAGTGGAAACTGCGCAGCTTCTGCGACATGATGACCTCGAACTCAGGATACTTTCATGCCCGCCTTGGCACCGCTGTCGGGCGAGAGCAGGAAGACGCCCTCATCGTCGGTGGTGCTGGATGCGGCCAGCACCATGCCCTCCGAGAGGCCGAACTTCATCTTGCGCGGCTTCAGGTTGGCCACCATCACGGTCAGCCGTCCCGGCAGCTGCGCCGGATCATAGAAGGCCGAGATGCCGGAGAACACCTGACGGGGACGGTCTTCGCCGATGTCCAGCATCAGCCGCAGCAGCTTGGTCGATCCTTCCACCTTTTCGGCGGAGATGATCCGGGCCACCCGCAGGTCGGGCCGCAGGAAGTCGTCGATGGTGATCTCGGCCGGCTGGCCTTCGGCAGTGCTGGCTGCACCGGCAGCCGCTTTGGCGGCCTTGTCCTTGCTGCCCTTGTCCTTGCCGTCCTTGCCGCTCCTGGCTGACGCGCCCTCGGCCTTGGCATTCGCGGCCGCCTCGGCTGCCAGTCCGAACAGGGCGTCCAGCTGCTTCGGGTCCACCCGCTGCATCAGGTGCTGGAAGGGCTGGATGGCGTGGCCGGCCGGCAACGGCTCGTTCACCATCGCCCACGTGAAGGGCTGCGGCAGGTTCAGGAAGGCCGCAGCACGGGCGGCCGTGTCGGGCAGCACCGGCGCCAGTAGCGTGATGAGCTGTGCAAAGCCGCGCAGCGCGTCCGAGCAGACCTCATGCAGCTTGGCGGTCTGTGCCGGATCCTTGGCCAGCTCCCAGGGCTTCTCAGCGTCGACGAACTGGTTCACCCGGTCGGCCAGCGCCATGATGGCGCGCATCGTCTTGGCGTAGTCGCGCTGCTCGTACAGCTCGGCCAGGGCATCGGCACCCGGCCAGCTTTCGGCAAAGGCTGCCAGCGTGGCCGGGGAGGCCGCCGCCAGTCGGCCGTCGAAGCGCTTCAGGATGAAGCCGGCCGAGCGGCTGGCGATGTTGACCAGCTTGCCCACCAGGTCGCTGTTGACCCGGGCCACGAAGTCCTCGGCGTTGAAGTCCACGTCCTCGACCCGGCTGTTGAGCTTGGCCGCCAGGTAGTAGCGCAGCCATTCCGGATTCATGCCCAGCTCCAGGTATTTCTTCGGAGATAGCCCCGTTCCGCGCGACTTGGACATCTTTTCGCCGGAGATGGTGAGGAATCCGTGCACAAAGATGTTGTCGGGCGTGTGCATGCCGGCAAACTTCAGCATGGCCGGCCAGAACAGCGTATGGAAGTAGATGATGTCCTTGCCGATGAAATGCACCTGCCGGTACGGCCGCTGCGGATCCTGACCGGCCTGCGGGTCGATGAAGGCATCGAAGTCCAGGCCGCGCTTCTCGCACAGCGCCTTCAGCGAGGCCAGGTAGCCCACCGGGGCGTCCAGCCACACGTAGAAATACTTACCCGGCGCATCCGGGATGGGAATGCCGAAGTAGGGTTCATCGCGCGAGATGTCCCAGTCGGCCAGCGGGTTGCCGGCACCTTCGCCCTCGGCCGCGCCAGTGTCGGTTGCATCGCTGCCCAGCCATTCGCGCGCCTTGTTGGCCACCTCGGGCTGCAGCCGGCCCTGCGCCAGCCAGTCGTGCAGGAACTGGCGGCAGCGCGGATCGGAGAGGCTGAAGAAATAGTGCTCGGAGCTGCGGATGACCGGCGTGCTGCCGGTCAGGGTGGAATAGGGGTTGATGAGGTCAGTGGGGGCGTAGACCTTGCTGCAGACCTCGCAGGCGTCGCCGTACTGGTCCTTGGCGTGGCAGTTGGGGCACTCGCCCTTGATGTAGCGGTCCGGCAGGAACATTTCCTTCACCGGATCGAAGAACTGCTCGATGGTGCGCGTGGCCACCAGGCCCGCCGCCTTCAGCCGCCGGTAGATCTCCTGCGACAGCGCCGTGTTCTCGGGCGAATGGGTGGAGTGCCAGTGGTCGAAGCTGATGTGATAGCCGTTCAGGTAGTACGGCCGCTCGGCGGCAATGCGTGCCACCAGTTCTTCGGGCGTGATGCCCTCGGCCTGGGCCTTCAGCATGATCGGGGCGCCGTGGGCATCATCGGCCCCCACGAACAGCACGTCCTTGCCCAGCATGCGCTGGAAGCGCACCCAGATGTCGGCCTGGATGTACTCCATGATGTGGCCGATGTGGAACGATCCGTTGGCGTAGGGCAGGGCGGTGGTGATGAACAGACGCTCGGGATGCTGGCCGGTGGCGGCAGGCATGGCGGCGGCTGCCGATGCGGCGGATGGCTGGGGCTGGCTCATGAAAACGCAGGAGGTGGTGGACAGGATGCCCGCGTGTGGCGGACACGATGCCCCGTCAGGGGGGGGCCCGGCATGCCGGGCGCGCTGCCGCTGATTTTAGCAAGGGCGGCTGCCCTGCCGGTACGGTGGCGTATCATCGCCGGGCGGACAGCATCCGGGCCGCGACCGTTGCGGCGTGGCCGAATCGTGGCCTCCGTCGGTCAGCCGGCGAGCGGGCCGGGGCATGACTGCCACAGGTCATGTGTCAACATGGCGAATGTCAAGTTTGCAGGGCACAAGCCGTGCGAGCATGATGCAGAGACTGGCCACCCTGTCAGCAGGGCTGGGCCGGCTGCCTCCCCCTTCTTGCGGGCTGGCGTATCCGCGGGCGGCAATACGGCTGCATCCGGTGCTGCCCCCTTAACAGAATTCCTGTACCCGATTCCATCATGAGTGTTACTGTCGACGCCGTCAATCAGGCGCTGGCCACCGTCATCGATCCCAATACCGGCCGGGATCTCTTCTCCAGCCGCTCGGCACGCAACGTGCGGGTGGACGACGGTCACGTGAGTCTGGACGTGGAGCTGGGCTATCCCGCGCTCAGCCAGATCAACCCCATCCGCGAGGCGGTCCAGGCCGCCATCCAGAAGATCCCGGGCGTGCAGGGCGTCACCCCCCACGTCTATCAGAAGATCATCGCCCACTCGGTGCAGGGCGGCGTGAAGCTGCTGCCGCAGGTGCGCAACATCATCGCGGTGGCCTCCGGCAAGGGCGGCGTGGGCAAGAGCACCATGACGGCCAACCTGGCGCTGGCGCTGGCGGCCGAGGGCGCCACCGTCGGCGTGCTTGACGCCGACATCTACGGCCCGTCGCAGCCCGTCATGTTCGGCATCCATGGCCGGCCGCACACGCCCGATGGCCAATCCATGGAGCCCATGGAGAACCACGGCGTGCAGGTCAGCTCCATCGGCTTTCTCATCGACATGGACCAGCCGATGGTCTGGCGTGGTCCGCTGGTGGTGCAGGCGCTGGAGCAGCTGCTGCGCCAGACCAACTGGCGCGACCTCGACTACCTGGTCATCGACATGCCCCCGGGCACGGGTGACGTGCACCTGACGCTCTCGCAGAAGATTCCCGTCACCGGCGCGGTCATCGTCACCACGCCGCAGGACATTGCGCTGCTGGACGCACGCAAGGGCTACAAGATGTTCGAGAAGGTCGGCATCCCCGTCATGGGCGTGGTCGAGAACATGGCCATGCACGTGTGCAGCAACTGCGGCCACATCGAGCACATCTTCGGTCAGGGCGGCGGCGAGAAGATGGCGGCCGAGTACGGTCTGGAGTACCTGGGCGGCCTGCCGCTGGACATCCACATCCGCGAGGATGCCGACGGTGGCCGGCCGACGGTGGTGGCCCGCCCCGACAGCGAGCTGGCGGCACAGTACCGCCGCATCGCCCGCCGCGTGGCGGTGAAAGTGGCCGAGAAGGCCAAGGACATGTCGTCCAAGTTCCCGTCCATCGTCATCAAGAACGACTGATCGGAACGATTGATCGCACCCCGAAGCCCGGGCGGTTGCCGCCCGCGGCTTTCCTGCTGTCTCCATGGCATGATGCGGCTGTCCGGCGCAGGGCGCGCGTGATGGGGAGGCCTCGCGTGTCGCCGCGCGCAGCAGGGCAGGCTGCGACCATCATCCCGGGGCCGTTCCGGTATCATCCCGATCTGTGTCATCCGGCGACGGGCACAGCTGTGTGCCAGGCCCGACGCCCGCATCCCCGATACCCCGACAGAGCGCCCGCATGAGCATCAAATCAGACCGCTGGATCCGCGAAATGGCCGAGAAGCACGGCATGATCGAGCCCTTCGAGCCCGGCCAGGTCCGTTCCGTCGACGGCCGTCGCGTCGTCTCCTACGGCACCTCCAGCTACGGCTACGACATCCGCTGCGCGCCCGAGTTCAAGATCTTCACCAACATCAACAGCACCATCGTCGATCCCAAGCAGTTCGACGAGAAGAACTTCGTCGACTTCGTGGGTGATGTCTGCATCATCCCGCCCAACTCCTTCGCGCTGGCACGCACGGTCGAGTACTTCCGCATCCCGCGCAACGTGCTCACCATCTGCCTGGGCAAGTCCACCTACGCGCGCTGCGGCATCATCGTCAACGTCACCCCCTTCGAGCCCGAGTGGGAAGGCTACGTGACGCTGGAGTTCTCCAACACCACGCCGCTGCCGGCCAAGATCTATGCCGGCGAGGGCTGCGCCCAGGTGCTGTTCTTCGAGTCCGACGAGGTCTGCGAGGTCTCGTACCGCGACCGTGGCGGCAAGTATCAGGGCCAGCGGGGCGTCACCCTGCCGCGCGCCTGAAATTTCGGGCTGGCGCATTTCAGGTTTGCGCCATCCCCGGGTATAATCCGCGCCGTCTGTCGAGGCCGCAACCGCGGCTTTCCTGACGGACGCAAGGTACCACGGCCCGCTTGCCAGGCGGGACCGCACGTCAACCCACTTTCTATAAAGGGAAATCATGGCACTGGAAGCCGCCGACAAGGCCAAAGTCGTTTCTGAATACCGTCGCGCCGACAACGACACCGGATCGCCCGAAGTGCAGGTCGCACTGCTCACCGCCCGCATCAACGGGCTGTCGCAGCACTTCAAGGATCACGTCAAGGATCACCACTCGCGCCGCGGTCTGCTGCGCATGGTCAGCCGCCGCCGCAAGCTGCTGGACTACCTGAAGCGCCGCGATCTCGACGCCTACCGTTCGCTCATCGAGCGGCTGGGTCTGCGCAAGTAATCGGCAGAAGCCACCACGGGATGCCCGCCACCGCGCGGGCATTCTGTTTTTCGGAATGCAAGGGCGAACCGTGCCGCCGGGTTAGCACGGGGAGTGGGCACCACGAGTGCAAGGAAAAATCGATGTTCGAGATCGCCAAGAAAACATTTCAGTGGGGCAACCACACGGTCACCCTGGAAACCGGGGAAATCGCCCGCCAGGCCAGCGGTTCGGTCCTGGTCACCATCGATGACACGATGGTGCTGGCCACCGTCGTGGCTGCCCGCGAACCCAAGCCGGGTCAGTCCTTCTTTCCGCTGACGGTCGACTATTTCGAGAAGTTCTACGCCGCAGGCCGCATTCCCGGCGGCTTCTTCAAGCGTGAAGGTCGCCCCACCGAGAAGGAAACCCTCACCGCCCGCCTGATCGACCGCCCGATCCGTCCGCTGTTCCCCGAGGGCTTCATGAATGAAGTCCAGGTGGTGCTGACGGTGTTGTCCAGCAACCCCGAGATCGATGCCGACATCCCCGCCATGATCGGTGCCTCGGCTGCCCTGGCCATCTCCGGCGTGCCGTTCAACGGCCCCGTCGGCGCCGCCCGCGTCGGCTACATCGACGGCCAGTATGTGCTCAACCCCTCGGCCTCGCAGCTGAAGGAATCCAAGCTGGATCTGGTCGTGGCAGGTACCGACCAGGCCGTGCTGATGGTCGAATCCGAGGCCTCCGAGCTCTCTGAGGACGTGATGCTGGGCGCCGTGGTCTTTGGCCACGAGCAGATGCAGACCGTCATCCAGGCAATCGAGGAGCTGGTCGAGGCTGGTGGCAAGGCCGAGTGGGAATGGACCGCCCCCGAAAAGAACACCGCGCTCATCGAGCGTGTGCACGGCCTGGCCGGCGACGCCATGCGCGACGCCTACAAGCTGCGCGTCAAGCAGGAGCGTTCCCAGCGCATCAAGCAGATCGAGGCCGATGTGCAGGCCCAGCTGGCTGCCGAAGAGAATCCTCCGGCTGCCACCGAGGTTGGCGACATCCTGTTCGAGCTGCAGTCCAGCATCGTGCGCAACCAGATCCTGTCCGGCGAGCCCCGCATCGACGGCCGCGACACCCGCACCGTGCGCCCCATCTCCATTCGTACCGGCGTCCTGCCGCGTGCCCACGGCAGCGCGCTGTTCACCCGTGGTGAAACCCAGGCGCTGGTGGTGGCCACGCTGGGTACCGCCCGTGACGAGCAGATCATCGACGCAATCACCGGTGAATACCGTGAGCGCTTCATGATGCAGTACAACATGCCGCCGTACGCCACCGGCGAGACCGGCCGCATCGGCACGCCCAAGCGTCGCGAAGTCGGCCACGGCCGTCTGGCCAAGCGCGCCATCACCGCGCTGGTGCCCTCGCAGGAAGACTTTGCCTACTCCATCCGCCTGGTCTCCGAGATCACCGAGTCCAACGGCTCGTCGTCGATGGCTTCGGTCTGCGGCGGCTGCCTGGCGCTGATGGACGCCGGCGTGCCCGTCGAGCGGCACGTGGCCGGCATCGCCATGGGCCTGATCAAGGAAGGCAACAAGTTTGCCGTCCTCACCGACATCCTCGGTGACGAAGATCACCTGGGTGACATGGACTTCAAGGTGGCCGGTACCGAGCAGGGCGTCACCGCGCTGCAGATGGACATCAAGATCCAGGGCATCACCCGCGAGATCATGCAGGTGGCGCTGGCCCAGGCCCGCGAGGCCCGCATGCACATCCTGGGCAAGATGCAGGAAGCCATCCCGGCCGCCCGCACCGAGCTGTCGGACTTCGCTCCGCGCATGTACCAGATGAAGATCAACCCCGAGCGGATCCGTGACGTGATCGGCAAGGGCGGTGCCACCATCCGTGCCATCACGGAAGAAACCGGCACCACCATCGACATCCAGGACGACGGTTTCATCACCATCGCTGCCGTCGACGCTGAGGCCGCACGCCGCGCCCAGCAGCGCATCGCCGACCTCACCGCCGAAGTCGAGATCGGCAAGATCTACAACGGTACCGTGCTCAAGATCCTCGAATTCGGTGCCATCGTTCAGGTCCTGCCGGGTCGCGACGGCCTGCTGCATGTCTCCCAGATTGCCCAGGAGCGTGTCAACAAGGTCGAGGACTACGTGAAGGAAGGCCAGTCCGTCCGCGTCAAGGTCATCGAGGCCGACGACAAGGGCCGCCTGCGTCTGTCCATGAAGGCCGTGGCTGCTGAAGAGGCCAACCAGTCGGGCGAAGGCGCCTGATGCGTTGAACCACCAGACGGAGCCCGTCAGCCGGGCGCCGTCATGGCCTCATCACGGGCTGCCTGATATTCAGGCGGCCCGTTCTGTTTCTGGAATCCCCTGCGGTGCCGCGTGGGTCAGCCAGCATCGCCTCTGGCAGCATGATGACCAGCCGCCAGCCGCCAGCCGCCAGCCGCCAGCCGCCAGCAGCCAGCAGGCAGCAGGCAGCAGGCAGCAGCCAGCCGCTGACAGCGCACTTATGCAAACAGCCCCGTCTCCTTGCGGAGTCCGGGGCTGTTTCGTTGCTGCCCGCAAGTACGGGCAGCTGTTTGACCTGATCAGGCCTTCAGCAGTTCGCGCCAGTCGGCGGGCAGCGCAAAGCGCTGACCATAGTGCTCGGCCAGCTCGGCAGCACGGCGCTCCACCTCATCCGCATCCAGCGCCCGCAGCGCGGCCAGCGGGGCAGAGGCCGTGTCAGCCCACAGATCGGCACCGCGTGCTGCCACGTCGGCCGTCGCTGCCGAGGGCAGGGCGCGGGCCTTCAGGCCGCTCAGCAGCTCCACCCATACGATGTAGCGCAGTCGGTCGCGCACGTCGTCGGCCGGCAGCTTCACGCTGCGCCGCAGGAAGGCCGACAGCCCCGACCACAGGTCCGGATCCTCATCCTCGTCGTCGTAATAGTCATAGAAGCCACTGCCAGCCGCGCGTCCCTTGCGCTGGAAGCCATGCGCCATCTTCTCCATGGCATAGGCTGCTTCTTCCGTCAGCACAGGCCAGACAGCCGACTCCGCCGCGCCATGTGCATGCCCGTGATCGTGGTCATGGTGATCATGCGCATGGTCGTGGCCATGATGGTGATCATGTGCGTGATCATGATCATGATGGTGCCCGTGCCCATGGTGGTGATCATGGTCATGCCCATGATGGTGTCCATGATCGTGGCTGTGGTCGTGGCCGTGCTCATGGCCGTGTTCATGGCCGTGGCCCAGATCGTCCTCCAGATCGTGTTCATCGTGGGCCTGCGCCGCGGCCTTGGCCGCGCAGGCGCAAGCGCAGCCGGATTCCGCCTTGGCCGGTTTCTCATCGGCCGAGTGAGCCTTGGCGGCCTGCGGGCGCTTCACCTCGTGTCCGGACAGGGCAGCGGATTCCGATTCACCTTGGCCATGCCCGCAGCCATGGTCATGATGATGCCCATGCCCATGCCCATGCCCATGCCCATGCCCATGCTCGTGGTGGTGCTCATGCCCATGCCCGTGCCCATGGTCGTGGTGGTGCTCATGCGCATGCTCATGATGATGCCCATGCTCATGGCTGTGGCCATGATCATGTCCGTGGTCATGTCCGCATCCGCAGCCATGCTCGCCCAGGCTCTGGTGGTAGAGCTGGTCCGTCACCTCCAGCCCCTCCTCATCCAGCAGCGCCAGCGGGCCCGCGCGATAGCCGGCAGCGGTGCCAGCCGCCTCGATCTCCTGTGCCGCCACGCCTTCTCCCAGCAAGGCCAGCCCCTCGTTGAAATAACCATGGCGAACGCGGTCGATCACCAGACCCGCGCGGGCCGGTGTCAGCGTCAGCGCCAATCCCAGCTGAACCAGCAGGTCGGCCGCATCGCTCACCAGCTTTTCGGACTGCTCGGGCAGCACCACCAGCTCGGCTGCGTGCGGCAGGTGGAAACGCACCGCCACATGGCCGGGCGCCACATGCTGAAACCAGTGGGCGTCAGCCGTGGCCGGCACGGATTGCAGCCGGACGCGAATGCCACCGCCGCCCCCCGGGGCGCTCTGCGCCGCCTCACCGCCTGCAGTCCCATCCGAGGGCTCCAGTAGCAGGCCGGAGGTGGATGCCAGGGGCAGCAGGGCCTGGAAAATACCTGCTGAATCCAGCAGTTGCAGGGAAGGGGGGGCAGGTTGTCTGGGGGTGCTCATGATGGAATCCATCGGCCCAAAGGCGCGAGATGTTGGTGAATGACAACAGGAAGGTCAGCGAGGGCGCCTCATCGGGCGGTACTGACGAATTGGCACATTGTATTTGTTGACCGCTTGTACGGCTGACGGTTCTAATGTTGTAAATCGTGCAAGGAAATAGTTCTTTCCTACGCTTCTAACCAGATGAAACGTGATCCGGCCGGTCCTCCGACCCTGAAACTGCCTCGACGCCTGTTTCGGCTGTTCACGTCGCCCCTGTCCGAGTGGCAGCAGATCGACCGGGAAGATGTCCCGCTGCGCCGTCTGTACGTGGGCTGGCTGTTGCCTCTGGTGTTACTGGTCTGGCTCAGCCTGGTTTTCGGTCAGCACCTCTACGACGATGCGCCCGTGCTGCATCATCCGCAGGGACTGACCAAACTGCTGGTGCTGCTGGGCGGTGGTAGCCTGGCCTTCTTCGTGCAGTTCACCCTTCTGGCACTGGTCACGCAGCTGTGCGCGCCCCGGTTCGGTGGAACCCGCCATCTGCGCAAGGCCTTTGCCGTCGTTGGCTACGCCATGGCCGGCCTCCTGGTGGCAGCCGCACTCCAGCCGCTGCTGATGTCGCTCTTTCCCCTGCTGATGGTGCTGGGCGGCGGCTGGTCGGTCTACCTGCTGCTGGGGGGCATGCACGCCCTGCTGAAAGTGTCGCCTCGCGGCGGACGCATCCTCAGCGGCATCGTCGTCGTGCTCTTCCTGCTGACCAACATGCTGCTGCGCCCCCTGGCTGACCGGGTCTGGGAAAGCATGGTGCCGCCGGAGGCCGTACCCGCCATCGTCGGCGCCGAAGGGCCTGCCTTGCGCCAGGGTGACGACCGCGTGCTCGTGCCCATCGAGAAAATCCAGCAGGCCGATCGCAATCTGGACGAGGCGGCACGTGAGGCCGGCAGCGCCAGTGCCCGCAACGACTCCCTGGCTGCCGCACAGGCCGCACGTGATGCCGTCACCGCCTTGGCGGCCACCGTCGCCGGCGGACAGGAGCGTGTACCGCTCACGCCGGCCCAGCTCTCCGACTGGTTCCCCAGTGAGATCCTGGGGCTGAAGCTGCAGTCCCTGCAGATCGAACCCTGGGGTGGCGTGTCGTCCCGCGCCGTCATGGCCCATGGCATCTACGGCCGCCAGGGCAGCACCGAACTGGATCTGCGTCTCATCGACCCGGCCAGCGCTGGTGCCTTGCTGGCCCAGTCCGCTGCCACCGGTGCCCAGGGTCACAAGGAAAGCGAGACGACCGCCACCATCGAACGCAGCTACCGTGAAGGCGCCCGCAGCGTCTCGGAACTGCGCTGGAAGGACTCCAACCGCATCGAGATCAGCTACGTGCTGGCCAACGGCGTGCGCCTCACCGCCCAGGCCAGCGCTATCGATGCCACCGCCCTGCACGATGCCATCCGCCAGCTGCCCCTGGACGTGCTGGAGCACAACCGCATGGTGCCCGTGGATAGCCTGTCAACGGCTACCAAGCCTTCGCCCGCCGTTCCCGACACCCCACCGACACATCCGGTACAATCGGGCACCACGCCTCCGTAGCTCAGTGGATAGAGCATCCCCCTCCTAAGGGGAGGGTCGCACGTTCGATTCGTGCCGGAGGCGCCATTTTCTTGCGCGTCAACAACGGTGCCCCTCAAGCAACAACAATACAGGGCGCTGTCTCTCACATCCGTTCCGGTCACCTTCAACGCATTCCAATCCCGCAACCGTACAGCCGCCAGGTGGCGTGCCCTCCGATTGCGTCCGACGCAAGCCCTGCCGGCAGGAAAGACCAGTGGGAGCAACTGAGAATGGCGGGCTCAACTGTGCGGTTGAAGATTGACAGGCGGCACGTCGTTGATGTGGCCTGCCCGCTGCCGAACCTGCCGCCTCAGGCAGATGCCAGCCGCCTCATATCGCCGATCTGGGCGCCGATCCCTTCAGACATTGGCGTCAGCACGTTCGCCCTGAGCAGCGGCTGGCGTGGCCTGCGAGGTGGCAGGCTGCTGCAGGTCGCGCAGCATCGCCTCACGCAAGATGGCGTTGATGCGGGTCTGGTAGCCCTTGCCGTCACGCTTGAGCCAAGCCATGACATCCTTGTCGATACGGATTGATGTCTGGGTCTTGATGGGACGGTAGAAGCGGCCGCGCTCGGCGTCAGCCCAGTCTTCCGGGTCTTGTGCCGGGATGTCGTTGTAGTCGATCTCGCTGTCGGGGCGCTCGGCCAGGGTGCGCAGCTCGGCAATCCGCTCCGGCGAGAGCGGTGGCAGGTCGTCCAGGGTGACACTAACCGTTTTCATAGATTCTCCGTTCCTTTCGGTCTGCACGACGAGCACTGATGATGCGCACGACCTCAATGCCTGCTTCGTCATCCCACAGCGTGTGGGCCACCAGAAGCAAGGTAAAGCCACCGACTGCGCCAATGGTCTGCCAGCGTTGCTCGCCGTTCTCGACGCGATCCTGGCGTGTAACGGCCATTGGATCGGCGAAGACGCGAACGGCCTCCTCAAAGGAAATGCCATGCTTGCGCAGGTTGTTGGCGGCTTTGGCTGGGTCCCACGTGAAGCGCTGGCGCATGGTCATTGTAACCCGTTTTTGTATATACAAATGCTAGCGGTACTTGTCTCGGGAAAGCAAGACCTTCGTCTCGTGGATAGCGGGAAGGCAGCATGGCTGCCTCTCGTAAGCACGGTTGGCAGGAAGAATGCGGGGAGCAACCGACGAATGGCGGGCTCCATTGTGCGGTACGGCACACCGTTGGGCAGCACAGGATGCAGCTCTCAGGCCAGGTCGGGCACAATGCCCGCATGCTGCAAACCGTCGCGGAGCGTGTGCATGCAGAACAAGCCATCCAAGGCAGCTCGTGAGCTGCACAAGGCGACAAAAAGGGCTCGAAAAGCAAGAAAGCAGATCGAGCTTGATCTGGCCCGGTGGGCGCGGTGGCAACTCATCCGCTATTTCATGTGGGCGTTGGTGTTCTGCCTAGGAGGATTCATATCTTTAGCGATACTTTCGGGATGGTGGCGGTGGATATTCCACACTGCCTAACGGCTCAAGCATGAACAACGTCACCCCCACGGCTGCGGGCCGACAAGCGGCCGGCTGTCCGTCAGTAAAAGGGGGCGGCTGGCTGTCCGTAGAATCCCAAGGTAGTTTTTTCAAAGACGAGGGCAACATGCTCAAGCGGATCTGGCGAAAACTGGTGGCTCTCAATCACTGCAGGGACATCTACGGAGAAGACACGCTGGTGGCCCAGGGTATCCAGCTGGCTGCCGGATTGGCGGCGCTCTACGGAATCTTCGAGCTCATGGGTCTGTGGGACGCGGTGTTTCACTGAGAAAAGGGCTGTCTCAGTGCGCCGGAGTGGATTTCAACGCCCCCCAAGGTGCCTGGAAAATGCCCCAGCCTGTGAAGAATCTCACAGCTATGCTGTTCTGATCTTATTTCTCTCCGCAGGATGCGTGTAGCTTCGCGGGACGCTTGCCCCGGCCTAATGGGTCGGCGGGCGTCGAAACGGGAGGTTTTATGGCACAGCTGCGCATCACGGCGGGCGGAATCTGGAAGGCGTTTTACTGGACGCTTGCAGGGGCTGCATTCTGGTTTGTCTACGATGGCGTACAGCACCCCGAGAAGTTCGACGACAAGACGCTGCCGCCCTCTGCAGTCGAGGGCAGGCTGCCAGGTGGGGCGTTCCGAGCCAACCTTCCCGAGGTATCGCTGAACTACACGGGGGCTGTCGCAGATATCGAGAATCCGGTCATCGACCCGGCCACCGCGCTGAGGCGGATCTGGGGGCCCTGGGGTATAGGCGCAAGAGAGTTCGAGACATGGACCTCCTACGACCAAGTGTATGCCTTCAGACTGCAGGAGCGCATGCATGACGATCTGCTGAAGGGTAAGTCGGTTGGCCTGCTTTCCGGCAAGGTGATTGAGCCGGGCGACATTCCCGCCAAGTCAGGAATGGGCAACGGCATCAACGAGCGGCTGCTGGACGAACTGAGGCGCCAGTCCTTCGAGGAATGCAAGGTTATCCAGCAGCACTGGATATTTGCGGAGCGGTGGGGCATTGCCGAAGGCGGGAACATGACCGAGCTTCGCCGCCTGGCAGCCGAATGCCAATACTGGCTCTCGGAGTGCCTGAGAAAAGGACTGGACAAGCCGTGACGGCCAGTCTCCAGCCATCACCCCCGGAATGCTAGAATCGCCGCCCGTCACAGCCCATTCGCCGCCGGCATCCTGCCGGGTATCATGGCGCGTGGCCGCCCCCTGCCTTGGAGGGGATGCACGTTCACCGTGCCGGAGGCGTCATCATTTCTTCCATGCCTGAAACCTCGCCCCACATCTTCCTGCAGGGTCTCGTCGTCGAGTCGCTGATCGGTGTCTATCCGCAGGAACGGCACGCGCCCCAGCCGCTGTCCATCGATGTGGCTGTGGGGCTGCCCTCCACGGCAGCTTTCCTGTCCGACAACTTCCAGGACACGGTCGACTACGCCGCCGTGGCCGATCTCATCCGGCAGGAGGCAGCGGCCCAGCGCTTCCAGCTGCTGGAGCGCATGGCGCACCATCTCTGCCAGGCCATCGTCACGCGCTTTCAGGCGCCGTGGGTGCGCATCAGCATCGTCAAGCCCGGCATCGTGCCCGGGGCCCAGGCCGTGGGGGTCAGCTATTTGTTCCGTGCGCCGGCGGGCTGATTCCTGCCCGCTCTGTCCGGGGCCGCGAGGGCGGTGTCACTGACGCCCGCACGCCGCCCGGTCACGATCACGAAGCGCATTTCGGGCCGTTCGCTGGGCGGTACCACCAGCGATATCGAGCGTTGCATCACCCAGGCACGCATGGCGTGGGCCAGCGGCAGATAGTAGGACTGGGTCTTCACGATCTCCAGCGCCTGCTGCAGCAGCCCCGTGCGCTTGATGGGGTTGTTCTCGTAGCGGGCCTGGTCAATGAGCCTGTCCAGTTTCGGGTCGCTGATGCGCGCCGCGTTGTAGGTGCCGTCCACCTTGTCGGACCGGGTGTAGGCCAGCGACAGCAGGTTCTGCAGGGCGTCAAAATCGGGGCTGCCCCAGCCCAGCATCCACAGGCTGCTGTCCAGGGTTTCCAGCTTGGGTACCAGGCTGGCAAAGGGCAGGCTGTTGATCTTCACGCGGATGCCGATGCGGGCCCACATCGGAACCAGCGCCTGGCAGATCTGCTGGTCGTAGGCGTAGCGGTTGTTGGGGCAGTCCAGCGTCACCTTGAAGCCGGCCGCGTGGCCGGCCTGAGCCATCAGTTGCCGGGCCTGGCGCAGGTTGGTGGCCTCGCGGCGGTCCAGCGCCTCGGTCCAGCCGTTCACGCCGGGCGCCACGATGGTGCCGGCCGGCTGGTACATGTTGCCACTGATGCGCATCAGTGTGCGCTCGTTGATGGCCAGCGCCATGGCGTGCCGCACCCGCTGGTCGCGGAACGGGTTGGCCATGCCGGTATGGCCGTACCGCAGCGAATCCGAGAACTGGTCCATCCCGATCAGCAGCGTGCGCTGCGACACGTCGGTATGTACCTGCAGCCCGGGGAGGCGCTTGAGCGCTGGAATACGCTGGCCGGGCAGGTCGGTCACCAGATCCACCTCACCCTGTTCCAGGGCGCGCAGCCGGTCGTCGTCGGAGGCAATGGCCTGGTAGATGACGGGATCCGCGTTGCCCGGGAAACCGCCGGTATTCCACCAGTCCGGGTTGCGCTCCAGCTGCAGCGGCAGGCCGGGGGCCCAGCCTTCGGCCACGCGATAGGGGCCGGTGCCGTTGGCGTTTCGGGTGGCATAACCACTGCCGCCGGGCCTGGAGGCCAGTACGGCCTCGGCTCGGTGGGTCCGTGCCCAGCGCCGGTTCATGATCCGTGCATCGGTCAGGATACGCGGTAGCAGCGGCATCGGTTTGTCCAGCGCGATGTCGACGGTGTGCTCGTCGATGCGTCGCACGCTGCGCACGCCGGCCAGCATGGTGCCCAGCGTGCTGCCGGCGCCTTTCAGGCGCTCCAGCGAGAACTGCACGTCTTCGGCCGTGAGCGGGCTGCCGTCATGAAAGCGCACGCCCCGGCGCAGGTGGAAGCGCCAGATGACCGGGGTGAGCAGTTCCCAGCGCTGGGCCAGCGCCGGTTCGACCTCCAGCCCGGCCGAGTAGCGGGTCAGCGACTCGTAGACGTGCTGCAGCACGGCCTGGACTTGCGGATGGGCCTGCGCATGCGGATCCAGCGAGGTGATCTCGGTCTGGGCCGCCCAGCGCAGCGTGGCCGCGCTGGCGGGCAGGGCAGCTCCCATCAGGCCGGCCAGCAGCAGGGCACGGCAGGTCTGGCGCAGCCGGGTGGGCCACCCCGTGGGCAGTGAAACATGAGGTCGGGATGTGCCCGCAGAGCGCACCGGGTCGGGGTGCTCGAGGGCCATTCCTTTCAGGCGCAGGCGTTCCTTGCCGTGGCGCTTGCCGGCGAGCGGTGACACCTGGACCTGTGTGGCGCGCGTCGTCATGAAAGGTTGCCCGTGATTGCAATGTGTGGAAACAGCCCGGATCCCGTTCCGGAGGAGCGCTAGCACATGCCGGCGTTTCCTTATGTGTCTCTCATGTTGCAATTTAGCATGTTTGTCCAGAAATCGTGGTTTGATAGCGGACACACAGCGTTTTGGGCCCTGTCCATCCTCAGGATGTTGCCATTCTTTGCAAACAGCGGCGCGCAGCCGACAGGGGCAACCAGGGGATGGGCAGGTGGGCAGGAGCTGCCCGGGGCTAGGCTTCCGCCTGACGACGCCGGTACTCGATGAACGCGTACGCCACGCCGTCCTGGCTGGTGCCGTTCTCGCGCGATACTTCCTGCCACTGGGCGGGGTCGGGGGCAGCCAGCCAGGCGTCGCCGGGCGGGTCCAGGGCGATCTCGGTCAGCAGCAGCCGATCGGCCCGTGACCAGGTCTGCTCGTAGATCTGCGCCCCGCCCATCACCATGATCTCGTCTTCGGCTGCGTGGCGCGCAACGGCCTCGTCCAGGCTGGCGGCCAGTTCCACGCCCTCGGGCAGCGTCAGCGACTGGCGGCTGATCACCACCATGCGTCGGCCCGGCAGCGGCCGGCCGATGGACTCCCAGGTCTTGCGGCCCAGCAGCACCACGTGACCCATGGTCTGTTGCCGGAGGTGCTTCAGATCCTCGGGCAGGTGCCAGGACATCCGGTTCTGGTGGCCGATCACGCCATTGCGGGCGCGAGCGGCGATCATCGTCAGGCTGGGCTTGCTCATACTGCGATCGGCGCCTTGATGCCCGGCCAGGGGTCGTAGTCCTCGATGACGAAGTCCTCGAAGCGGTAGTCGAAGATGGATTCGGGGCGACGCGCCAGCTTCAGTCGGGGCAGGGCGCGCGGCGTGCGCGACAGCTGCAGCCGGGCCTGATCCAGGTGGTTCAGGTACAGGTGGCAGTCACCGCCGGTCCAGATGAACTCGCCGGGCTCCAGATCGGTCTGCTGCGCCACCATGTGGGTGAGCAGCGCGTAGGACGCGATGTTGAAGGGCACGCCCAGGAAGATGTCCGCGCTGCGCTGATAGAGCTGGCAGGAAAGCCGGCCTTCAGCCACGTAGAACTGGAAGAGCGCGTGGCAGGGCGGCAGCGCCATGTGCGGCAGCTCACCCACGTTCCAGGCCGAGACGATCAGCCGGCGCGAATCGGGCGAGCGGCGGATGTCCTCGACGACGCGGCTGATCTGGTCGATGTGCTGGCCGTCAGGGGTGGGCCAGCTGCGCCACTGCGCGCCGTACACCGGTCCCAGGTTGCCCTCTGCGTCGGCCCATTCGTCCCAGATGGTGACGCCGTTGTCGCGCAGGTAGCCGATGTTGGTGTCGCCCTTCAGGAACCACAGCAATTCATGGATGATGGAGCGGGTGTGCAGCTTCTTGGTGGTGAGCAGCGGAAAGCCGTCAGCCAGCGGAAAGCGCATCTGATGACCGAAGACTGACAGCGTGCCGGTGCCGGTGCGGTCTTCCTTGCGCACACCGTGCGTCAGCACGTGGTCAAGCAGGTCGAGATAGGTCTTCATGGGGTTTCGCCAGACAGGGAACCCCACATTCTAAAGGAAAAGGAGGCGGAGCGTAAAGGAACCCGCGCCGCGACCCCCCTTGCGACGTGTCCCCTGGCAGGGAAGGTGCAGGGTCTTCGGGCTTCCGTCGCCCAGGTCCGGGGGGCTGCCCAGGGGGGGGGGCTGCCCCCCCATTTCAGGGAGGGAGACGGGCTCGTGGCCCGCTCCGTCAGCGGGACGAGGCGCGTCCCGAGCCCTGCTGCAGCGCGTTCAGCGCAGCAGCCTGCTCCTCGGGGGTCAGTCCGTCCAGGCTGCCGAGCTGGTCGCCGCCGGGCATCACGTCCTCCAGCTCGGGCGCCACGCCGTCCTGCATGTTGGCGTCATCACCCCCATAGGGCAGGTCGCCGCCGTTGTCCTGCATGTCCAGACCAGGGCGGGCCATGCCGGGCGAGGGCGACATCGGATAGGCGCCAGCGGCATTCATGCCCTGCATGTCGCCCTGCATCTGGCCGCTGCCATCGTCCATCATGCCGTCGGCCGGAGCGCCCATGTCTCCTTCGCCGGGCGCCATGCCATCGGGCGCATAGCCGCCGGCGTAGGGGTCATGCGCGCCCGAGCCGGCAATGCCGTCTTCGCCATCACCGCTGCCTTCGGCCGGCTCGATGCCTTCAGGCATGCCCCCTTGCGGCAGGCGGGAATTCCCGGCATTGCTGGTGAGGACATCAAGGCTGTAGCGGGCCGGGGCGGGAAACTCGATCTTCCGGCCGTTGTGGTCGATGATCACCTTGTCATCCAGCACGGCTTTCAGCACCGAGCCGTTGCCCAGCTTCTGGTTGACCGCGTAGGCCGCCACCGGACGCTCGTTGATGCCCAGCACCGCCACACCCCGGGCGCCCGCCTGCAGCACGCCCAGCACCTTCACATCAATGGGAGGCGGGGCGGTATCGACCGTTTCCGTGTTGCGTGCACCAAACAATTTGCTGGCAATCGGTAAAGGTGGGCGATTGTTGTCACCGATTGCATCATTGGGCGCAATGGCGCCGCGCGGCGCCAGCAATTGCATGGCCCAGTAGGTAACGATGCTGACCAGCAGCAGGAAAAGCAACAGCGAAAGCAGTCGGATGACGGCAGAGGAACTCCGCATGGTGAGGTCGTCTCAAGGAATGGGGCGTAACGCCGTGCGCCCGGAGGCGCAGACAGTGGCTGCTATCATACAAGCCAGTTACGGCAGAGGAAGAATCTGCTTCAATCGTCCGATGTTAAAACCACCCAGGACACTCTGCGAGAAAAACGCTGGTATGAAAACACGTGTCTCCGCACCGACGGCAAACATGACCGACACACGGTTGGCCGCAGTCTCTTCGGCACCGCGCCTGCAAGCCGCCCGCGGCAGCCGGCGTCGCGCCCACGGTTTCACCCTCATCGAACTCATGGTGGTGGTGATGATCCTGGGCGTGCTGGCAGCGCTGGTGGTGCCGCGCTTCATGTCGCGGCCTGACGAGGCCCGCGCCGTGGCCGCCAAGGCCGACATTGCCGCCATCATGCAGCAGCTCAAGCTGTACCGCCTGGACAATGGCCGCTATCCCACCACCGAGCAGGGGCTGGATGCGCTGGTCAACCGTCCCACCTCCGGGCCTTCGGCCAAGAACTGGAAATCCTATCTGGACAAGGCGCCGGTCGACCCCTGGGGCAAGCCCTATCAGTACCTGAATCCGGGCGTGCACAGTGAGATCGACGTGTTCTCCTACGGCGCCGACGGCGTGGCCGGTGGCGAGGCGGGTGATGCCGACATCGGCAGCTGGGATCTCTGACGAGGCTCCGGTGGCGCCCGTCGCTGGCAGATGGGCGCCTGCCGCCATGTCGCGCAGGCAGTGCATGCGCCGCGCACGCGGCTTCACGCTCGTCGAGCTGATGGTGGCGCTCATCATCATCGGCGTCGTGCTGTCGATGACGGTTATTTCCGGTTCGCCCAGTCCGCTGCGCGCCCTGGAAACCGATGCCGAACGCCTCAGCCAGCTTTTTTCGCTGGCGCGCGAGGAAGCCCAGATCCGCGGCGCCCCCATCCGTTTCGAGAACACCCGGGACCGTTACCGCTTCATCATCTTCAAGGACAGGCAATGGCGTCCCATCGAAGATGACACACATCTGCGCGCTCGTCAGTGGGAAAGCCCCACTCGGGTACGTGTGGAGAAGGCGGACGGTTCGGATATGCTGGAATTCGGACGTGACATGATCGAACCACCCTTTCGCGTGATCCTCACGCGCGATGCGGGTTCCGTCGAGATACACGCCAACGGGCTGGGCATCTTCGAGGTGCAGCGCCAGCCGCCTTCGCAGTAACCCCTGCCACGCTTGCATGCGCCCCTCGCGGGGCGTTTCGTTTCTGATCGATGCCCCTTTTCTCGCAGCCCACCATTTTCAGTAGGTCCGCGTGCCTGTCCGGCAGGACGGGCAGGGCTGCACACCGGGGCTTCACCCTCATCGAGGTGCTGGTGGCGCTCACCATCATCTCCATCGCGCTCATGGCCTCGCTGCGGGCCGTGGGTTCCATCACGGCCAGCTCGGCCGATCTGCGTGCCCGCACGCTGGCCCAATGGAGCGCCGAGAACCGTCTGACCGAGATCCGCGTGCGGCACGAGTTCCCCGCCGTGGGGCGTCGCAATTTCGACTGCCCGCAGGGCGACCTGACGCTTCTCTGTCAGGAAGATGTCTACACCACGGCCAACCCCAATTTCCGCCGCATCGAGATCCAGGTCTTTGATCCCGCCCAGAGCGGGCAGACCGTGGGCGGTTCGCGCGAAGGCGGGCGGCTGGCACGGCTGCTGGGCTTTGCCGTGGTCGACAACAACACGGCGCGCTGACCATGATGCTGCGCACCTTGCCCCGTTCGTCGCGCCGTGCTGCCGGCTTCACGCTCATCGAGCTGCTGGTGGCGGTGGCGCTGCTGGCCATTCTGGCCGTGCTCAGCTGGCGTGGGCTGGATGCCGTCATCCAGAGCCGCGAGCGGCTGGTGACCGAATCCGACGAGCTGCGTTCGCTCACGCTGGCGCTGGCGCAGCTGGAAGAAGACCTGCTGGGCACCTGGCCGGTGAAGAACCTGGGGGGCGGCATCCGTCCCATCCGCGTGGTGCAGGACCAGGGGGGCGCGGGTGGCGCGGCCTCGCAGTCGATGATGCTGGTGCGCGAGATCGCCCGTACCGGGCGCGCCACGCGCCTGCAGCGGGTGGTCTACCAGGTGCGCGATGGCCGGCTGGAGCGCGGCTTCAGCGAATGGCAGCACAGCGCCGGCTCCGGCGGCCAGGTGGGCGGTGCGGTGCAGTCGCTCATCTGGCAGCCCATCCTCATGGACGTGCGTTCGATGCGTGTGCGCGGCTGGGTCAACAACAGCTGGATGGGCGGCAGCCAGCTGCAGGCCTACACCAGCCGGAGCAACGAGAGTGGGGGCCAGGACAAGAACGACCCCTACGGCAACAGCGCCTATCCCAATCTGCCGGCCATCACGCCGACCACGCCGCCTGAAGTGGCCGAGAACATCCGGGCTGCCCGACGCATTGCCGACGAACAGCAGGACCGGATGGGGCTGAGCGGCATCGAGGTGCTCATCGAGCGCACCAATGGCCAGCGCTTCCTGCGCATCTACTCCATCCGGGATTGATCGCCATGACCCGTCCCGTTCCTGTCCTCCTTTCCGGCTTCACCCGTCCGCAGCGGGGGGCTGCCATCGTCACCGCGCTGCTGGTGGTGGCGCTGGCCACCGTCATCGTCTCCTCGCTGTTCTACCGCGAGAGTGTGGCCATCCGTTCCATCGAGAACCGCGCCACGCTCGCGCAGACGCGCTGGATCGAGCGCGCCGTCATCGACTGGGCCAAGGTGATCCTGCGCAACTCGCACCGCGATTACGACTGGTCCGGCTCCATCTGGGCCACGCCGGTGGCCGAGACACAGCTGGACGAGACCGTCACCGGGGGGGCGAAGGTGGGCGACGCCTCGCGCCAGGCCATGCTGGCGGGCCGCATCCGCGACGCGCAGGCCCGCTTCAACGTCAACGCCCTGGTAATGCAGGATGCGGGCAGCACCAATACCCAGAACGGGCAGCCTGGCAACAATGGCCAGTCGGGCAATAATGGCAATTCCGGCAACAACGCCACGAACGCAGAAAATGCCGATGTTTCGGTGGCGCACGTGGTGGCGCTCAAGCGACTGATGGGCATCCTGTCGCTGCCCGAGAATCTGGTGGACCGAATCCTCACGCGCGTGCGCAAGGTGGCGGCGCAGAAGCGTCAGGGCCGCAGTGGCGGCGAGGACTGGGTGATGCCGCTGCAGCGTTTCGACGATCTGCGCGATCTTCCCGGCTTCTCGGACGAAGTGATGAAGAAGCTGGAGCCGCACGTGACCGTCCTGCCGAGCGACGCACGCACCGTCAACGTCAACTCGGCCACGGCCGAGGTGCTGGAGGCGGTGGCGCGCACCTGGAACCCGGCATCGATCCGCAGCTTCATTGCCAACCGGGACGTGGCCCCGGCGCGCAACCTGTCGGATCCGGCGCTGGGACTTGTTGCAAATAGCCCACTCGACACGACGCTTGTCGCGGTGAAGTCGGATTATTTCATCGCCGACGGCATCATTCGCTACGACCGCGTCGAATCTGAAACCCAAACCCTGCTCAAGCGCCTCGATACGGGGGGTGTACTGGTGATATGGCGTCACAGCAATTGAAACGGCATCAGGCCGTCATCTGGTTACCGCCGCGCAGCGCCGGCGAAGCCGTCCTCAGCAGTGGACGGCCGGTGTTCCATGCGCAGATCGGCGGTGACGACGAGTCCGAGCGCCGTCTCGTGTCGCTGGAGGCGCTGGAAGGCGTGCGCCAGGTGTGGCTGATCGCCGATGCCCGTGACGTGGCGCTCATCACCGCACCGGTGCCACCCCTGTCGGGCAAGCGCCTGAAGCAGGCGCTGCCCAACGTCATCGAGGAATACGTGCTGCAGGATCCGGCGCGCTGCCTGATCGTGCCCGGCCCCGTGCTGCCCAATGGCGAGCGGGTCATCGGCGTCATCGACGCGCACTGGGTCGATGCCGTGCTGGCGGCCTTCAAGACGGCCGGCATCCGTGTCGAAGCCCTCTGGCCCGGTCAGCTGGTGCTGCCCTGGGAAGAGGGCAAGTGGACGGTGCTCGTCTCGGACGACAACCTGACGGTGCGCACCGGCGAATGGACCGGTACCGGCTGGGCGGCGGGCGAGAGCGAATCCGCCCACCGCGAGACTGCCAGCGCGCTGCTGTCGGGCAAGCTGATGGGGCCGCCCCCGCCGCGCGTCAATGTCTGGCTGGGACAGCAGGAATGGCGCTCGCCCATGAAGGTGGCAGCCATCCCGTCAGACACCAGGCTCGACTTCACGTCGGTACCGCCGGTGCGCAATGCACCGCTCGATCTGCTGGCCGCGCGCAACGCTGGTCTCAAGACCATGCTGTCGCGCATCGACTGGCGGCTCTGGAAGGGCGTGGGGGCACTGGCGGGCGCCGTGCTGGCCGCGCTGGTCGTGGGCATCAACCTGCAGTGGCTGCAGATGCGCACCGAGGCCTCGGGCCTGCAGGACGCCATCCGTGCACGCTTCCACGATGCCTTCCCCAATGCTGCCATGGTGGATCCGGTGCTGCAGATGCGCCGCAACATCAACGACCTGCGCCTCAAGAGCGGTCGCCCGGGGCCGGATGACTTCGTGCCGCTGCTGGCGCGCTTTGCGCAGGCCGTGGGCGAGCGGGGTCCCGGTACCATCGAGGCGCTGGAATTCCGCGAGGGCACGATGAAGATCCGCTTCGTCGACGAGGTGGGCACCAACGACACGATGCGCGAGGCCCTGGTGCAGGACGCCGCGCGTCTGGGGCTCTCGCTCACCTTCGACAACCCGCGGGATCCCACCGCGCGACTCACTCCGCAGGGAGGCCGCTGACATGCTGGAGAACCTGTTGCAGAAATGGGCGTCGCTGGCGCCCCGCGACCGGCGGATGCTGATCATCGCCGGCTGCTTCCTGCTGGTCATCATCTTCTGGCAGGTGCTGCTGGAGCCGGCCTGGGTGGGTCGCCAGCGCCTGCAGAAGACGCTGCCCACGCTGCGCGCCGATCTGGCGCAGATGGATCATATGGCGGCTGAGGCACGTGAGCTGGCCAATGCCGCCGACGCGCCGGCCGAGACGGTGGCGCAGGTGACGGTGCGCCTGGAGCAGTCGCTGCTGGCGCGCGGCATGGACAAGGACGCGGCCAAGGTGCAGGCGCAGGGCGACATCATCGAGGTGCGCTTCCACCAGGCCCCGTTCGAGAACTGGATTTTCTGGCTGGATGCGGCCGTGCGCGAGACGCGCACCCGCATCGTCGACCTGTCGGTCACCCGCGAATCCCCGGGAGTATTCAGTGGCCGTCTGGCCTTGGAGATGGCACGCCGTGGCAAATGATTCCCGTCGATCCAAATCGGTGAAGCCGACCTGGTTCGGCCCCTGGAGCAAAGGCCGCATCGCCCTGTGGACCGTGCTGAGCCTGCTGGTGGCGCTGGTGACGGCGCTCGTGCTGGCGCCGGCCTCCATGGCGGACTGGGGCCTGAAGGTGGCCACGCATGGCCGGGTTCGCCTGGCCGATGCCAGCGGCTCGATCTGGCATGGCCAGGGCAAGGTGGTGCTGGTGGATGTGGCCGCGCTGGCCACGCGCGAGCGTGAAAAGCCCGATGCCGTGCTGCCGCTGCCGGGCGTGCTTGTGCCGGGCACCATCCGCTGGGACATCCAGGTGCTGCCGCTGCTCATCGGTCGCGTGCAGGTGCTGGCTCGCCATGACAGCATGGCGCAGCCCGTCGAGATTTCCGGTACCTTTGCAAGACCGCGCTTTTCTGCGGGCAGCATCCGTCTGCCCAATGTCAGCCTGTCGCGTCTGGGTTCGCCCTGGAGCACCGTGCAGCCCACGGCCTCGCTGGCCCTGTCCTGGGAGCCGTTCGAGATCGTCAACGGCAAGGCCAACGGCGTGGCCTCCATCGAGCTGCGCGACGTGGCCTCGGCCCTCACGCCCGTGCGGCCGCTGGGTGCCTACCGGCTGGACATTGACGGCCGCCAGGCCGACACGATGCTGAACATGTCATCAATCGAAGGCCCGCTGCGTTTGAGCGGGGAAGGTGTTTTCAATCCGAGTCACGGACTGCGTTTTACTGCCTGGGCAGAAGTCGACGAGTCTGAACGTCTGAAGCTGGCGCCCCTGGTACGCTTGCTGGGGCGGCAGGAAGGGACTCGTACCATGATCAAGATAGGAGCATGAAGTTGCGCCATTCGTCCAAACTCCTGGCCCAGGCCCTGCTGGTGGCAGCCACGGTACCGGCCCTTGCGGCGCCGGCCCAACCGCCTGCACACAAGGTCACCAGCGGCCAGATCAACCTCAATTTCAAGGATGCCGAGGTCGATTCGGTCATTGGCGCCTTCGGCCATCTGCTCAACAAGTCCTTCGTGATCGACCCGCGCGTGCGCGGCAAGATCTCGCTGGAAACGCCGCGTCCGGTCAACCGTGCGCAGGCCTTCGCGCTGCTCAAGACCGTGCTGCGCCAGCAGGGCTTTGCCATCGTCGACCTGGGTGACCTGTACAAGGTGGTGCCCGAGGCCGATGCCAAGCTCCAGTCCGGCCCCGTGGAGATCGGCGCCGCGTCCGCGCGTGACGGCGACGAGGTCATCACCCAGGTGTTCCAGCTGAACCATGAATCGGCCAACAACATGATTCCCGTGTTGCGGCCGCTGGTTTCGCCCAACAACACCATCACGGCCTTCCCGGGCAACAACACGCTCATCATCACCGACTACGCCGCCAACCTGAAGCGCCTGTCCAAGGTCATCGCCACGCTGGACAGCCCGCGTCCGGCGGCCGAGGTGCAGGTGGTGGTCATCAAGAACTCCATCGCCAGCGACATCGCCGTGGCCGTGTCCAAGCTGATGGACGAAGGCAACCGGGGCGGTGGGGGCGGACCGGGTGCCGGTTCCGATCCCAGCCAGCGCGTGGTGGTGATGGCCGATCCGCGCACCAACTCGGTGCTCATCCGCAGCGCCAATGCCTCCAAGCTGACGCTGGCCCGTTCGCTGGTGGAACAGCTGGACCGGCCCGCCAACGCCGACCAGGCCAACATGCGCGTGGTCTACCTGAAGAACGCCGAGGCCACCAAGCTGGTGGAGGTGCTGCAGGCCGTGCTGTCGGGTGAATCGAACGGCAGCAGCGGCAGTTCGGACAGCAGCTTCGGCAGCAGCCGTAGTCGCAACAGCGGTGGCAGCATGTTCGGTGACAGCGGCTCGTCCTCGTCGGGCCTGTCCTCGTCCTTCGGCGACAGTGACAGCAGCAGCGGTGGCGGTCTGGGCAGCCAGAGCGGCATCAACCGCGAACGCGGCAACCAGGGACCGACGTCCATCAAGGCGGGCGGCGCCATCATCGCGGCCGACCCGGCCACCAACTCCCTCATCATCACCGCGCCCGAACCGGTCTACCGCAACATCCGCGGCGTCATCGACCAGCTCGACAGCCGCCGTGCCCAGGTCTACATCGAGTCGCTGATCGTCGAGGTCAAGGCCGACACGGTGTCCGAGATGGGCATCCAGTGGCAGTTCGGCACCAGCCGACCCGGCCAGAATTCCGTGGTGGGTGGCACCAACTTCAGCAGCGGCGGCAGCAACATCCTGTCCGTCACGCAGAACCCGGCCGCGCTGGCCGCGGCGGGCGGTCTGAACGTGGGGGTGGTGCGGAATGGCGTGAGCCTCTTCGGTCAGACCTTCCTGAACCTGGGCCTGCTGGCCCGGGCGCTGGAGGCCGAGACGAACAGCAACATCCGCGCTACGCCGAACCTGCTCACGCTCGACAACGAGGAGGCGCGCATCATCATTGGCCAGAACGTGCCCTTCGTCACGGGCCAGTACGCCACCACCAACAACACCCTGTCCAGCCCGTTCCAGACCATCGAGCGCAAGGACGTGGGTACCATGCTGCGCGTGCGGCCGCAGGTCTCCGAAGGCGGCACCGTCAAGATGGAGATCGCCCAGGAGATCTCCGCCGTCGTCGACACCACGCAGTCGGCCGGCATCATCACCAACCGTCGCGCCATCGATTCCAACGTGCTGGTCGACGATGGTCAGATCGTCGTGCTGGGTGGCCTGATCGAGGACACCGTGGAGGGTGGCATCAGCAAGGTGCCGCTGCTGGGCGACATTCCGGGGCTGGGACGTCTGTTCCGCTATGACAACCGCAAGCGCGTCAAGACCAACCTGCTGATCTTCCTGCGTCCGGTGGTGCTGCGCAGCGCCGACCAGGCCTGGGACGTCACGGCCAACCGTTACGACTACATCAACCAGCGCAGTCAGGATGCACGCATGCCCACGCCGTTCGGCATGGTCGACGTGAAGCAGCCCGAGCTGGATCCGCTGCCGCCGCGGCCGGGTACGCCCAACGCCAGACGCGTGCCGCCGGCGCGCGAGCCGAGCCTGATGCCGGGTGCAGCCGAAGAGGCCAAGAGCCTGGGCGTGGTGCCGGCCAACTCGCTGCGTGCCCCGCAGCCCGACATGTCCAGCCTGATGAACACGGCGCCGCGTTCCCGCCAGGTCCGTCGTGGCAACGGCGAGGATGCACGCCGGAGCGTGGCCAACGATGGTCGGCAGCAGCCTGTCCCGGCCGTGCGCACTACCGGCAGCTTCCGTTCGCTGGACGATGCGGTGCGTGTCCAGCAGCAGGCCGCACGCCCGCAGAATGCCACGCCTGAGCCCGTGCAGCTGCGCAACCAGGTCGAAGTGAACGTAGATTGAGATTGATCCAGACATAGCAGGCGATACGACGAATGGCTTCGGTTTCCCCCGCGCGCTACGTGCCCTATGGTTTTGCTCGTGCCCACCAGATCCTGGTGTCGGCGCTGAGCGATGATGCGCTGGAGGTCTGGGTGGGTGAGAACACCCCGGCCACCGCGCTGGCCGAGCTGTCGCGCTCGCTGAAATACCGGCTGGTGCCGGTGGTCAAGCCGGCCGACGAGCTGAGCAGCGCCATCTCGCGCGCGTACTCGCAGCAGGAGGGATCGGCTGCCTCGGTGGTGGATGAGGTGGGCGGCGACATCGATCTGTCGCGGCTGATGCAGGACCTGCCCAAGGTGGAAGACCTGCTGGAGTCCGAGGACGATGCGCCGATCATCCGCATGATCAACGCGCTGCTCACTCAGGCTGCCCGCGACAACGCATCCGACATCCACATCGAGCCCTTCGAGACCTATTCGATGGTGCGCTTCCGGGTGGACGGCACGCTACGTGACGTGGTGCGGCCGCGCCGCGAACTGCACGCGGCGCTGGTCTCGCGGATCAAGATCATGGCCAGCCTCGACATTGCCGAGAAGCGCCTGCCGCAGGATGGCCGCATCACGCTGCGCATCGGCGGCCGTCCCATGGACGTGCGGGTCTCCACGCTGCCCACCGGTCATGGCGAGCGCGCCGTGCTGCGTCTGCTCGACAAGGAAGCAGGGCGGCTGGACCTGGCCCGGCTGGGCATGAGCCCGGACCTGCTGCGTCGCTTCGACCATCTCATCGCACAGCCACACGGCATCGTGCTGGTGACGGGCCCCACCGGCTCGGGAAAGACCACCACGCTGTATGCCGCGCTGTCTCGCCTGGACTCCAAGTCCACCAACATCCTGACGGTGGAAGACCCCATCGAGTACGACCTGGATGGGGTGGGGCAGACGCAGGTGAACGCGCGCATCGACATGACGTTTGCCAAGGCGCTGCGCTCCATCCTGCGTCAGGACCCGGACGTGGTGATGATCGGCGAGATCCGCGACGTGGAGACCGCCCAGATTGCCGTGCAGGCGTCGCTCACCGGCCACCTGGTGCTGGCCACGCTGCACACCAACGATTCGGTGTCTGCCGTCACCCGTCTCATCGACATGGGCATCGAGCCCTTCCTGCTGTCGTCCAGTCTCATCGGCATCATGGCGCAGCGGCTGGTGCGCAAGCTCTGCCCCAGCTGCCGTACCGAAGATACCGTCACCGGCAAGTGGCGTCCCGTGGGGTGCCTGGCCTGCAACCGCACCGGCTACCAGGGCCGTACCGGCATCTACGAGATCGTCACCGTCGACGACGAGATGCGCAGCCTGATCCACAAGAGCGCCGGCGAAGGCGAGCTGCGTGCTGCTGCGCGCGCCAACGGCTTCCGCTCGATGCGTGAGGACGGCCAGCGCTGGATCGATGCCGGCATCACCTCGCAGGACGAGGTGGTGCGCGCCACCCGCGACTGAGGCCGCCCGTTGCCGATGTCCGTTGTTTCCTCCTTTCGTTGACCGACCATGCCAGCCTATCGTTTCCAGGCGGCCGATGCCGCCGGCGTCCTGCACCGGGGCATCGTCGATGCCGATTCCAGCCGCCAGGCACGCGCCATCATCCGTGAGCGCGGCCAGACCCCCATCGAGGTGGTGGCGCTGTCGGCCGAGCAGAACGCCGGCCACATCAACCTGGGCGGCCGCCTCAAGGATGCCGACCTGGCGCTGTGCACCCGCCAGCTCTCCAGCCTGCTGACCGCCCGGCTGCCGCTGGAAAAGGCGCTCAACGCCGTGGTGGAGCAGGCCGAATCGGCCCGCGTGCGCGAGCGCTTCGCCGCCGTGCGCAGCGATGTGGTGAGCGGCCAGACGCTGACCGCCGCCATGGCCAAGTTCCCGCGCGACTTCCCGGACACCTACCGCGCGCTGATCAGCGCCGGCGAACAGTCCGGTGACCTGGCGCAGGTGATGTCGCGGCTGGCTGCCTACGTCGAGAACCGCACCCAGCTGGTCAGCAAGGTGAAGATGGCCTTCACCTACCCGATCATCGTGGCGGTCGTGGCGGTGCTTGTCATCATTGCGCTGCTCACCTACGTGGTGCCGCAGGTCGTGCAGGTCTTCAACCAGACCCGCCAGGACCTGCCCCTGCTCACGCTCATCCTGATCCGCACCTCCGACTTCATCCGCAACTGGGGCTGGCTGGTGCTGCTGGGCCTGGGCGGTGCCTGGGCTGCCTTCCACTATTCGCTCAAGGCCCCCACCGCGCGACTGTCCTTCCACAGCAAGCTGCTGAATATGCCCATGTTCGGCCGGCTCGTCCGCGGCATCAACGCCGCACGCTTCGCCTCCACGCTGGCCATCCTCACCGCCAGCGGCGTGCCGCTCATCCGGGCGCTGGAAGCCGGCGCCGACACGCTCAACAACACCGCCATGAAGGCCGAAGTGCGCGAGGCCCTGGGCCGCGTGCGCGAGGGCGCACCGCTGGCGCGTGCCCTGGGTGCCGGCAAGACCCTGCCGCCGCTGCTCATCCACATGACGGCCAGCGGCGAGGCCACCGGCGAACTGCCGCAGATGCTGGAGCGCGCTGCCGAGACCCTGTCGCAGGAAGTGGAACGTAAAACCTTGACAATGACCACCCTGCTGGAGCCCATCCTGATCTTGATTACTGGCGGCATTGTCCTCATGATCGTATTGGCCGTGCTGCTTCCGATCATCGAGATCAACCAGCTGGTCAAGTAAGCGTCGAATGCAGGGCAGGCGGCGCTTTCCATCACCAGGACATGCCGCCACAGAATGCGTCCCGGGCATCGCCTCATCCCGAGGTTGCCCGGAGCCCCACAGGGCAGCGGCTGGGTCCACTCCAGGAGAGGGTATCAATGATGTGGCTGCTGCGAATCCGCCGACTGTTACGTGCTACCGGCCGCGAGGCCATGATGCTGTGGTACGCATTGTTTAATCCCGCCACGCCGATGGTCATCCGGCTGGGCATCGTGGCCACGGGGCTCTACCTGTTCTCGCCGCTGGACATCATCCCTGACTTCATGGTGCTGTTCGGTCTGGCTGATGACCTGGCCGTACTGCTGCTCGCCATCCCCTTCCTGGTCAATCGCCTGCCGGCCCATGTGCAGCAGGAAGCCGCCTGGCGCGCCGACAACTCCTGGCTGGGCCGCTGGCTGCGGCGTGCGGGGACTGCGACGCGGTAAGCTGGCGCGATGCGAACTGTTCAATTCACGATCGCATCGTGAATTGAACGGGTCGACAGGTTCTCACTTGTTGGCGGGTAAAGGCCGGGACTTTATGTGGGTGCCGCAAAGACTCCGTCACTTCGCATGCCTGGTTCCCGAAAGACAGGCCGGCCCCCACGAGCGAGGGGCGCGGCCCGAGAGCCATCAGCCCTCCACGCCACCCAGGGCGTTGGAGTAGCCCGCGTCCACGTAGGTGATCTCGCCGGTGATGCCGGAGGCGAGGTCAGACAGCAGGAAGGCGGCGGCGTTGCCCACTTCCTCGATGGTGACGTTGCGGTGCAGCGGGGCGGCGGCTTCGACGGCTGCCAGGATGCTGGATAAGCCCTTGATGCCGGCGGCAGCCAGGGTCTTGATGGGGCCGGCAGAAATGCCGTTGGCGCGGATGCCCTTGGGCCCCAGCGAGCGGGCCAGGTAGCGGACGCTGGCTTCCAGCGAGGCCTTGGCCACGCCCATGGTGTTGTAGTTGGGCACGGCACGCACGGCGCCCAGGTAGCTGAGGGTGACGAGGGCACTGTTGCGCCCCTGCATCAGCGGCAGGGCAGCGCGGGCCAGGGCCACCAGGCTGTAGGCCGAGATGTCGTGGGCCATGCGGAAGTTCTCGCGGGTGGCGCCTTCCAGGAAGTCGCCGGCGATGGCTTCGCGCGGAGCATAGGCGATGGCGTGGACGAGGCCGTCGAAGCCGTCGGTCCAGTGCTGGCCAACGCTCTTCATCAGGGCGTCGATCTGTTCGTCTTCAGCCACGTCGCAGGGGAAGACCAGCGAGGAGCCGAATTCGGCCGCCATTTCGGTGATGCGGTCCTTGAAGCGGTCGTTCTGGTAGGTGAAAGCCAGCTCGGCGCCCTGGGCGCGGCATTGTTTGGCAATGCCGTAGGCAATCGAGCGGTTGGAGAGCAGGCCGAGGATGAGGATGCGCTTGCCGGCCAGAAAACCTGTGTTCATATGTCGCCTCGTGGCAAAAATAACAGCGGCATTGTCGCACAAGCTGGCCGCCCTACAATGCGGGCTGGTGCTTTCGACGTGGTGGCGGATGGCTGTGGGTGTGGATGTTTCCCGACAGAACGGGGTTGGGCGGCGGGCCTGGCTGCAGGGCGGCCTGGCGCTGGGGGCGGCCGCGCTGGCCGGCTGGCCGGGGCGTGAGGTGCTGGCAGCGCACGGCATGGCCTGGGGCGGCGAGCCGCGCTATCCGGAGTCGTTTGCCCACTTCGACTATGTGCGACCCGACGCACCCCGCGGTGGCCTGGTGCGGCTGGCGGGCATGGGCACCTTCGATTCGCTCAATCCGTTCACGCTGCGGGGCATGGCTGCAGACGGCACAGGCACGCTGATGTTCGAGTCGCTGGCCGTGGCCAGCTGGGACGAGCCCTTCTCGGTTTACGGGTTGCTGGCCGAGGACATGATCCTGGCCGAGGACCGGCTGTCGGTGATGTTCAAGCTGCGGGCCGAGGCACGCTTCAACGATGGCTCGCCGGTGCTGGCCGAGGACGTGCGCCATTCGTTCGAGACGCTGGTGGGCCCCAAGGGGCATCCGCTCTTTCGGCAGTATTTCGGGGATGTGGAGCGGCTGGAGGTGATGGACGACCGGCTGCTGCGCTTCTTCTTCAAGCGCACCAACCCCGAGCTGCACCTGATTCTGGCCAAGGACCTGCCGGTGTTCTCGCGTCGCTGGGGGCAGGGCAAGGCCTTCGACGCCATGCCGCACGAGCGCCCCATCACCAGCGGTCCCTATGTGGTGGACAGCATGGACCTCGGCAAGCGCATCGCCTTCAAGCGGGTGGAAGGCTACTGGGCCGATGCGCTGCCGGTGCGGCGCGGCACCTTCAATTTCGAGCGAGTGGTGTTCAAGTATTTCCGCGACGAGGTGGCGCGGCTGGAGGCCTTCAAGGCCGGCGAGTTTGACTGGCTGTTCGAGAACAGTGCCCGCAACTGGACGCGCGGCCACGTGGGGGCGCGGTACCGCAGCGGAGAGATCGTCAAGCGCAATTTCCCGCATTCCAATGTGAGTGGCATGCAGGGCTATGCGCTCAACACGCGCCGCCCTCTCTTCAAGGACGTGCGGGTGCGTGAGGCACTGGCGCTGGCCTTCGATTTCGACTGGCTCAACCGTCACTATTTCCAGGGGCAGTACACGCGCACGCGCAGCTATTTCGCCAACAGCGCCATGGCGGCATCCGGCAAACCGGATGCCGAGGAGATGCGCTTCCTGAAGAGCCTGTCGTCGCCGCTGGATCCGGCGGTGTTCGGTGAGCTGCCCGAGCTGCCGGACAACCCGGATGCGGATGCCCTGCGCCGCAACCTGAAGCGTGCGCAGCAGCTGCTCAATGAAGCGGGCTGGCAGGTGGATACGGATGGCGTGCTGAAAAACGCGCAGGGCCAGGCGTTCCGCTTCGAGGTGCTGGGCGATGCGCCGGCCTTCGAGCGGCTGGCCACGCCGTGGATCCACAATCTGGCGCGGCTGGGCATCCGCGTGCGGCAGCGCATGGTGGATCCGGCGCTCTATCAGAAGCGGGTCAGCACCTTCGATTACGACGTGGTGACGACGGTCTATCCGATGAGCAGTACGCCGGGCAACGAGCTTTTGCAGATGCTGGGCTCGGCGGCGGCCAACGACGCGCGCTCGGGCAACTATGCGGGCGTGGCCGATCCGGCGGTGGACGAGATCATCGAACGCATCCTGCAGGTGCGCTCACGCGATGAGCTGCAGCTGGCCACCCGGGCGTTGGACCGCGTGCTGCGCCATGGCTGGTACATGGTGCCGCAGTTCCACAGCAGCAGCTACCGCGTGGCCTTCGACTGGCGGCTGCGGCATCCCGGGGTGCTGCCGCTCTTCTACGATCCGCAGAGCTGGCTGCTGGAGACCTGGTGGCGTGACGACGAGGCACGGCCGGTCCCCGTGGCCGAGCAGGCCGATGCGACGGATGAGACCCTGATGCACCTGCCAGACCTGGCGATGGAACGGCCTTCGCAGACTACGGGCGCGGCTTGGGTGTCTGCCATCGGTCATCGCGCCGGGAGATTCCTGACATGCTGAACTATGTGCTGCGCCGGCTGGCGCTGATGGTGCCCACGCTGCTGGGCATCCTGCTGGTGAGCTTCGTCATCATCCAGTTCGTGCCCGGCGGCCCGGTGGAGCAGCTGGTGCATCAGCTGCAGGGGGCATCCCAGGGGGCGGAAGGCGGTGGTGCGCCGGCGGCCAGCGGCTATCGCGGTCGTCAGGGGCTGGACAAGGAGCAGATCGCCGAGATCGAGGCCTTCTATGGTTTCGACAAGCCTGCACCCACGCGCTTTGTCGAGATGCTGGGGCGCTATCTGCGCTTCGACCTGGGCGAGAGCTTTCATTACCAGCAGTCGGTCTGGTCGCTGATTGTTCAGAAACTGCCGGTATCGATCAGTCTGGGGGTGTGGAGCTTTTTCATCGTCTATCTGGTGTCCATTCCGCTGGGCATTGCCAAGGCGGTGCGCGACGGCAGCCGCTTCGACCTCTGGACGACGACGGCAATTCTTGTGGGCTATGCCGTGCCCGGCTTCGTGCTGGGGGTGGCGCTGCTGGTGCTGTTCGGCGGCGGTTCGTTCCTGTCGTGGTTCCCGTTGCGCGGGCTCACCTCGGACGACTGGGAGTCGCTGAGCCTCTTTGGCAAGGTGATGGACTATTTCTGGCACCTGGTGATGCCGCTGACCTGTCTGGTGGCAGGCAGCTTTGCCGTGACCACGCTGCTGACCAAGAACGTGATGCTGGAAGAGATCCGCCGCCAGTACGTGGCCACGGCGCGGGCCAAGGGGCTGGGCGAGCAGCGCATCCTGTACCGGCACGTGCTGCGCAATGCGCTGATCCCGCTGGTGACGGGCTTTCCGGCGGCATTCATCGGGGCCTTCTTCACGGGCTCGCTGCTCATCGAGACGCTGTTCTCGCTGGACGGGCTGGGGCTGCTGTCGTATGAATCCGTGGTCAAGCGCGATTATCCGGTGGTGCTGGGCATGCTGTATCTGTTCTCGCTGATCGGGCTGCTGACGCGGCTGATCACCGATGTGGCCTATACGTGGGTGGACCCGCGGGTGAAGTTCAGTGGATCGGGGCGGTGAACGGATGAACGCAGTGCAGGACAATCGACACGGCGCGACCGGTCAGGGGCAGCCCAGCGGCTCGCAGGGTGTGCCCGCATCCATGGCACCGGCCTTGGGCGGCACAACGCCGGGGGCGCAGGGCGGGGCGGCATCGGCCTCGCCGGCAGCGCGGGCCTGGCAGCGTTTCCGGCGGCATCGGCGTGGCTACATCAGCCTGTGGATCTTCGGCGTGCTGTTTGGCATCTCGCTGTTTGCGGGTGTGCTGTCCAACGACCGGCCGCTGCTGGCCAGCTACCAGGGGCAGTGGTACACGCCGCTGTGGCACGATTACCCGGAAACCACCTTTGGCGGCGACTTTCTGGCGCCTACCGAATGGCATGATCCGTTCATCCAGCGACAGTTTGCGCAGGATGGCAACTGGGCGCTGTGGCCGCTGAACCGCTACAGCTTCAACACGCTGAACTACTATGCCGAGCTGCCCAACCCCGCACCGCCGTCCGCCCAGAACCTGTTGGGTACGGACGACCGGGGACGCGACGTGCTGGCGCGGCTGCTGTACGGCTTTCGGCTGTCGGTGATGTTCGGACTGGCGCTCACCGCCATCGGCACGCTGCTGGGCATCGTGATGGGGGCGCTGCAGGGCTATTTTGCGGGTCGGGTGGACATCACGCTGCAGCGGCTCATCGAGGTGTGGTCCGCCATTCCCGAGCTGTACCTGCTGCTGATCCTGGCCTCGATGTTCGAGCCCAGCATCTGGGTGCTGCTGGTGATCCTGTCGCTGTTCGGCTGGATGGGGCTGTCGGACTACGTGCGGGCCGAGTTCCTGCGCAACCGGCAGCTGGAATTCGTGCAGGCGGCGCGTGCGCTGGGGCTGCCCCGGCGCACCATCATCCTGCGGCACATCCTGCCCAATTCGCTCACGCCGGTGCTGGCCTTCCTGCCGTTCCGGATGAGCGCCGCCATCGTGGCGCTGGCCAGTCTGGACTTTCTGGGACTGGGGGTCTCGGATTCCAGTCCCAGCCTGGGCGAGCTGCTGGCGCAGGGCAAGAACAACCTGGATGCGTGGTGGATTGCGCTGCCCACCTTCGGCGTGCTGGTGGGGACGCTGCTGCTACTGATCTTCATCGGTGAGGCGCTGCGGGATGCGCTGGACCCGCGCAAGCGCTGAACGGCATCCGGATAAAGGCAATTGAAGGGAGAACAGGCCCCATGACGGGTTTGGCGGTTGGAACGACACAGGGCACGGCCAAGGCGACGGCAGACGGTGTGTCGCTGCTGGAGGTGCGGGGGCTGGGCATTGCGCTGCCTGACGGCGCCGGCCAGATGCAGCGCATCGTGCACGACGTGAGCCTGACGGTGGGCCGAGGCCAGCGGGTGGCGCTGGTGGGCGAGTCCGGCTCGGGCAAGACGCTGACGGCGCATGCACTGATGCGGCTGACCGAGGGCGCGAAGTACGACGGCCAGATCCTCTTCGAAGGGCAGGACGTGCTGACGGCCGACGAACGCACCCTGCGCACGTTGCGTGGTGGCCAGATGGGCATGGTGTTTCAGGAGCCCATGTCGGCACTGAATCCGCTGCACACCATCGGTGACCAGATCAGCGAGGCCATGGAGCACCACGAGGGGCTCACCCGCGCACAGGCGATGGCGCGCACGCTGGAACTGCTGCAGCTCACCCGCATCCAGGACCCGGCGCGCTGCGCGGCCGCCTACCCGCATCAGCTTTCGGGCGGACAGCGGCAGCGGGCGCTGATTGCGATGGCGCTGGCCTGCCGGCCCAAGCTGGTGATTGCCGACGAGCCCACCACCGCACTGGACGTGACCGTGCAGGCGGGCATCATGAAGCTGCTGGCCGACCTGCAGCAGGAATTCGGCATGGCGGTGCTGCTGATCACGCACGACCTGCCGCTGGTGCGCGCCTTTGCCGAGCGGGTGGTGGTGATGCGCCACGGCAGCATCGTCGAACAGGGCTCGGTGGCCGAAGTGTTCGACCAGCCGCAGCACGAATACACCCGCGCGCTGCTGGCCGCGCACCCGCAGCGGCTGGTGGAGCCCGTGGGGGCAGGGGCGAACGTCGTCCTGCAGGCCCGCAAGGTGGGCTGCACCTTCGTGAGCCCCAAGGGCTGGTTCTCGCGCCAGCGCACGGACGTGCTGAAGGACGTGGACCTGCAGATACCGGCAGGCACCACCCTGGGCGTGGTGGGCGAATCCGGATCGGGCAAGACGACGCTGGCTCTGGTGCTGATGCGGCTGGCTGCTGGCGAGATGCAGGGCGAGGTGGAGATTGGCGGTCAGCGCATCGACACGCTGCCCGAGCGCACGCTGCGGCCGCTGCGCGCCGGCTTCCAGATGGTGTTCCAGGACCCGTTCAACTCGCTTTCGCCACGGATGAGCATTGCCGAGATCGTGGGCGAGGGCCTGTGGCTGCACCACAGCCAGCTGTCCGACGAGGAGCATCGCGCGGCCGTCATCGGCGCCCTGCAGGACGTGGGGCTGGAACCCGCCCAGGTGCTGCACCGCTACCCGCACGAGCTGTCCGGCGGCCAGCGCCAGCGCGTGGCCATCGCCCGCGCGCTGGTACTGAAACCGCGCCTGCTGGTGCTGGACGAGCCCACCTCCGCCCTGGACCTGACCGTGCAGCTGCAAGTGCTGAAACTGCTGGTGTCGCTGCAGCAGAAATACGGCCTGAGCTACCTGCTGATCACCCACGACATGGGCGTGATCCGCGCCCTGGCACACCGTCTGCTGGTGATGAAGGACGGCGCGGTGGAGGAGCAGGGCGCGGTGGAAGAGATCTTCATGACGCCGGCATCCGCCTATACGCGCGAGCTGCTGGCGGCTTCGGCTTGGCGGGATGCGGTGTGAGGGTGGCCAGAAGGGGTTAGGGGCTTCTGGCCGTTGTAGGGATGGGGCTCAGATATCCAGAATCTTCCGCTCCATGCCCTTGACGGGCGGCAGCCAGGCCTGGGTGCCTTGCAGGGTCAGGCCAAGCATGCGGGCCGGCAGGCGGTAGGACTCAGCGCACTCGGGGTCGATTTCGGTCTGGATGTCGTCATCCCGTCCCTGTTCGGTCAGTTCTGCCCAGTGGGGGTTGATCAGGAGCGTCTTGCCCAGGGCAATGAACTCTGCCCAGCCGGTGGCCAGTGCGTCGGCAGCCTGGGTGGCGGTGTAGAGGTTGCCCACGCCAATGAGGGGGAGCTTGCCGCCGATGTGCTGGTGCAGCTGTTCGATGCGGGTGCGGTCCGTATCTGCGCCGCGACGAGCCTTCTTGTAGAAGTCCCACAGGGAGACGTGCAGGTACTGCAGCGGTTTCTGCACCAGGGCATCGATGAGGGCGAAGGTGTCGGCCATGGTGATGCCGTTCTCGCCGGGTTCTTCGGGCGAGAAGCGGTAGCCGATGATGAATTCGGGTTTGGCGTGCTTGTCGCGCACGGCCGTGACGGCGTCCACGACGGCCAGCGGGAAACGCAGCCGGTTCTGCAGGCTGCCGCCCCAGGCGTCGGTCCGGCGGTTGGATTTGGCGGAGAAGAACTGCTGGATCAGGTAGTTGTTGGCGCCATGGATTTCCACGCCATCAAAGCCGGCTTCCAGTGCCAGTTCGGCGGCGCGGCCATAGCCGTCAATGATGCTCAGGATCTGCGCTTCGGTCAGGGCCTTGGCACCGGTTTCGGGATGCTCGGACGGGGCGAAGATCTCGCCATTTGGGTTGAGCTCGGGAATGGACTGCCAACCGCCGTGATGGATCTGCAGCAGGGCTTTGGCGCCCTGGTCATGGGCAATGCGGGCGACTTCGCGCAGGCTGGGCAGGTCTTCGGCGCCGATGGCCTCGGGCTGTCCGTAGAAGGCCTTGCCGCCCTCGTGCACCAGGGTGGCCGCAGAAATGAACAGGCCGATGCCCCGGAAGCGGTCAGTGAGGAACTGACGCTCCTCGGCGGTGATGTGGCCGTTGTCGTCCGAGGCCAGATGGGTCATCGGGGCGACGGCCAGGCGGTTGCTGACGGTGACGCCGTTGTTGAAGGTGTAGCTCTGGAAGAGGTTCGGATGCTTCATGGTTGTTGTGTTCTGGTGGGTTGGGCATCTGCCGTGACGCTGTTATACCACTGGCCCTCGTCAATGCCGGGTCGCGTCTGGGGGCATTGATCCGCTGCCCCCGCGAGTTTTCCCGTTTCCGATAGTGTCTTTCTTGCCCCCGCACGTCCTTGGACGGACAATGGCCGAAGGGCAACATCGAACGATGAGGCAGCTCAGCATGGCCGACATGGGGACAGATCGGGCAGAGGACAAGGCACGGGCAGAGATGTTCCGTGCCCGCGGGCTGACCAAGGTCTACCGGATGGGCGAGGTGGAGGTGCATGCGCTGCGCGGCATCGACCTGGCACTGTATCCGGGCGAGTTCGTCGTGATCCTGGGCCCTTCGGGTTGTGGCAAGTCCACGCTGCTGAACATCCTGGGCGGGCTGGATGTGCCCACGGAGGGCGAGGTCTGGTACAACGGCCATGACCTGACGCATGCAGACGACGCGGTGCTGACGCACTTTCGGCGCGACAACGTGGGTTTCGTCTTCCAGTTCTACAACCTCATTCCCAGTCTGACGGCACGTGAGAATGTGGCGATCGTGACGGAGATCGCGCGCCAGCCCATGCCGCCGGAAGAGGCGCTGGCGCTGGTGGGGCTGGGCGAGCGGCTGGACCATTTTCCGGCGCAGATGTCGGGGGGCGAGCAGCAGCGGGTGGCCATTGCGCGGGCCATTGCCAAGCAGCCGGCGGTGCTGCTGTGCGACGAACCCACGGGGGCGCTGGATTCGGCCACCGGGGTGCGGGTGCTGAACGCGCTGGACGAGGTGAATGCGCGGCTGGGCACGTGCACGGTGGTGATCACGCACAACGCCGACATTGCGCGGATGGCGCACCGGGTGCTGACGATGGGCGACGGGCGCATCGTGGCCGAGAAGGTCAACGAACAGCGGTTGAAGGCCGATGAGCTGCGCTGGTGACAGAAAGGGCTGGCGGCTGCCGGCGCTGTACCGGAAGGCGCTGCGCGACCTGTGGCTGCTGCGCGGCCAGGCGCTGGCGATCATGCTGGTGGTGGCGGGCGGCATTGCCATGCTGGTGATGTCGCAGGTGGCGCTGGATACGCTGAACAACAGTCGGTTGCGCTTCTATGAGGCGCAGCGGCTGTCGGACATCTGGGTGGATGCCAAGCGTGCGCCCGAAGCGGTGGCGCGGCAGGTGGCGGCGCTGCCGGAGGTGGCCGAGGTGGAAAGCCGGGTGCAGGCCTTTGCCAAGCTGAAGCTGCCGGGGTTCGACGAGCCGGTGTCGGCGCAGATGATTTCCCTGCCAGACGACGGTGGGCAACCATTGATGAACGGGCTGCACCTGCGTCAGGGGCGGCTTCCGGCGGCGCTGTCGCGCGATGAGGCGGTGGTGAGTGATGCCTTTGCCGAGCGGCACAACCTGAAGCCGGGGGACCGGCTGCGGGCGACGGTGAACGGGCATGCCCAGTGGTTCCGGCTGGTGGGGGTGGCCACGTCACCAGAGTTCCTGTATCCGATCAAGCCCGGGGCAATCTTTGCCGACCACAAGCATTACGCCATTCTGTGGATGCCGCGCCGTGTGCTGGAGGCAGCCATGAACATGGCCGGGGCCTTCAATCAGCTGGTGGTGAAGCTGGCGGTGGTGCGGCAGGACCGCGTGCAGGAGGGGGCGCCCGGTGCAGATGGCCAGGAGCGTGTGCCGGGTGGAACCGTCCCCCGAACCGGGCGGCACGATGCGGCCGATGCAGCGCTGGCCCGCGCCCGGCAGGAGGCAATGGCCATTGATGCCATCGAGCGGCTGATGGAGCGCTGGGGCGGGCTGGAGGCTGTCGGGCGGATGCAGCAGACATCGTATCGGGTGCTGCATGAGGAGCTGGCGCAGCTGCGTTCGATGGTGCGGGTGATGCCGACGATCTTCCTGGCGGTGGCGGCCTTCCTGCTGAACGTGGTGTTCACGCGGCTGGTGGGCACGCAGCGGGCGCAGATCGCCATTCTGAAGGCGTTTGGCTACCGCACGTGGGAGGTGGCGCTGCACTATGGGCTGATGGCCGCCATCGTGTGCGTGGCGGGGGCGTTGCTGGGGGCCCTGGCCGGTGCGGGGCTGGGTCAGGGGCTGGCCTCGCTCTATCAGGACAATTTCCGGTTTCCCGCGCTGTATTTCTCGCTGGACGGTCAGGTGGTGCTGGTGGGCGTGGCGGTGGCAGTGCTGGCTGGCGTGGGCGGTGCGGGCTGGGCGGTGCTGCGTTCATCGCGTGAGCCGGTGGCGCAGGCCATGCGGCCGCAGGCGCCGGAGCGTTTCCGGGCGGCCGGCTTCGAGAACTGGCGGCTGGTGCGGGGGCTGTCGCAGCCGGTGCGGATGGTGCTGCGTCAGCTGGAGCGCCGCCCGGGGCGGGCGCTGCTGAGCGTGCTGGGGCTGGCCATGGCGGGCAGCCTGATCATACTGGCGGGCATGCAGAAGGGGACGCTCTCGTATCTGGTGGACAGCCAGTACCGGCTGGCCGAGCTGTATGACATGTCGGTGACGTTCGTCGAGGAGCGTTCGCCGCAGGCGGTGCATGAGCTGCGTTCCATCCGTGGTGTGCAGCACGCCGAGCCGACGCGTTCGGTACCGGTGGAGCTGTCTTTCCGCAGCCATCGCATCCGCACGGCCGTCTGGGGCCTGCCGGCCGATGGTTTGTTGCAGCAGCCGGTGAATGACCGCTTGCAGCGGGTTCCGCTGCCGCCGGACGGGTTGGTGATGAATGCCTATCTGGCCGAAAGGCTGGGCCTGAAGGAAGGGGATCTGCTGACGGTGCGGCAGTTGCAGGGCCGCCGCCGGGTCCTTCAGGTGCCGGTGGCACGTCTGATCAACGAGAACCTGGGCTCTCGGGTGTACATGAACCGTCAGGCGCTGAACCGGTTGCTGGGGGATGGGGATGTGCTGACCGGGGCGCTGCTGGAGATCCGGCCCGGCGCGGCGCCTGCGGTGGTGCGGGCGCTGGATGAGCGGCCGCAGGTGATGGCTTCGGACGATCGGCTGGATGCGATCCGGGCGATGTTCCAGATGGTGGAGCGGGTGTCCGGTCCGATGACGCTGCTGGGGGTGCTGCTGGGCTGCGTGGTGAATTTCGGGGTGGTGTACAACGCGGTGCGCATCACGCTGGCCGAACGCTCGCGCGAGCTGGCCAGTCTGCGCGTGCTGGGCTTCACGCGGGGTGAGGTGGCGCGCATCCTGCTGGGCGAGATCGGTGTGCTGGTGGTGGTGTCCATCCCGCTGTCGTTCGTGTTTGGGTGGCTGCAGTGCTGGTACATGGCGAAGGGGATGCAGAATGAGCTTTACCGCATTCCCGTGCATGTGCCAATGGGCAGCTACATGATGGCGGCGCTGGTGACACTGGGCTCTGCGCTGGTGTCCATGGTGGTGGTGCTGCGCCTGGTGAACCGGCTGGACATGGTCGAGGCGCTGAAGAACAGGGAGTGAGTGACAAATGCCTGCGCGAAGAACGTTGATCCAGGTCCTGGTGGCCGTGGGGGTGCTGGGCTGGGTGGGCTGGGAGGCACTGCGCGAGCCGGTGCAGCTGGCCCATGTGGAAAAGGCTGCTCATGCCCCGATGACCGAGAGCTTTTCGGAAGAAGGCAAGACGCGGCTGAAGGCGCGCTACGCACTGGCAGCTCCCGTGGCAGGGCAGTTGCGGCGTGTGACGCTGCAGCCCGGGGATGCGGTGCAGGCCGGGCAGGTGGTGGCGTGGATCGATCCGACTTCGCCCGGGCTGCTGGACGGACGTAGTCGCCGCAGGGCCGAGGCCGAGCTGGCGGCAGCGCGCAGTCAGCACCGGGCGGCGCGGCAGCGTGTGCA
>ERZ773054.266-NODE-266-length-42417-cov-35.040130_pt1 | contig 42417 bp, 34 predicted proteins | sample MGYA00580630_ERZ773054 | MGnify/ENA primary metagenome ERZ773054 (study PRJEB29015, sample SAMEA2737994) | human oral metagenome | biome: human oral; feature: human-associated habitat; material: dental | place: China | collected 2115 ... | reverse complement strand
ACCTGCACGCCTTTCTCGATCAGCTTGTCGGTGAGTTCCTTCAGCGGGTGCTGGGCGCGGGCCACCGCCAGACCGTAGCCCGGAACGATGATGACCGAGTCGGCGTTGGCCAGCATGAAGGCCGCATCGTCGGCCGAGCCGCTGCGCACCGGACGCTGTTCCTTGGCACCGCCTGCCTGGCCGGCAGCGGCCGGATCAGCACCGAAGCCGCCCAGGATCACGTTGAAGAACGAGCGGTTCATCGCCTTGCACATGATGTACGAGAGGATGGCGCCGCTGGAGCCCACGAGCGAACCGGCGATGATCAGCATCGGGTTGTTCAGCGAGAAGCCGATGCCGGCTGCCGCCCAGCCCGAGTAGCTGTTGAGCATCGAGACCACCACCGGCATGTCGGCGCCGCCGATCGGGATGATGATCAGCACGCCCAGCACGAAGGCAATGGCGGTCATCAGCCAGAAGGGCGTCCAGCCCTGGGTGGCCGTGAACCAGATGCCGCACAGCACCATGGCGATGGCCAGGATGAGGTTGAGTGCATGCTGGCCGGCGAAGGTGACGGGCGCGCCCTGGAACAGGCGGAACTTGTACTTGCCCGAGAGCTTGCCGAAGGCGATGACGGAGCCCGAGAAGGTGATGGCGCCCACGAAGGTGCCGATGAACAGCTCGATGCGGTTGCCCACCGGGATGGGCTCACCGTGGCCGACGATGTTGAAGGCCCACGGTTCGGCCACGCAGGCGATGGCGATGAACACCGCCGCCAGACCGATCATCGAGTGCATGAAGGCCACCAGCTCGGGCATCTTGGTCATTTCCACCCGGCGTGCCATGACGGTACCGGCAGAGCCGCCCACCAGCAGGCCGAAGATGACCAGCGCGATGCCGGCGCCGTTGGATTGGGTGCCAGCGGCCCCCTGCAGCTTCAGGATCAGCGCCACGGTGGTGACGATGGCGATCAGCATGCCCACCATGCCGAAGACGTTGCCGCGGCGCGAGGTGGTGGGGTGCGACAGCCCCTTCAGGGCCTGGATGAAGCACACCGAGGCCACCAGGTACAACAGAACGACGAGATTCATGCTCATCAGAATGCTCCAGAAAACGATACGGGCTGCGCGATGTCAGGCTGCCGGGCAGCCGACCGCGCGGTGACGAAGGGTTGGGCCATGAGGTGCCTCATGCCTTGTTCTCCGCCTTGCGCGGTTCCTTCTTCTTGAACATCTCCAGCATGCGCCGGGTGACCAGGAAGCCCCCGAACACGTTGACGGAGGCGAGGATCACGGCCAGAAGGCCCATGCTCCTGCCCAGGCCGGTCTCGGTGAGGGATGCTGCCAGCATGGCGCCCACGATGACGATGGCCGAAACGGCGTTGGTGACGGCCATCAGCGGCGTGTGCAGCGCCGGCGTCACGTTCCAGACCACGTGATAGCCCACGTAGATGGCCAGCACCAGGATGATCAGATTGAGGATGGTGTGATTGACGAGTTCCATGTCGTGAAACCTTGGTTGTATTCGGTGAAGCCGGCCGTCCGGGCCGGCGCGGGCTCAGGCCTTCTGCTCGCGCAGCACCTGGCCGTCGCGGGCCACCAGGCAGGCCTTCACGATGTCGTCTTCCAGGTCGATCTTGAGCTTCTTCTCGTCGTCGACGATCAGCTTCAGGAAATCAAGGATGTTGCGGGCGTAGAACGCCGAGGCGTCGGCCGGCACCATGGCGGGCAGGTTGCCCACCCCGGCGATGCTCACGCCCTGGTGGCGCACCACGTTGTCGGCCTTCGACAGTTCGCAGTTGCCGCCCTGTTCAACGGCCATGTCCACCACCACCGAGCCGGGGCGCATGGATTCGACCATGGCGCGCGTGACCAGCACCGGGGCCTTGCGGCCGGGGATGAGGGCCGTGGTGATCACCACATCGGCCTGACGGATGCGCTCGGCCACGGCCTTGGCCTGGCGTTCCAGCCAGGACGGCGGCATCGGGCGTGCATAGCCACCCACACCGGCGGCGGCCTCGCGTTCCTCGTCGGTCTCGTAGGGCACGTCGATGAACTTGGCACCCAGCGACTCGATCTGCTCCTTCACGGCCGGACGCACGTCCGAGGCCTCGACCACCGCACCCAGACGGCGGGCCGTGGCGATGGCCTGCAGACCGGCCACGCCGGCGCCCAGGATGACCACCCGGGCCGCCTTGGCAGTACCGGCAGCCGTCATCATCATGGGGAAGAAGCGCTGATACAGGTTGGCGGCGACCAGCACGGCCTTGTATCCGGCAATATTGGCCTGAGATGAGAGAACATCGAGGCTCTGGGCACGCGTGGTGCGCGGGGCAGCCTCCAGGGCGAAGGCCGTCACACCCGTGGCGGCCAGACGCGCCAGGCCGTCGGCATGGTGGGGGTTGAGCATGCCCAGCAGGGTGGAACCTGCCTTCAGCTGGGGCAGCTCTTCTTCCATGGGGCCGCGCACCTTGGCCACCAGCTCGGCGCCGAAGGCACCGGCCGTGTCCACGATCTGTGCGCCGGCTTCCTCATAGGCTGCATCGGTGATGTCGGAGGCCACACCGGCCTCACGTTCAACCAGCACTTCGTGGCCCGCCTTGACCAGTTTCTTGACGGTCTCTGGCGTGGCGGCCACCCGGGTTTCGCCTGGACGTCGCTCTTTCGGGATCCCGATTCTCATGGGCAGATCCTTTCTTGGGGGGTTTCTGGGGTCTCCGGCTCATGCCGCCCCCCGGCAGGCAGGCTGCACGCGAGGAGGCAGGGGTGACCGGAACTTCCCTTAAGGGTTTCCATAATTTTCTACAATGTTCGCATGAAACGTACATTACCGGACGGAGAAGGCCGTCAGATCGTTGTAGGGCTCTCGGGCGGTGTCGATTCTGCCGTCAGTGCCTGGCTGCTGAAAGAAGCGGGCTGGCAGGTCACCGGCCTGTTCATGAAGAACTGGGAAGACGACGATGACAGCGAGTACTGCTCGTCGCGCCAGGACTGGCTGGACGCGGCCAGCGTGGCCGACGTGATCGGCATCGACCTGGAGGCCGTCAACTTCGCTGCCGACTACCGCGAGCGGGTCTTCAGCCTGTTCCTGCAGGCCTACGAGGCCGGCTTCACGCCCAATCCCGACATCCTCTGCAACGCTGAGATCAAGTTCAAGGCCTTCCTGGACCACGCCCTGGCGCTGGGGGCGGAGCGCATCGCCACCGGCCACTACGCCGGCAACCGCATCGGGCCTGACGGCCTGGTGCAGCTGCTGCGCGGCGCGGACGCCAACAAGGACCAGAGCTACTTCCTGCATCGGCTGAACCAGTATCAGCTCTCGCGGGCCGTCTTCCCGCTGGCGGGCATCACCAAGCCCGAAGTGCGCGAGATCGCCGCACGCATCGGCCTGCCCAACGCCACCAAGAAGGACTCCACCGGCATCTGCTTCATTGGCGAGCGTCCGTTCCGCGAGTTCCTGTCGCGCTATCTGCCCACCAAGCCGGGGCCGATGGTCGATGACCGGGGCGTGCAGGTGGGCGAGCACGTCGGGCTCTCGTTCTATACCCTGGGTCAGCGCAAGGGCATCGGCATCGGTGGCCGGCGCGACAACGCCGACGGCACGCCCTGGTTCGTGGCCGGCAAGGATCTGGCCAGCAACACGCTCATCGTGGTGCGCGGGCACGACCACCCCTTGCTGCTCACCCAGCGGCTGGCCGCACGCGATGTCCACTGGATCGGCGCGGCTCCCGAGCCGGGGCGCCCCTACGGCGTGAAGTGCCGCTACCGCCAGCAGGACGCCGAAGGGTGGGTGCAGCCCTCATCGCCGGAGGAGGGCGCCGCCACGGACGCGACCCCGGCAGGTGCATCGGCGGCGGCCACCGGCGCCGAAAAGCCCCCCTCACGCATCGAGGTGGGCTTTGCAGAGCCGCAATGGGCCGTCACCCCCGGCCAGTCCGTCGTCTTCTACGATGGCGAGGTCTGCCTGGGCGGGGCCGTCATCGACCGGCAGGGCTGAAGGGGGCGGCTGCCCGCTTCCCGTGGTTCGCGTCCGCGCCCCCAGGCACGGAGCCTTGCATTGGGTGTCGGGCGCCTGACGCCTGAGGGCCGCCAGCAGGCACCCTGCATCCGGCCGACCGTTCCATCCATTCGTCCGCGAGCCATGGCGCCGGACCTGCCCAGGCGCCAGAATCCGCCACATGGACACCCTGGGCACAGATCGAGACCTTCCTGCACCCGGCGCCAGAACGGCGCGGGGGGGCGCGGCACGTTTGCGCCCCGTGATGGTGCGCCGCCAGCGCCGCCGCCTGCTGCAGCTCATGACCATCGGCCTGGGCGTCCTGCTGGGGCGTCCGGTACTGGCCACCACGTCCCGGCGACCCCTGGGGCCCATCTCGGCGGGGCAGCGCACGCTGATCACCGAATTCCTGCTGGTCCACACCCAGCTGCTGGCCGGCTATGTCCTGTCCGGCGCGGACGGCCAGGCCAATCATGCCACCCTCGACAGCCTGCGTCGCCAGGGCGACGGGCTGATGCAGCGCATCAAGCGCGAGTTGTTCACCCGTATCGAGCGGGGCGACATGGCCCAGCTGGAGGCCCGCTGGCGTACCGTGGCCGATGCCACCCGCACCCGGCCCACGCTGGACATCGCCCGCCTGATGCTGCCCATGGCGCAGGAAGTGGCCGCCCCGCTGGGTGCCTTGCTGCCACCGGTGGACATCAAGGCCGCAGGCGGCAATGAGGGCAGGGCGCGTCGGCGCCTGCTGATGAGCCAGCTGCTGCTGGACGGCGTCAGTGCCTGCTGGTCGCAGGACCTGACGCACTGGGATCAGATGGACGAGCGCCGCGTGATGCTGGAGAAATGGCTCAATGCCGTGGCCCAGCAAGGCACGGGCGGCGTGCGCCTGCTGGCTCAGTGGAACCTGTTTGCCAGCGCACTGCCGCTGCGCAATGCCCACTGCCTGCCGGGTGCGGCCCATACCCTCCAATCCGTGGGCGAACGGCTTTACAAGCTGCTGTAGGGTAAGATCGGGGGCTCTTCCGTACCCGTCCGAAGCTCCCGATCATGACCGCCGACACGTCCGCTCTCGATGCCCTGTCTCCCCTGGATGGCCGCTATGCCGCCAAGGTCGCGCCGCTGCGCGCCTACTGGTCCGAGGCCGCCTTCATGCGCCACCGCGTGCAGGTGGAAGTGGCCTGGCTCATCGCCCTGTCCGATGCCGGCCTGCCCGAACTGAAGCCCTTCAGCCCGGCCGCCCGCCAGCGCCTGGAAGCCATCGTGCAGGACTTCGGCAGCGCCGACGCCCAGGCCATCAAGACCTTCGAGCGCACCACCAACCACGACGTGAAGGCCGTCGAGTACTTCCTGAAGAGCCGCGTGGCCGACGACGCCGAACTGGCCGCCGCCAGCGAGTTCATCCACTTCGCCTGCACCTCCGAGGACATCAACAACACCTCGCACGGCCTCATGCTCAAGGGCAGCCGTGAAAAGGTCATCCTGCCGGCCATCGACGCCATCATCGACACCCTGCGCGGCATGGCTCACCAGTACGCCGCCCTGCCCATGCTGTCGCGCACCCACGGCCAGCCTGCATCGCCCACCACCCTGGGCAAGGAAATCGCCAACGTCGTGCAGCGCATGCAGCAGGCACGCGCCCGCATCGCCGGCGTGGCCATCCTGGGCAAGATGAACGGTGCCGTGGGCAACTACAACGCCCATCTGTCCGCCTACCCCGACGTGGACTGGCCCGCCTTCTCGCAGCAGGTCGTCGAAGGCCGGCTGGGCCTCACGTTCAACCCGCTCACCACCCAGATCGAGCCGCACGACTACATGGCCGATCTCTTCCACGCCCTGGTGAGCTTCAACACCGTGCTGCTGGATCTGTGCCGCGACATCTGGAGCTACATCTCCATCGGCTACTTCACCCAGAAGCTCAAGGCCGGTGAAGTGGGTTCCTCCACCATGCCGCACAAGGTCAACCCCATTGACTTCGAGAACGCCGAAGGCAACCTGGGCCTGGCCAATGCCCTGCTGTCGCACCTGGCCCAGAAACTGCCCGTCAGCCGCTGGCAGCGTGACCTGACCGACTCCACCGTCCTGCGCAACGTGGGCGTGGCCCTGGGCTACAGCCTGCTGGCCTACGACTCCGCCCAGCGCGGCCTGGGTAAGCTGCAGGTGGCCGAAGCTGCCCTGGCTGCCGACCTGGACGCCAACTGGGAAGTGCTGGCCGAGCCCATCCAGACCGTCATGCGCCGCTATGGCGTGGAGAAACCCTACGAGAAACTGAAAGAACTCACCCGCGGCCGCCATATCGGCCAGGCGGACCTGAGCACCTTCATCGACGGGCTGGACATCCCCGAAACCGCCCGCGCCCAACTGCGGGCGCTCACACCGGCCAGCTACATCGGCCGTGCGGAGGCGCTGGCGAAGAAGGTGTGATCCGAGGGAAAGGAGCAGCCTGATCAATGGGCTGCTCACCTCGGGAGAAGGTCGTCTCAGGTCTCAATGGTCTGCTTAGTACCGTGAGCTGGCCAAACGCCACGTTTTTTTGTCGCGCCAACCATGCGTATATTGTGACAGTAAGATCGGTTGCCAATTAGGCAGGCAGCTGATGAGTCTTGTTTTTGTCTCTTGAAATCTAGGATTATTGCTCTCAAGAGCAAACACGCTGCCATTCGGGGAGTCAATGCTGAACTCCTTCCCGCTATATTGGAGCGCATCTTTTCTATGGAAGAGCAGAGTCATGGCTGATCAGCCGCTTCAAGCGTCCTTGTTCGAGGAGGACTACCTGGTACGGGAGCTGGGGCAGCTGGCACGCGTTCCACAGATCTCGCTGACGGAGCTGGTTGCCAATGCTTGGGATGCCGGGGCAACACATGTCCATCTGACTCTTCCCGGTGTTGTCGGCGGAACTTTGGTTGTAGAGGACGATGGTCATGGCATGACTCCGGCGCAGTTCAGGGTGCGTTGGATGACGCTTCGATATGATCGGTTGAAGCACCAAGGGGAATTGGTCGAAATCCCTCCTGGTCGTCATATTCGTCAGCGCCGACCTTTTGGTCGAAACGGTGTCGGACGTCATGGTCTGTTGTGCTTCGATGATTCGTATGAAGTACAGACTTGGCGTGATGGGGTGTTGACAACTTTTGTTGTAGGCACTGAATCCGGGCCAAGTCCGTTTGTATTGCGTAGTGAAACCTCCAGTGTGAGAGATGGGTGCGGAACTCGTCTTTCAGTCAAAGTCATGCGCAATCTTCCGGACCCAGGGGAAATTCTTACGATTCTTGCAACACGCTTCGTACATGACCCCGAGTTCGAGATCAAGGTCAATGGAAGGCAGCTTGAATTTCATGAGCTGGAAGGGGTGGTCAGCGATGAGATGCTTGATCTTGGGGATGGGCGAAGTGCCAAGGTCATAGTGATTGATTCGAGGCTTCTGAATCATTCGTCGATCCATCAAGGTATCGCCTTCTGGGTGAGGCATCGGCTGGTAGGGGCGCCGTCCTGGTCCATTGGGTCTGATTTCCATATTGATGGGCGTAGTCGGTTCGCACGTCGTTACAAGGTAATTGTCGACACTGAAGGATATGAACCTGAAGTGCGGGCGGATTGGACAGGGTTTCACGATTCTGTGACCGTGCACAAGATGTTCATGGAGGTCGCCAATCATCTTGAGAAGGTGACCCTTGAGCTTGCGAAAGAGGTTGCAGAAGAAGCTTCTGAAGAAGCTCTCGCGCAGAATCGGAAAGAGTTGGTCGATCTTGGGCAGGGGGCAAGGTTCGAGGTTGCTGAATTTACGAGGAGCATTGCCCAGGAGCATCCCGCCGTTTTGCCCGATTTTTTGGCAACTGCGGTAAAAGCGGTCATCAATCTGGAGAAGAGCAAGAGCGGTTCTGAGCTGTTGCAGAAGCTTTCACGGATATCTTCGGATGATGTTTGCAGATTGGAGCAGCTTCTTTCGAGTTGGTCTCTCAAGGATGTGTTGAGTGTTTTGGATGAGATTGATATCCGCATCAGCACGATCGAGGCGATCAGGCGCTTGGCATCCGATCGCGATACTGACGAGCTGCATGCGTTGCATCCATTGATTCTTCGGTCGCGTTGGCTGTTTGGGCCGGAGTATGAATCGCCAGAGTACACATCAAATGCGACGCTGCAGACCGTTGCAAAGGAGCTATTCAAGAGAAAGAACGTGAAGTTCGTCAATAGTAGGCAGCGTCCTGATATCGTGGTTCTGCCTGATGATCGTACGACGTGGCAGATGACCGGGCTTGAGGAGATGAGTCCGGTTGATCAGGATCTCATGCAGATAAAGCAGGTTCTGGTGATTGAACTTAAAAGAGGAGGGTTTGAGATCACGCGTGATGAAGTCAATCAAGCGAGTGGTTACGTGCAGGATATTCATGGGGCAGGGACCATGTCCGGGAATCCCTTTATCCATGCCTGGGTTGTTGGCCATTCGGTTAAGGTGGGAACAGAGAGGGAAGCGCGGCTCGGTGACCCTGTCTACGGGCGGGTAAGGGCAACAACCTATAGCTCTTTGGTGGATACCGCCAATGCAAGGCTTCTGAGACTGCGTACAAGATTGGGTGAGAGGTACTCCAATCTTCCCAGAGATGAATTGCTTGAGCGCGTGCTGGCTCGGCCTGAGCAAGGTGAGCTCAATATATAGGTTCTATTATTTTTATGAATATTAAAAGGCTATTCCATAGGAGTTATTTATCAACGTTCAATAGGATGAGCTTTGCTGCTCAACCCATGGATTAATGACCCGCACATTGGCGGCCTCGTAAGGCGCGGTATCGCGTGATGCCACGATGTAGTCTCGCGAGGCCGCGATGGCTGCAATGTAGCCGTCAGGCGCGGGAAATCCCTTTCCGGCTTTTCGTGCCAGGACAGCCAGTTCGGCATAGTGTCGAGCCGCCTGTGCATCGAAGGGAAGAATACGTCCCTGAAACAGGTCGAGAATCGCCTTCAGCACAAAGTCCAGCCTGTCCCGGCGCTTTCCGTGAGGCAGGTTCTGAATCCCGAACAGCAGCTCGGCCAGTGTCACACTGGACAGATACAGCGTCTCGGCGGCCTGAGCATTCAGCCATGCCCGTACTGCGGCATCGGGTTCCGCCTTCATCATCTCGGAGATGACGTTGGTATCCAGAAGGATCATGGCTCGAAGCGCATGGGTTCTGCCGCTATCTTGTCGCGAGCCTGTTCCATGGCAGCGACATCCTCATTGCTCAACCCGGCTTGGCGGCCGATAGCAGCCAGTGCATCGCCCATGCGAAGCCGGTGGGCAGGCCTGACGGCAGAAGCCAGGATCTCGCGTACTTCGGCCTCGGTGCTGCGCCCATGCAGGGCTGCTTGGGCGCGCAAGGCACGATGAACCTCATCCGGGACATTCCGGACAGTCAGAATGGCCATCATCCATACCTCTCAAGCGTTCGATGACTGCATTCTAGAGATGTGCTGTCACCTCGGCAAGATGATTCATGCCCCGGAAAGGGAGGTTCTTCAGGGCTTTACGCGCGTCATTATCTGACCGTGTGCTTCTTCGCGATCTCCACCACCTTGTCCACCCGCTGCGTGTAGCGCGGGTTGTCGGCCAGGTAGTCGGTCGTCATCCAGGTGTCGACGATGACCTCGGCAATGGCCGGGCCGATCAGCTTGCCGCCCAGGCACAGCACGTTGGTGTTCGAGTGCGAGCGTGCCAGTCCCGCGCAGAACGGGTCCTGTGCCACGGCTGCATACACGCCAGGGATCTTGTTGGCGATCAGGGCGCTGCCGTAGCCCACGCCATCGATGAAGATGCCGCGCTCCACCTGCCCGTCGCTTACCGCCAGCGCCGCCGGGTAGATGAAATCCGGCAGGTCGCAGCCTTCCTCCGAGAACGGTCCGAAGTCCACCACCTCGTAACCCTGGCTCTCCAGCCGTTTCTTCAGCGCCGCCTTCATCGCAAATCCGGCGTGGTCGCCCGCCATGGCTATCTTCATGTCCGTGCTCCGTGTGGGTGAGGGGATGATGCAAGTGTGCCCCAGAACCGTCACGCCAGACGGGCATGTCCGGGCAAGGGGGCATGGATTGGAGTGGCTCAGGTCGGTAGGACCTGGTGGCAGGAGGGTTGGGGGCACACCTCGATGAGCCCGGAGAGGGGCACGGAAGGTTCAGGAAAGGGGCAGGGGAGGAGGGTGAAGCAAGGGCGTGGAAGGAGCGGGAAGGGACCTCGAAAGGAGCCACGGACCAGCCCTTGCACGCCTTGGTAATATATGAATGCTTATCATCTTCTACAGAGATGATGTAGCATCTGCATGCCGACGCCGACGCCGACGCCGACGCCGACGCCGACGCTGACGCTGACGCTGCGGTCCCGGTCCCGGCAAGGCACACGGCCTTTGTGGCTGACGGCAGGAAGGAGACCCGCCATGCGCTCATTCGATCCAGGCAAGCAGCCGGCGCTGCGATGTCCGATGCCATGACCTTCCGCGTCATGGATGATGAATCAGTACACAATCAAGAATCAAGACGATCAACCCAGGTGAGGAAAACCATGAAAGCACTCAACGCCACCCTGCTTGCCCTGCTGCTGGGCGCATCGGCATCCGCGTCCGCCCACAATCTCTGGACACAGGGCGAGAACAAGGATGTCTTTGAGGCCGACCTGATCTACGGCCACGAGTTTCCCAAGCCCGAGGTCATCCCCGAGGCGCGGCTGGTGCTGTTCGAGGCACCGCAGGTGATCAGTGCCAGCGGCACCCAGACACTCGTGCAGTCGGGCGAGAACTACCACTATCGCCATTCCGCCAAGCTGGGCAAGGGCACGCACGTGCTGCTGGGCACCTACAAGCCTACCTATTGGACGAAGAAGGCCGACGGCAAGTGGGCCATGGCCAAGACGCGCGCCGACTTCCCGGATGCGCAGAGCTGCGGCCTGTACTCCATGAGCGGCAAGAGCTTCGTCATCATCGATGATGACGGCGCCTTCGCCACCAAGCCGCTGGGCAAGGGCTACGAGATCACGCCGCTGGCCAGCCCCAACAATATCAAGGTCGGTGAGCTGGCCAAGTTCCGCGTGACGCTGGACGGCAAACCGGTGGCGGATGCCAAGGTTGTGGGCAGCCCGGCTGGCTTCAACTCGGAAGAGGTCGAGATCGAGGCCTTCTATGCCGAGACCGACAAGAACGGCGAGTTCTCGTTCCGGGCGCTGAAACCCGGTCTCTGGTACCTGTCGTCCGAGGTCGAGCAGGCACCGAAGGATCCCAAGGTCTGCGACAAGGTGGTGGACGAGTTCACGCTGAGCTTCAACGTGAAGTGATCCGGATGACGGGCCGTGCGCTGGCGCCGGCCCGTCGTTGCCATCAGCGCGTCCGCCAGGTGATGGGCCGTGACACGGTACCCGTGACGTTGCCGTACTGGTCCTTCACGTCTTTCTGGTGGCGCTCGGTCACGCGATGGCCCAGATAGGTCAGCGCCTGGCCGGCCTTCCAGTTCTGCGGTACGCGCCACTGGGCGCAGCTCACGCGCGAGAAGTCGTCGACGCCCACTTCGGTGCACAGGCTGAAGTCCGACGACTGGCGGCCCCGCTCGGCGCGCATCACCACCTGTGTGGTGCTGTTCTGGTCCTCCCAGCTCAGGGACTCGGCGCCGTACATCAGCACCATGTTCCGCTTCAGGCTCCAGGGCTGGCCCAGCTGCATGTGGGTGGCGTAGGCCTGATAGCGGGTATAGGCGCCATCGGCGATCTCGCCTTTCTCGATCCGCTGCACAGTATCGATCTTCAGCAGCTCGGCATCGGCTGCGGCCTGGTCCAGGTTGTCCGGCAGCTTGTTGGCCGACAGCCCCGTCATCACGCGCACCGAGGCGAAGGTGTCGCCGTCCGTGATCTTGTCCAGGGACACGCGGTAATCGTTGAAGAAAGGCTGGGTGATGCCGTTGCCCGTCTGCGTGGCCTTCACCGACTGCTCAATCTTGATGACCGGGGGCTCGCCCTGTTCGCTGGTGCGGGCTTCCACCGTACCGGCATTCTGCGTCAGCGCCGTAGCCAGCACGTCGCCCCGGATGCCGGTGCTGGAGATGGGCTCCGCCTGGTTGTCGGTCAGCAGGCTTTCAGGGGGCAGGGCGGTGGGCAGCGCAGCGATTGCCTTGGTGGTGGCTGACTTGGTCGTTGCTGCATTGGAGGCGCCTGCATCACCCGATCCGTCGTGGCTGCCGCAGGCGGCCAGCAGGGTCATGATCGAGAGGCTCAAGGCGAGTCGTTTGAAGGTAGCGTTCATGTTGCCTGTCTATCCATCGGGGACCGGTCGTTCTCTGACGCTTGCCCCGTCCTGTGATTACTTCGTTTATGAAAGGTGAAAGGCCCTGTTTCTCGGGCTTTTTCCATCGTAGATAAGCAGCCGCCATCACACCGAAACGACAGGTACAAAAAATGTGTCATGTCGAACAAGTGAACAGTTGAGGCCCGGAACTGGTTACGAGAGGCCGCGTGCGCGCAGATTTGCTGACGACTTGTTGCCGATTTCTGGTAGTCGATCTGACGAAAGATGTCGTGTTATGTCGCCCATCTGGGTGTCATTCGGTCAGTTTCGTGGTCTTCCTGAGCGCCCCGCTGGCCCACTTCGGCCGGCCCATCTACGGGCAGTGGTTCCGCCACTGATCCGTCGGGCAAGAAAAAGGCGCCAGGACCGAAGTCTCTGGCGCCTTGGGTGATCCCGCAAAGCCGGTCCCTGGGGCCGGCTTTTTCGTTCTCAGGGCAGTTCCACCTCGGTGGCGTCCTTCTTCTTCACGGGCTTGACCAGGTCCTCACGCTTGAGGCCCAGGCGCATCACGATGGCAGCAGCCACGAAGATGGAGGAGTACACGCCGAAGCAGATGCCGATGGCCAGCGCCAGCGAGAAGTAGTGCAGCGTGGGGCCGCCGAAGAACAGCATCGACAGCACCATCATCAGCGTGGACGTGTGGGTGATGACCGTCCGCGAGGTGGTGGTGGTGATGGCGTGGTCCAGCACCTGGGCGGTGGTCATGTTCCGGGCATGGCGCTCGCGGAACTTCTCGCGCACCCGGTCGAAGATGATGACCGACTCGTTGACCGAGTAGCCCAGTACCGCCAGCACCGCGGCCAGCACCGACAGCGAGAATTCCCACTGGAAGAAGGCGAAGAAGCCCAGGATGATCACCACGTCGTGCAGGTTGGCGATGATGCCTGCCACGCCGAACTTCCATTCGAAGCGGACGGCCAGGTAGATCACGATGCCGGCGATCACCACCAGAAGCGCCATGGCGCCGCTGGTGGCCAGCTCCTGACCCACCTGCGGGCCCACGAACTCGTTGCGGCGCAGCTCCACCGACGGGTCATGCTGCTTGAGCGCAGCCAGCACCAGCTCGGCCTGCTTGGCGGCCGAGACGCCTTCCTTCAGCGGCAGGCGGATCAGCACGTCGCGCGAGGTGCCGAAGTTCTGCACCTGCGGCTCCGAGAAGCCCAGCTCCTCGATGGCCTGGCGGGTCTTGCCCAGGTCGGCCGGCTGTGCATAGCTGAACTCCATGACCGTGCCGCCGGTGAACTCCACCGACAGGTTCAGGCCGCGGGTGAACAGGAACAGCACCGCCAGCAGGAAGAAGACGATCGAGATGGCGTTCAGGATCGTCACGTGGCGCATGAACGGGATGTCGCGCCGGATCTTGAAGAGTTCCATGGTGTGCTTGCTCCCTCAGCGCTTGGCCGGTTTCGGATCATCCAGGTGCCAGTCGCTCTGGCCGACGGACAGATGCTTGACGCGCTTCTTGCCGCCATACCAGAGGTTGACCAGCCCGCGCGAGACGAACACCGCCGAGAACATGGAGGTGAGAATGCCCAGACAGTGGACCACGGCAAAGCCCTTGATGGGGCCCGAACCGAAGGCCAGCAGCGCCAGGCCCGCAATCAGCGTGGTGATGTTGGCATCCAGGATGGTGGCCCAGGCGTGCTCGTAGCCGGCGCTGATGGCCATCTGTGGCGAGGCGCCCTTGCGCAGCTCCTCGCGCACACGCTCGTTGATCAGCACGTTGGCGTCGATGGCCATGCCCAGCGTCAGCGCGATGGCCGCAATGCCGGGCAGCGTGAGCGTGGCCTGCAGCAGCGACAGCACCGCCACCAGCATCAGCAGGTTGAAGCCCAGCGCCACGGTCGAGAACAGGCCGAAGAGCAGGTAGTAGACGATCATGAACACCGCGATGGCCAGGAAGCCCCACGTCACCGACTGGAAGCCCTTCGAGATGTTCTCGGCACCCAGGCTCGGGCCGATGGTGCGTTCCTCGATGATGTCCATCGGGGCCGCCAGTGCACCGGCGCGAAGCAGCAGCGCCAGGTCGCCGGCGTTCTTGGACGAACCCATGCCCGTGATCTGGAAGCGGCTGCCCAGTTCGGACTGGATGGTGGCCACCGTCAGCACCTCGCCCTTGCCCTTCTCGAAGAGCACCACGGCCATGGGCTTGTGGATGTTCTTGCGGGAGACTTCGCGCAGGTGGCGGCCGCCGGCCTCGTTCAGGCTCACGGCCACGGCAGGTTGCTGGTGCTCGTCGAAGGTGGCCGAGGCGTTGGTGAGCTGCTGGCCGGTGAAGATGGGCTCACGCCGCAGCACCACCGGGGCGCCACGCCCCTGGCGGAACAGGTCGGAGCCGAAGGGCACCACACCGTTCTCGCTGGTCAGGGCGCGCTGGGCCTCGGGGCTCATGTCCACCAGACGGGCTTCCAGCGTGGCGGTACGGCCCAGGATGTCCTTGGCACGTGCTGTGTCCTGCACGCCGGGCAGCTGCACCACGATCCGGTCGGCGCCTTGGCGCTGGATGACCGGCTCGGCCACGCCCAGTTCGTTGATCCGGTTGTTCAGCGTGGTGATGTTCTGCTGCACCGAGTTGTCCAGGAAGGTGCGCATGGCGGACTCGGTCAGCGTCAGCAGCAGCTGCGAGTGATCGCCGTTGCCCCGTTCCTGCACGGCCAGGTCGGCCTGGTTGTCACGCAGCAGCTCCTGGGCGCGGGTGCGGGCATCCTCGCTGGCAAAGTCCAGCACCAGCTGCTTGCCGTTGCGCTTGATGCCGTTGTGGCGCACCTTGCGGTCGCGCAGCAGCGTGCGCACGTCGGCCATCGCACTGTCCAGGCGCTTGTTCAGCGCCTCGGTGGTGTCGATCTGCATCAGGAAGTGCACACCGCCGCGCAGGTCCAGACCCAGGTACATGGGCAGGGCGTGCAGCTGGGTCAGCCACGTGGGCGAGGCCGACAGCAGGTTCAGCGCGGTGATGTAGACCGGATCGGCCGGATCCGGGTTCATCGCCTTCTCCAGCACGTCGCGGGCGCGCAACTGGGTATCGGTGGAGTCGAAGCGGATCTTGACGGAGTTGTCGTCGCGCAGCACCCCCGTGTTGGGGATGCCGGCCTTGTCGAGCGCGGCCAGCGCCTGGCTTTCGGTGGCCGCGTCGACCTTGATGGTCGCCTTCTGGCTCGATATCTGAACCGCTGGCGATTCGCCGTAGAAGTTGGGGAGGGTATAGATCAGGCTGAAGATCAGCGCCAGCCCGATGAGGGCATATCGCCAGAACGGATATCGATTCACACTCAGATGGCCTTGATGGTGCCCTTCGGCAGAAGGGTCTGGACGGTGGACTTCTGGAAGTTCATTTCGATGGACTTGTCGCCAGAAGCAGAAACTTCGACGGTAACATAGGCGTCGCCGACCTTGGTGACCCGGCCGACGATCCCGCCAGCCGTCACCACTTCATCGCCTTTTTGCAACGCTGCCAGCATGTTCCGATGCTCCTTGGCCCGCTTCATCTGCGGACGGATCATCAGGAAATACATGGCCACGAACATCAGGATGATGGGCAGAAAGCCCAGCAGCTGGCTCTCGGCGCCGGCAGGGGCGGCAGTCTGCGCGTAGGCGGTGGAAATCACGATAGGGTTCCTTTCAGGGTTGAAGGGATGGATGGGTGAACCCGTCATTATAGCGACGGGCCGTCTGCCGGGCGGTCGCGGCCATGGCCGGCGCTGCAGTATCGTGCAGGGGCCGCCGAAGCGGTCGGCCCCGGAATCATTCAGGCTTTACGGCGCGTTCTGGCGCCGTCGGAACGCGCCGCCTCAGCCGTCCAGCCCGCGCTGGCGGTCCTTCAGGAAGGCAGCGTGGAAGGCCGCAAAGCGCCCCTCGGCAATGGCCTGGCGTGCCTGGGCCATCAGGTCCAGATAGAAGTGCAGGTTGTGCACGGTGGCCAGGTGTGCGCCCAGCATCTCGCCCACCCGCTGCAGGTGGTGCAGGTAGGCGCGCGAATGGTGGCGGCAGGTGCTGCACTGGCAGGTCGGGTCCAGCGGGCGATCATCGTCGCGCCAGCGGGCGTTGCGGATCTTCAGGTCGCCGAAGCGGGTGAACAGCCAGCCGTTGCGGGCGTTGCGGGTGGGCATCACGCAGTCGAACATGTCGATGCCGCGGGCGATGCCGTCGAGCAGGTCCTCGGGCGTGCCTACCCCCATCAGGTAGCGGGGCCGGTCGGCGGGCAGCCGGTGGCCGATGTGGTCCAGGATGCGCAGCATGTCTTCCTTGGGCTCGCCCACCGACAGGCCGCCCACCGCATAGCCCTCGAAGCCGATGTCCGTCAGGCCCGCCAGCGACTCGTCGCGCAGGTCCTCGAACATGCCGCCCTGCACGATCCCGAACAGGGCGTTGGGGTTCTCGCCGCGCAGGAACTCGTCGCGGCTGCGGCGCGCCCAGCGCAGCGACAGCTGCATCGAGCGGGCGGCCTCTTCATGGGTGGTGGGGCGGCCATTGATCTCGATCGGCGTGCATTCGTCGAACACCATGGCGATGTCCGAGTTCAGCGCCCGCTGCACCTGCATCGAGACCTCGGGCGTGAGGAACAGCTTGTCGCCATTGATGGGCGAGGCAAAGCGCACGCCTTCTTCCGAGATCTTGCGCAGATCCCCCAGGCTCCAGACCTGGAAGCCGCCCGAATCGGTCAGGATGGGACGGTGCCAGCCGTTGAAGCCATGCAGCCCGCCCAGCTTCTCCATCACGGTCGTGCCGGGACGCAGCCACAGGTGGAAGGTGTTGCCCAGAATGATGCGCGCGCCCACCGCCTCCAGGTCGGCCGGCGACATGCCCTTGACGGCGCCGTAGGTGCCCACCGGCATGAAGATCGGGGTCTCGATTTCGCCGTGGTTGAGCCGCAGCGTGCCTTGGCGGGCCAGGCCGTCGGTGTGGTTCAGCGTGTAATGCAGCATGACATGATGGAAGGAGGTGATTCGGGGAAGCGGCTGCAGAAGGCGGGGCCGCGGCAGCCAGTGTAAGGTAGCGGCAGGGTGAAAGGGGGCGCCGGATCACGCCGGGCCTGGGCCCGCGGGGCTGCTCACGTCCGTCAGGCAGGCCGCCTTCGGCACCCAGGCACCCGGAGTGGTCTGGGTCATCCCGGACCATTCCGGATGGGGGCAGGTCAGGCGTCCCCCTCCGCGGGGGTGCGATCCAGCAGCATGGCATCGCCATAGCTGAAGAAGCGATAGCGCTGCGCGATGGCGTGTGCGTAGGCGCGGCGGATCGTCTCGCGGCCCGCAAAGGCGCTCACCAGGATCAGCAGCGTGGACTTGGGCAGGTGGAAGTTGGTGAACAGCCGGTCCACCACCCGGAAGCGGTAGCCCGGGGTGATGAACAGATCCGTCTCGCCACTGCCGGCCACGCCGCCGCTGGCCTCCAGTGCCCGCAGCGCCGTGGTGCCGATGGCCACCACCGGCCGTCCCTCGGTCTTGGCGCGGGCGATGGCCTGCGCCGTCTCGGGCGACAGCGTGTAGCGCTCGCTGTGCATGTGGTGCTGCGACAGGTCTTCGGTGCGCACCGGCAGGAAGGTGCCCGCGCCCACGTGCAGTGTCAGGTGCGCGCTTTCGATGCCGCGCGCTCGCAGCGCTGCCAGCAGCGCCTCGTCGAAGTGCAGGCCGGCCGTGGGGGCCGCCACCGCACCCGGCTCGCGGGCGAACACGGTCTGATAGCGCGCCTCGTCGGCCTGATCCGGCTGGTGCTGGATGTAGGGCGGCAGCGGCAGCTCGCCCAGCCGCTCCAGCACCCCGGCTGCCGGTGCATCGAAGCGGATGCGCAGCATCATGCTGCCCGGCTCGCGCGCCGAGACGACCGTGGCGCCCTCCGGCCCGAAATGCAGCCGGCTGCCTGCCTTGGGTGGGTGGCTGGCGCGCACCATCGCCAGCACCTCGTGCTCACCGTCGATGCGCTCGACCATCACCTCGATGCGCCCGCCGCTTTCCTTGCGTCCGGCCAGCCGCGCATGGATGACCCGGGTGTCGTTGAACACCAGCAGGCTGCCGGGCGCGATGAGTTCCGGCAGATCGGCCAGCAGCCGGTCGGCAGCGCCGGTCTCGGGCAGCCGCATCAGCGTCGTCACATCCAGCAGTCGCCCGCCGGCGCGTTGCTCGGGCGGGTACTGGGCAATCAGTTCCTCGGGCAGGTGATAGTCGAAATCGGACAGCTTCATCGGGATGGATCAGAAAAAGGGGCGGGCATCACGGAGCGGGTAAAGGCGCCGCGTCACGTGAGAGCTTCATGCGGAAGGGCCGGGCTCAGCGAGGATCCGGCGCTGCATCAGCCGGGCACCGGCGCCATAGCCGGCCAGCTTGGTCTGCAGGCGTGGTGAGGGCGTCACGTCCTGAAAGCCATGGCGCTGCCAGAAGCGCACCGCACCGGCCAGCGAGACCAGCCGCAGGCTGCTCAGGCCCTGCCGGCGGGCAGACGCCACGGTGGCGGCCAGCAGGCGCTGGGCAATGCCCCGGCCATGCCACTCGGGGTTCACGGCGCAGTCGTGGACGAACCAGTGCCGGCCCGGTTCGGGCAGCGCATCCAGCAGCTCCCCCAGCGCGGGCGGCAGCCCGTCGTCCCACGGGTACGAGACCAGATAGCCCGTCACCCGGTTGCCGGCCAGCGCCACCAGGCATCCCTGCGGCGCAAGTTGCCGGCGGTTCCGGAAGAACTCCACCGGCTCCAGCACCGGCAGGCCGGCATAAGCCTGCGTCTGCACCTGCATCAGCTGCGGCAGGTGGGATTCTTCCAGCGGCGATATCTGTATGGGCACATGGCCCAGACGATGGTGCGGGAAAGGCGAGGAGCCCATGGCAGAAGGCGGGAAAGGAAACGGCAGGAGTCAGGCGGGGGCACGCAGGCCCGGAAGCGGGCTGCAGGGGACGCAGGGCGCGAGGCGGCGCAATCGCCACTGCCCGGGGCCGGGCGGTTGCCGCAGGCCGCAGACTTGGGCCATAATGCCAGCCGGATGCCGATGTTACAGGAAGCGGCTCCGTCCTTCATGGCAGCAGCCATGCCCGGGTGGTGAAACTGGTAGACGCAGGGGACTCAAAATCCCCCGCCGCGAGGCGTGTCGGTTCGAGTCCGACCCCGGGCACCATCTCTCTTTCTTTTTCTCTCTTTTGTCAGCGCGACGGCTGCGGCCATTGCAGCAGCAGCGGAACGGGCTTCAGCTCGTCCAGACAGCTGACATCCAGGGCTGCGACGTCAGGGCGCTGCAGAAAATCTGCCATCAGCTCGGGCACACAGCCCGCCGACATCACGTTGTGCGCCTGATGCTTCAGGTGCAGATGACGCGCGTTCTTCAGTCCCGCCACGGCTGCCTCGCCCATGGCGTGACCAAGGGTGGGGTCGAACTCGCCGGTCAGTGCCAGCACGGGGATGTCCGGTGAAATCTGCTTGTCGAACCCTGCCGGGACTTCGCCCCGGGGCCAGCCACGACAGGCCTGGGCCATGGCCCTGATGTTGGCATCCAGCTGCAGCGGGTCGGGGCGGCCGGTGGGTTTCTGGAGACTGTCGAGGTCTTCGGTGCACGCCACGGCGGTGTACATGCCCATCGCCAGGATCTCCCGAAGCTGCTCGTTCATCTGCCGCGCCAGATAGCCGGGCACCTCGTAGTGCCCCTGGGCAGCCTGATGAATCAGCAGCGGCAGCATGCTGGCCGTCTCGGGCGAATAGGCGAGCAACCGCACCAGCGAGGCCATCGTCTCATCCGTCAACCGCTGGCGCACCCACTCTCCCCGGGGCGGCAGCTTCAGGTTCACTTCCGCCGGTCTGGTGCGCAGCTTTTCCAGCAGCTGCAGCAGCTGCGGGTATGGATCACCCAGCGCCTTGTGGCAGGTGGCGTCTTCCGTGCAACGTGCCAGCAGGCGCTTCAGCGCATCCTCGTGCTGGCGCGCATCCAGCTCGCCCAGATAATGCCCGTTGGGCAGGGGAGAATCCAGGATCAGCGCCCGCGTCTGCTGCGGATATTGCCGGGCGTACTGCAGCGCCACCCGCGTGCCGTAGGAGATGCCCAGCAGATTGATCCGCTCCAGCCCCAGGGCCTTGCGCACGGCCTCCAGATCGCGCACGGCGTCGGTGGTGGTGTAGAAGCGCAGGTCCGCCTTGTCCGCCAGAGCCTTCTGGCAGGCCTGGGTGAAGGCCACCAGCGCCTGGGGCGGCATCGACAGCATGTCGGTACCGGGCGCCATCGGGCAATCCAGCCGGTTCGATCCCCCCGTGCCGCGTTGATCCACCAGCACCATGCCCCGGCGCTGCCGTATCTCGGCAAGACTGGGCGCCAGCGCCGCATAGGTCTGCAGCGTGTCCTGGCCCGGACCGCCCGACAGCAGGAAGACCGGATCCTTCTGGGCCATGAAGGGCTTGAGCGGCGGCACCCACGCCAGTTTCAGTTCGATCTGTCGTCCCTGAGGCAGCTGCGGGTTCTCGGGTACCGTCAGCGAACCACACAGGGCACGGGCGCGTTGCTCCAGCCCCGAGGGCGCCTGCAGGATGCAGGGCTCGAACTGCACCTGTCCGATGCGCTGGGGCTTGGGGGCCGGCAGGGCAGGGGCGTCCGCCATGACCGTCAGCGGCAGCAGGGCAAGGCCCAGCAGCAGGCTCAGGCGGGTTCGTATTCCTCGGGCTCCTGACATGACAACCTCCTGTCGTTCCGGGTGCAGGGTCGGTGATGACACGAGTGTCGCCATCACCGACGGTGAGCGGAAGATACAGGCTATGTCACCTCACGGGAAGCAGGCACGGCCGGACGGACAGAGTATCGGCCCCGACCGTATCTGCATGCGGGTAGAAGGCGGGAGCGGCCCGCAGGGAAGCAGCGATGCCTGTGGCAGACGACAGGGCGGGCATGCGGGGCGGTGATGGGTGGACTTCTACAATATCAAGCCTGTTTCATTCGTCCGACCGGGATCGAATCATGCCATTGAGCGGCCTTCTGGTGGGGCTGGCGTTCGGCTTTCTGCTGCAACGCGGCCAGTTCTGCTTCGTCTGCGGTTTCCGCGAGCTGTTCCAGAAACGTGATCCGCGTTTCATGCTGGCGTTGCTGCTGGCGGTTTCCATCCAGTCGGTGGGCTTCTTCGGGTTGCAGGCGGCAGGGCTCATCCGTCTTCCCGCCGAGCAGATGCCGATCCTGGCCACCGTGCTGGGCGGGCTGCTGTTCGGCATGGGCATCATCCTGGCGCGCTGTTGCGGAAGCGGCAGCTGGTTCCGCAGTGGCGAAGGCGCGGCCGGCAGCCTGCTGGTGCTGCTGGTGTTTGCCATCACCCTGGCAGCCTGCCAGGCGGGGCCGCTCAAGAACCTGCTGCAGCCGCTGTTGCAGCAGACCTCCTCACTGGGGCTGATCCACGAGACGCTGGGCATTTCGCCATGGTGGTGCGTGGCGGCACTGGTGGTCATGTGCGCCGGCCTGCTGTGGCGGGCGCGCCGGCAGGCGACCTCTTCCTCGTCGGCCACCGGCGATGCTGCCGAAGCAGTCGAAGCAGTCGAAGCAGTCGAAGCAGCCGAGACAGGACGCTATCCCCTGGGGATTGCCGCGCTCATCGGTCTGCTGGGTGTGCTGGCCTGGTGGCTGAGCTGGCAGAGCGGCCGCAACTATGGTTACGGCGTGGCTGTGCCCACGGCCAACCTGCTGCAGTATCTGGTCACCGGCCAGAGCCGCTATCTCAACTGGGGCAGTCTCTTCGTGCTGGGCATCCTGCCCGGTGCCTTCTTCAGCGCCTGGCTGCGGGGGCAGTTCCGCTGGCGGGTGCCGCCGGCGGAGCAGGTGCCGCAGCGCATCCTGGGCGGCGTGCTGATGGGGGTGGGCGCCACGCTGGCCGGCGGCTGTACCATCACCAACACCCTGGTGGCCACCGCCTACTTCTCGTGGCAGGGCTGGCTGGCCACGCTGATGATCCTGCTGGGCTGCTGGCTGGCGCTGCGCCTGCTGCGCACGCCGTCCTGTGCCTGAGCATCCTTTTCATCCCTTTGCATCTGCCTGCGCCATCATCATGAGTCTGCTGCCCATTCGTCCGGTGCCATCTGCTTTCTCCAACGAGCCCTCCGACCCCACGGCCGGCGCTCGACAGCGCAGCACCGCTGCGCATGACGTCTGCCATCGTGACGTGCAGCAGGGACGGCCGGCTGCACGCCGCCTGGCTGGTGCAGCCGCCCTGGCGGCTGCCGTGGGCATGACGCTGGCCGGCTGCGATTCGCAGAAGGTGCAGGTGATCGACACCGCCAGCCTGGCGGCGAAGCTGGACAGCGCCGACCATGTGATCATGGACACGCGCGACGACAGCCTCTACAACGGCTTCCATGATCAGGGCGCGCCGCGTGGCGGGCACATCCGTGGCGCAGGCCAGTTCACGACGGCCTGGCTGGACTACATCGCCCCCGAGAAATTCGAGGAATTCGCCGCCGGCAAGGGCATCACGAAGGACCGCACGGTGGTGTTCTACGACAGCAACCCCGACAACCTGGAGCGGGTCAGTGCCGAGTTTGCCTCGCGCGGCTACAAGGTCGCGGTCTACAAGGACTATCTGGCCTGGGCCAACGATCCGGCCCGGCCGATGGATGCGTTCCCGAACTATGCCCTCAGCGTCTCGCCGCAGTGGCTGGATCGCGTGATGAAGGGTGGCAAGCCCGAAAGCTACGACAACGACCAGTACATGCTGTTCGAGGTGTCGTGGGGGCCCCGGGAGAAATCGAATGCCTACATGCAGCACATCGTCGGCGCCTATCACTTCGATACCGACTGGATCGAGAACGCGCCCGTCTGGAACCTGTCCGATCCGAAAGTGATCGAGCAGAACCTGCTGCAGAACGGCATCACGCACGACAAGACCATCGTGCTGTATTCCGACAACCAGCTGGCGGCGCTGCGCGTGTTGTGGGCCCTGAAATGGGCAGGCGTGAAGGACGTTCGTTTCCTGAACGGCGGGCTGCGTGGCTGGGTGGATGCCGGCCTGCCCACCGAGACGAAGGTGAACACGCCCGAGCCTGCCGAGCACTTCGGCGTGACCATTCCGGCCAACCCGCAGATCAACATCAGCATGCCTGCTCAGGTGCTGGCTGCGCAGAAAGCGGGGCTGAAGCTCATCAGCAGCCGGTCGTGGGATGAATACATCGGCAAGGTGAGTGGCTATGACTACATCCCCGGCAAGGGAGAGCCCAAAGGCGCCATCTGGGGCTTTGCCGGCACGGATTCATCCAACATGGCCGACTACTACGACCCCGACAACACACTGCGCAACCCCAACGAGATCTTTGCGCTGTGGAAAGGGCAGAACATCCACGCGGGTGACAAGCTGGCCTTCTATTGCGGCACAGGCTGGCGCGCAGGCGTGCCCTGGTTCATGACCCAGCTGGCCGGCTGGAAGGACACCTTCATCTATGACGGCGGCTGGAATGCCTGGCAGATGGATTCGGTCTATCCGGTGCAGAAAGGCGCGCCCGGCAACATGAGCAAGCCGGACGCCCACAATGACTTCGGCAAGGTGCACAAGCAGGGCGCGTCCTGCAAGAGCTGAACGGGACGGGGTTTCTCTGCTTGACCCAGCGGTGTGACGCAGCCCGGCCTGGGCTGCGTGAATGCGTGTGCTTGAAGGGGCTGCCGTGGCGGTCGAGCCCCTTGGGGCGTGGTCAAAGCTCGCCGACTGTCGTGGCTTTGGTTGCTGCCAGAGCTTCGGGGGCCGTCTTCTTCGCCAGCGATGTTGCGGCAAAGGCTTCCACGGCCGCCTTCGTGTCGGGCCGTGCAGCCGCCTCGAATTCCTCGGGGCGACGCAGCTTCACGGTCAGCAGCACCACGGCCAGCATCACGTCCGGCCAGGCCTGGCTGTTGCCGTCAAAGGCGGGCACCCGCGCCAGCGCACGCTTCAGTGCCGTGACACAGCGCTCCACCAGCGGATGGTCGGCCGTGTCCGGCGCCTTGAAGCGCACCAACTTCACGATCTGGATCAGCATCTCCAGCAGCGCATGCGTCTGGGAGACGGCCGACAGCTCGGCCGCCGGCGGCATCGCGCCACCCAGGTACAGGCAGATGGGCAGCGTGCCCGGAACAGCAGTCTTTTCGTCATCCAGCACCAGCACCGGAATCTGGCTCAGCGGGTTGATGGCCTCCAGTTCCGGCGGGTTCTGCCACGGGTCCACCATTTGCAGCGACAGATCGTTGCGACCCAGCAGCAGCGCGCGGGCCAGGCAGATGCGCCCATAGGGCGAGGTGGGGCTGACATAGAGCTTCATGGCGGTCTCCGGTCGGGTTGTGGAAGCACCGATGGTACATCTCAAGATCACCCTATTGCATCAAATATGGGTTTTGATTGTTCACGTCAATTTATGCGTTACGTAAGATTGCGGGGGCAAAGGGGATGGGGGTGTTGTTTTGTCAGAGTTTCCGGTAAATAATATAAAAGCAAGCCATATTGCAAATAGAATTAGCAAAAAAACGTATCTTCCGAATGTTTTTTTTATCCAGTTGGCGCCGATTAGGGAGGTTGTGGCAAGGATTAGTAATGCGAGCAGGCTCCACGGGCCGTCAAACCAACTGCTGGCGTTCTCTATGGATTCAATCGACATGGCAAGTTGTCTTGTTGTCTGCAATGCTTGTTGTGTTTGATGTTTGAAGTGTGATTTATGTTTTATTTATTTTGATCGTTATTCAGAAGGGGCTCTGCCCCTTCCGTTGTTTTGGCTTTCAAGTTCGTGTCTGGGTTTGGGGGGTTAAATTCCCATAGAGGCCATTTCTATTGGCGACCTCCATCGGGATGCAGTCATGACAATGCACGATTCGGCTCGTCTGTTTGTTGCGATTGCCCTGATGAAGTCGATGATATCAAGTGCCTGGCTGAATATGTCTACGCCATTATTGAGTATCGTCCCTGGCATGTAGATCAGTCGTGCGCTTCTTGTGCATGAGTTTATCTCATTGACTGCCCTAACAATTATGGATGTCACCTCTTCGTTCATCTCCCAGTTTGTGCTGATTTTTGATCCGTCGTAATCCCATATAAGGGATGCGATTTTACGGAGATTTTGTTCTCCGTGTGTATTGTCCCATTCGGACTTTTTTCGTAAGGTCTTCGTGTCGTGATGGTTCTGGTTTGGTGAGGTAATTGTTGGTGCAAATATTCTCACCCATGCCTGAAATGAAGCGTCTTGATTGGTTTCTGTGTTGTTGCTGTAGTAGTTGATGCGGTTTCTGCTTATGTCGAATAAGGCTGCGCTTACTCCTCCGTGCGGGTGGATGAATAACGCTGCTCTGGTTTTTGTATGTTCATTATTGTCCCATCCTTCTAGGAATTTCGTCCCGTTTTTTAGTTGAATTATTTCTGTGGTGTGCGTGAAAGACTTGTTGAATGTGTCGCTGTCATTGCGGGTTATGGCTTGAATTACTTGTTTTAGGCCTTGAGCCTCGATGAGGTTGTTGAAATGGCTTTTTTGTCCTGTAATGACGCTGGCTTCTGATGAAAACGACGCGATGGGCGTGGAAAGCAAGGCGAACAGGGTGAATGCTTGGATTGTTTTGCGAAGCATGTTAAGTCTCCTCTGATTGTTTTCGTATGATTCTATGCTGGAAATGTAATTATTGTATAATAGCTTTCGATAAGTTGACTTTTTGATTGTGTTGTGAACGTATGTTTGTTAGGGTCAACGTGCTGATGGGGCGCACACAGAATTCTGGATGCTTCCGTGTTACCAAACGTAAGGGTCAGACCCGGAGGAAGGCCATGCCGAACCGGCCGTAGGCGTGCGGGTGGCCCTCGGGCCCTCCGGATTTGCGTCAGAGGCTTCGGATGCCCCTCGGGCACCACCGATGCGATCCTGCCGCAATACCAGCGACACCCCCAGCAGGCTCAGCAATGCCATCAGGCGCTCGGCGCTCATCCGGTGGGCGTTGCGCTCCAGGCTGGAGAAGGTCTGCTGGGTCACGCCCAGACGACGGGCGGTCTCGGCCTGTGTCAGGCCGGCAGCCTTACGAAAGCCCTGCAGCAACAGGGGAAGCTGCTCGGGAATCTGGACGCGGAAGTCCTGTGGAAGGGGACGATCAGGCATGTACAGGCCCTAGGCTGTATTTTGACAATACATAGTATAGCCTGTATTTGCGTCATACAGGCTATGGACTGTATCTGTCAGCTCCTATCGCCCCGCGCCCGCGCGGCCCTCATCCCCCGCACGAACCCGTGCCAGCAGCACCTGCAGCGGGTGGCGCAGCTGGCGGTGGGCCATGCGCTTGACCTGGCTGCGACAGGAATAGCCGGTGGCCAGGGCCTCGCCGGCCGTCTCGGCGGGGCGGTCCACCTGCGCCTGCCACGATTGCGAGTAGATGAGGCGCGAGGTGGCCAGGTTGCGGGTCTCGTGGCCATAGGTGCCGGCCATGCCGCAGCAGCCGGTGGCCTGTACCTGCAGCGTCAGCCTGAAGTGGCGGAACACCTTCACCCACTGGCCGTTGCTGTCGGGCTGGTTGGTCTTCTCGGTACAGTGGGCCAGCAGACGATAGGTCTCCGGGAAGCCGATGTTCTGGCGGGTATCACCGTTCGGGCTGGCGGCATCGGTGGCTGTCGTGGCGGAGGGGGACAGAACCTCAGCCAGCTTCCGTGCCGCCGGTCCTTCTGCCAGCGCCTGCAGCAGCCATTCCTGCGGCAGCAGCACCCGGGGCAGATCCTGGATGCCGTCGATCTTGGCGTACTCCTGCCGGAACACCAGCGTCATGGCCGGGTCCAGCCCCACCAGCGGGATGTCGAACCGGGCCAGTGCCTGCAGGGCGCGGATGTGGCGGCGTGCCACGCGCTCGAAGGCGGGCAGGAAGCCCTGCACCTGCAGCGGCTTGCCGTTGGCGTGCAGCGGTGCCAGCCAGACACGCAGGCCCAGCCGTGCGACCAGCTCGATGAAATCCGTCAGTTGTTCGGTCTCGAAATACCGGGTGAAACTGTCCTGCACCAGAATGATGCTGCGTGCGCGTTCGTCGGCAGAGAGTGCTTCCAGTGCGGCCGGCGTGGCGGTTTCCACCTGCCATCGCTGCAGCACGGGCTGGAGTGCCATGCGGTTGATGAGCGGGCTGTCCACCATGCCCACGTGCTTTTCCATCATGCGCTGCACCCAGCTGTTGCCCATGATGCCGTTGTAGAGCCACGGCACGTGGGCAAACCACGGCATGGAGAATTCCAGCGAGCCGATGAGGTAGTGGCGCAGCGGGCGCAAGTAGCGCTGGTGGTAGAGCTGCAGGAAGCGCGCGCGGAAATCCGGCACGTTCACCTTGATGGGACACTGCCCGGCGCAGGCCTTGCAGGACAGGCAGCCGGCCATGGCCTCATACACCTCATGCGAGAAGTCTGGCACCTGCTGCCGTGCGGCGCGCGTATTGCGCCAGCGCTGCCAGAAGCTGCGGAAGAACCCCGGTGGATTGCGTGACAGTTCCAGCACGTCCACCCCGGCGTTGCCCTGCAGGCGCAGCCATTCGCGCATCAAGGATGCTCGCCCCTTGGGCGAGTGCTGGCGCTGGCGGGTGGCCTTCCATGACGGGCACATGGCGTCGTCGGGATCGTAGTTGTAGCAGGCGCCGTTGCCGTTGCAGTGCATGGCGGCACCATAGCTCTGCCAGACGCGCTCGTCGATCTGCCGGTCGTGCTCGCCGCGCGTGGGCACACCATCGACCTTCATCAGCTGAGCCTGGCTCTGCCACGGCGTGGCAATCTTGCCTGGGTTGATCTGGTTGTGCGGGTCGAAGGCGGCCTTGAGCTTCTGCAGTGACGGATACAGCTCACCGAAATACGCCTCGGCATATTCCGAGCGCACGCCCTTGCCGTGCTCGCCCCACAGCAGGCCGCCGTAGCGCTGCGCAAGGGCTGCCACCGCATCGCTGATCGGGCGCACCAGTGCGGCGTACTTCGGGTCCTTCATGTCCAGCGCGGGACGCACGTGCAGCACGCCGGCATCCACGTGGCCGAACATGCCGTATTGAAGGCCGTGACTGTCCAGCAGTGCGCGGAACTCGGCAATGTACTCCGCCAGGTTCTCGGGGGGCACGGCCGTGTCTTCGACGAAAGGCTGAGGTCGGGCCTCGCCTTGCACGTTGCCCAGCAGGCCCACGGCACGCTTGCGCATGGCATAGACGCGCTTGACGGCGTCCGATCCCACCGCCAGCGTGTGGCCCAGACGGCGCACGGTGGTGTCGGTCTGCAGGTGATTCACGAAGCGCTGAACGCGCGCGTCCACCTCGGCCGGGTCATCGCCGCTGAATTCCACCAGGTTGATGCCCAGGGTCTGCTCGCCTTCGTGCTCCGGAAAATATTCCGACACGCTGTTCCAGACGAAATCGTTCATGGCCAGCAGCAGCACCTTGGAATCCACCGTCTCGATGGACAGGGGCTTCTGCGCGATCAGTGCCCGGGCGTCGCGCAGCGCATCCATGAAGGCGGCATAGCGCACGTTCACCAGCACCGAATACTTCGGGATGGGCAGCACGTTGAGCCGCGCCTCCACCACGAAGCCCAGCGAACCCTCGGCGCCGCACAGCACGCTGTTGAGATCGAAGCGGCCGTCAGGACGACGCAGGTGCGCCAGGTCATAGCCGGTCAGGCAGCGGTTGAGCTTCGGAAACTTCGCGCGGATGAGATCGGCCTGCTCGTCAGCAATGCGGCGGGCCGTGCGGTGTACCTTGCCAACGCGCCCGGGCTGCGCGCACAGTGCTTCCAGTCCCGCATCGTCCACCGGCTGGCTGACGAAGCGCTCGCCGCCCAACAGCACGTAGTCCAGCGCCAGCACGTGGTCGCGCGTCTTGCCGTAGGTGCAGCTGCCCTGACCGCTGGCGTCGGTGTTGATCATGCCGCCCAGCGTTGCCCGGTTGGAGGTGGACAGCTCGGGGGCAAAGAAGAGGCCGTGAGGACGGAGCGCGGCGTTGAGCTGGTCCTTCACCACGCCGGCCTGGGCACGCACCCAGCCTTCCTCGGCGTTGATCTCCAGAATGCCGTTCATGTGCCGCGACAGGTCCATCACCAGCCCGTGGGTGAGTGACTGGCCGTTGGTGCCGGTGCCGCCGCCGCGCGGTGCCAGCGCCACCGTCTGGTAGGCAGGCTGGCCCAGCAGCGTGGCCACGCGCTGCACGTCCTCGGCGTCCTTCGGGAAGACGGCGGCCTGCGGTGCCAGCTGATAGAGAGAGTTGTCGGTGGCGAACAGCGTGCGGGTGGCGTAGTCGTCCTGGATCTCGCCGGTAAAGCCGCTGGCGCGCAGGTCCGCCAGAAACTGTTGATAGATGGCGGGCAGCTCGTCGGCGGGGCAGGGCAGGGCGGCGATGGACATGGAACGGGCGGGCAGATGGACCGGCGCCGGCGCGGGAATGGCCGGGACAGCCCGACAGTATCCGCACGCGTGCGCCCGTTGACAAGCACGGACCGTGGTCGTGACTGTGAAAGGTCAGGTTCTTCGGCCAGGGGGCATGATGCCGGCCCGTCGGCGGGCCGCCTTCCGGGGGCTGAGGGCGGCTGCGCCTGGAGGCGCCCCGGTGTTCGGCCATGCGTGCCTTCTCGTCTCATGGACGTCGGAGGGGAACTTCGTCATCATGACCTGATGTTTCCATTGAGATGGCCCAATGCAAAAGAAACCCTTCAGCGCGATTCTGCACATGAGCCCCCGGGAAAGAATGGTGACGCTTGTCTGGACGTCATGTGTCCTTTCCGGGCTGTTGCTGGTGTCGGTCCTGTTCTTCGTGCGCCCGTTTCCCATGTTCTCCCAGGACTCCGTGGCTGTGCTTGACGCCACGGTGGCGGACATGAACACGCAGGACAAGGGAAGGTTTGTCAGGATTCAGGTGGTGCCGAATCCATCAGATGCCGGCGCGTCGTCATTCATTGTTCCCGCGTCTGGCACCCGCTTCTTCGTTGGCCAGAAGGTCCAGGTCGTGGTGGACTCTGGCAGGCGTTTCCCCGAGCAGAAAGGTCATGTCTGGGAAGTGAGAAACATGCGTGGTGATCCCCTGGTGGACAGTCACGACATAGGCCTGCACGACCGATATGTCGAAAGGCTGAACAGGGACATTCTGATCGGATTCATTGCTGTCCAGTTCCTCTGTCTGCTGGTGATGGTCCATACGTGGTATCGGCATTACGCGAAGGCAGATCCCGTGAGGTAAGGGAAGGCAGGGAACTGCCAAGGGGGAGGCAATGAGGAGAGCGCCGGAGTTGATGGCGTCTTGATGGCCATCAATGAGCGGAACAGGGTATTTCGTTATGTTGCAACGTCTCTTTATGTTACTTAGTCTCACACCAAGAAGAGATTGGAGATCCCATGGATACGAGCGCAACACGGTGCAACGCGGTGCAGACCACGGCAGCGAAGGCACATGCAGACAGGCCCGAAAGAACATGGATGCGGCGTCGGCCGCTGGCACGCTGGCTGGCCTGCCTGCCGCTGGCGGCGGCGCTGCCTGCCATGGCAGCCGACGACACGGCGGCCGATCCGTCGGCCCCCGTGGTGCAGCTGGGTACGGTGGTGGTGACCGGCATCAAGCGGATGAACCAGACGGATTCGTTCACTGCCTCGTCGATGCGCACCACCACGGGGCTGGCGCTGTCGCCGCGCGAGACGCCGCAGTCGGTCAGCGTCATCACGCAGACGCAGATGAAGGCACAGGGCGTGCACACCATCGAGGATGCGCTCAACCGCACCACCGGCGTCAACGTTACCCGCCACGGCGCCCGGGCGGTCTATCAGTCACGCGGTTTCTACCTGGAGCAGCTTCAGGAAGACGGCATCGGCACCACCATCGGGGCGCCGGGCATCTCGGGCAACCCGTTCATGGATCCGAAGCAGCAGCTGGATCCGGCCCTCTATGAGCGCATCGAGGTGGTGCGCGGCAGTGCCGGTCTCACGCAGGGGCCGGGCGAGCCGGGGGGCGCGCTGAATGCGGTGCGCAAGAAGCCCACCCGCCAGACGCAGCGCAGTCTGGAACTGCAGGTGGACCGCTGGGGCACGGTACGGGGTGTGGGTGATGTCTCGGGCACGCTCAGCCAGGAGAAGGCCATCCGCGGCCGGGTGGTGGCGGTGGCCGAGCGCGACCGCTCCTTCAAGGACGATGTGGATGGCCACAATGGCCTGCTCTACGGGGTGATGGACCAGACCTTTGGGGATGGTACCCGCGTGACGTTGGGTGGTCTGCTGCAGAACCAGAAGGACACGCCCGATCCCTACGGCCTGCCGCTGTCGTCCACCGGCAGCGACCTGCGTCTGCCGCGTGATACCTTCCTGGGTATGCGCTGGAACGAAGGGCGCTATCGCAAGCAGAACGCCTTCGTGGAGGTGGACCATTACCTGGACGACAACTGGAACCTGAACGTGAAGGTGGACTACCGGCGCACGTTCTCGGTGCAGGAGTATGCGTCGCTGGCTGGTTCGGGCAGTCTGGGGGGCGGTGTCAGCGCAGACGGCCTGTTGCCGCTGGATGGCATCCAGCGCTACGACCATGCCGGCAACCAGCTGACCTTCCAGGCCAACATCAACGGCGCCTTCCAGGCCTTGGGGCACCAGCATGAGGCCTTTGCCACCTACAGCTACACCCGTGAAAGGCTCGACATCCGCGACCGTTCGGAAGATACCGACGACCGCAGCTTCAATGTCTACACCTTCACCGGATACGAGGTGCCGCTGCCGAACTGGTCGGTCTACGACTTCCAGTCCTTCGTCCACAACAATTTCACGACCCACGGGCTGGCAGCCGGCGTGCGCCTGAACCCTGCCGAGGACTGGCATGTGCTGGTGGGCACGCGCTACAGCCACTGGCGCCGCGACTATGCCTACGTGTACAACACCCGCAACGGGCAGGCCGACACGCGCACGCCCACGCTGGTGGACGTGACCAAGGGACGCTTCGTGCCTTACGTGGGCATCACGTATGACCTGAATGCGAACAACAGCTTCTACCTGAACTACTCCAGCGTCTTCAAGTACAACGCGAACGTGGGCGCCGACGGCAAGCCGCTGCCGGCCACGGTGGGCAGCAACTACGAGGTTGGCTGGAAATCCGTCTGGCATGATGGTCGGCTGAACACGGCAGTGGCGCTGTTCCGGGTGGATCAGGACAACACGGCCGTCAACTCCCGTCAGCGACTCAACGACGGCAGCCGGCGCTTCTACTGGGTACCGCTTACCATGCGCAGCCAGGGGCTGGATGCCGAAATTTCCGGCGACATCACACCCAGCCTGAAGCTGTTTGCGGGCTACACCTACAACAAGCGCGAGTACACGGGCAGCGCTGGCAACATCGTCCGGGGCGAAGATTTCAACAAGCAGACGCCCCGCCACATGCTGCGTGTCTACGGCAACTATCGGTTGCCTGGTGCGGCCCATGCCTGGACGCTGGGTGCTGGCGTACGCACGCAGAGCAGTACGGGTAGCGGCTGGGATGTGCGTGCCAAGGGGGCAACGATCTGGGATGCGAATGTGCAGTATGATTTCAGCCCCGACCTGTCGGTGAACCTGATCGTTCGTAACCTCACCGACCGGTACTACTACGAGAACAACGGCATCCGTTCTCATGGCTACGGCAACTTCTACGGAGAGCCACGTACCGTGATCCTCAGCACATCGTGGAAGTTCTGAAGACCCTGGCGGGTTTCGGGCGCCTGGCGAGGCCTTTCTGGCTGAGCCGGCGCCGCTGGCCCGAGTGGTCGCTGCTCCTGTTCATTGTCGGTCTGACGCTCTTCACGGTCCGCGTCAGCGTCTGGATCCTGGACTGGGATCAGCGTTTCTACGATGCCGTGGCTGCCTTTGACGGCAGCCACATGCCGTCACTGATCGTCGAATACGCCATCTACATGGCGCTGATCACCCTCTGCATAGCCAGCCGGGAGTGGCTGCAGAAGGTGCTGATGTTCCGCTGGCGCACGCATCTCACGTCCGGCCTGCAGCGCCGCTGGCTGGGCCGGCACCGCCAGTACCGGCTGCAGCTGCGCAACGAGCCGGACAACCCCGACCAGCGCATTGCCGAGGACATCTGGCTGCTGGCCGACAAGAGCCTCACGCTGTTCTTCTCGTTCATCAACAACGTGGCCAAGCTGAGCGCCTTCGTGGCCATCCTGTGGGTGTCCTCGGGCGTGCATTCGGTCAGCGTGGGGGGCATCACCGTGATGGTGCATGGCTACCTGGTGTGGGTGGCACTGGCCTATTCGGTGTTGAGCACGGGGCTGGCGCACTGGATCGGCCACCGGCTGCAGGGGCTGAACGTGGAACGCCAGCACCGTGAGGCGGACTATCGTGCCACGCTGCTGCGTATCCGTGACCATGCCGAGCAGATCGCCTTCTACCGGGGCGAGCGCACGGAGTACGGTCGGCTCAAGGTGCGCTATGCCGCCATTCGGGACAACTGGCGCGCGCTGATCAACCGCGAGTTCAAGCTCAGCACCTTCTCGGCCGCCTACGTGCGCATCAGCCTGTTCATTCCCATCTTTGCTGCGCTGCCGCTGTATCTGAGCCGGCAGATCACCTTCGGCGAGATGATGAAGGCGCGCGCCGCCTTCACGCGCGTGCAGGATGGCTTTGGCTGGTTCACCGATTCCTACCGGGAGCTGATCGAGTGGGCTGCCGTGGTGGAGCGTCTGGACGGCTTCGAGCGGGCCATGGCGGCACTGGATGTGCCACAGGCCGAAAACGGCATGGGCGCCGGAGCCCGTCGTGGTGCGATGTCTGCCGGAGCCACGCCCCTGCTGCGTATCGAAGGGCTTTCCTTGCGCACGCCGGATGGCCGTCCGCTGCTTCAGGACGTGAACATGGAGGCAAGTGCAGGGGAGTGGGTGCTGCTCGACGGAGAGAGCGGCATTGGCAAGTCCACGCTGCTGCGTACCGTGGCCGGGTTGTGGCCCTGGTACGAAGGGAGTTTCCGACTGGACACGGCCCGGGTACTGTTCGTGCCGCAGCGGCCCTACCTGCCGCAGGATTCACTGCGGGCCGTGCTCTGCTACCCGCATTGGGGGCATGGGGATGATGAGCGCCTGAAGGCAGCACTGGCCCAGGTGGGGCTGGCCCGCCTGCAGGACAGCCTGGACCAGGTGCAGAACTGGGGGCGGGTGCTGTCGGGCGGCGAGCAGCAGCGCATCAGTCTGGCGCGGGTGCTGCTGGTGCGGCCGCAGGCGCTCTTTCTGGACGAGGCCACCGGGCAGCTGGACCCGCAGTCTGCTGCCGCCATGGTTCGGCTGCTTCAGCAGGCGCTGCCCGGGGCGCTGTGTGTGGCCATCAGCCACCAGCCGGAGGTGAAGGCGCTGTTCACGCGCCGGGCTGTGCTGACGGCTGCCGCCGAGACGCCGTAAGGGCTGTCGGCGGCGGGGCCGCTGTCAGGTCCACGTTGCAGTGTGCGCCGATGCTGGTCGGGCACTGCCGGGCGCTGGCCTCGATGATCTGCGCGCAGGTGAGCAGGTTGAGATCCTCATGCCCGGACACGCTGGCCGGGGGCTGGATGCGCGCCTGCCAGGCGGTCAGCACGGCATGGGCATGGGCCAGGCCCGGCGTGCTGCGCAGGATGCCCAGGTGCTGGCTCACCAGCGCCTGCAGGCTGCGACGGTCGAAAGGCGGCAGGGCGGTACCGGATTCGTCGGCAACCCTGCTGGCGGGTAAGCACTGCGCGAAGGGGGCGGATCCATCCCGGTCGGCTGCTGTCGCGGTCGTTTCGTGGGGCGCGGAGGGAGCATCGTGCGCCATGTCGTGCTTCGAGACCATCGTCATGGCACGAATCATCGGGTGGTGCCAGCGGGCGCCGTCCGCAATGGCCCGGGCGGCGTTTCGGCCCATCACCACGCATTCCAGCAGCGAGTTGCTGGCCAGCCGGTTGGCGCCATGCAGGCCGGTGCAGGCGGCTTCGCCCAGACAGAAGAGGTTCTCCACCTGGGTGTGCCCGGCCGTGTCGCAGACGATGCCGCCGCAGGTGTAGTGCTGCACCGGGCCGACCGGAATCGGGCTGCGCGTGATGTCGATGCCATGCGCCAGACAATGTGCATGAATGGTGGGGAAGTGCTCCAGGATGAAGCTGGGGGGCCGATGGCTGATGTCCAGCCAGACGTGGGGCAGTGACTGCTTGCCGATCTCGGCGGCAATGGCGCGGGCCACGATGTCGCGGGGAGCCAGTTCGGCGCGCTCGTCGTAGCGGGGCATGAAGCGCTCGCCCGCTTCATTGCGCAGTAGGCCCCCTTCGCCGCGCACGGCTTCAGAGATCAGGAAGATCGGTTCCTGCCTGTCGGTATCGGACAGCCCGGCACCGATGTCCGTCAGGAAGCGGGAAGGTCCGGCACGCCCGGCGAAGCCGGTGGGGTGGAACTGCATGAAGGCCATGTTGGCCGCCGCGCAGCCGGCCCGGAAGGCCATGGCAATGCCGTCGCCGGTGCAGGCAGTCGGGGTGGTGGTGCGTGCATAGACCTGGCCGCAACCGCCGCTGGCCAGCACGACAGACGTGGCCAGCATTGGTTGCAGCTGCCCCTGGTGCAGTACGCGCACGCCCACGCAGCGCTCCTCGTCGTCCTGCAGCAGGTCCACGGCCATGGTCTGTTCCAGCTGCCGGATGTTGGGGCGGCTGGCCACGGCCCGGTAGAGCGCCTGCATGATCGAGAGCCCAGTGTGGTCGGCCACGTGGGCGATGCGGCTGGCACCGTGCCCGCCTTCGCGTGTCAGGTGCAGGCTGCCGGTGTCCGTGCGACTGAAGGGCACGCCCGTGCCGATCAGCCATTCGATGGCGGCCCGTCCCTGCGAGAGGATGGCGCGTACCGCGGCCTCGTCGCATAGCCCGGCACCAGCCACCAGCGTGTCGGCCACGTGGTCATCCAGTCGGTCAAGCCTGTCCAGCACGGCGGCGATACCGCCCTGCGCGCGACTGCTGGCGTTGTCATCCAGCCGGTACTTGCACAGCAGCGCGATGCGCAGGCTCTCCGGCAGCGAGAGCGCCAGCGTCAGCGCTGCCAGCCCGTTGCCCACGATGATCACGTCGTGGTCGGCATTCCGTGGTTTCATGCTGGTCCCATCCCGTTGAAGACATTGGCGGCCTGCTGGCGCTTGAGCTGTTCGGCAAAGTTCAGCATGCGTTCCAGCGGCTTGCGGGCGGCCTGGCCCAGTGCGCTGTCCAGCAGGATCTCGTTGTGGCCGTGACGCAGCGCCTCGTGGATGCCCACCAGGCCGTTCATGGCCATCCAGGGGCAGAAGGCACAGCTCTTGCAGGTGCCGCCGTTACCGGCTGTGGGGGCCGCCAGGAAGGTCTTGTGGGGTGCCTGCTTGCGCATTTCGTGCAGGATGCCCTGGTCAGTGGCCACGATGAAGGTCTGTTCGGGGCGCTCCACGGCGGCCTTGAGCAGCTTGCTGGTGGAACCCACCACATCGGCCATCTCCACCACGCTGGCCGGTGATTCCGGATGTACCAGCACGATGGCATCCGGGTGCTCGGCCTTCAGCGCCAGCAGCTCCTCGGCCTTGAATTCGTCGTGCACGATGCACGAACCCTGCCACAGCAGCATGTCGGCGCCGGTCTGGCGGCGGATGTAGTCGCCCAAGTGCCGATCCGGCCCCCAGATGAGCTTTTCTCCCTGCGCCTTGAGGTGGGTGACGATCTCCAGTGCCACTGACGAGGTGACGACCCAGTCGGCACGCGCCTTCACTGCGGCGCTGGTGTTGGCATAGACCACCACCGTCCGGTCCGGATGCTGGTCGCAGAAAGCCGAGAACTCGTCCTCGGGGCAGCCCAGGTCCAGCGAGCATTCCGCTTCCAGGTCCGGCATCAGCACCGTTTTGTCCGGGCAGAGGATCTTGGCGCTCTCGCCCATGAAGCGCACGCCGGCCACCACCAGCATCCGCGCCGGATGGGAGGCGCCGAAGCGGGCCATCTCCAGCGAGTCGCCCACGCAGCCTCCGGTTTCCAGGGCCAGATCCTGGATGTCGGGATCCACGTAGTAGTGGGCCACCAGCACGGCATTGCGCTCGCGCAGCAGGGCGGCGATGCGGCCCTTCAGTGCCCTGGCCTCATCGGGGCCCAGGGCATCGGGCACCTTGGCCCAGGCCTGCCGGATGCTGCAGGCCGTGGTGGGGGCCTTCGCGTCGGGCAGGTCATAGTCGAAAACCCTGTGCAGGACTTCCATCATCGTCGGGATCCTCCTCGGTGGGTGCGGGGTTACGGGCTGTGCGGGACAGCAGGGCGGGTGAGGGTTGGTGGTGGGGGCGGGAATGTCTGCCAGTTGTCACTGTTATGCTCAGTTTGAGCATAATTAGTCGGAACTCAGGAATCGACCGGAATCTATGCCGTGTCCGGACAGGTCACAACGGGGAAAGTGATGATGCGATGCGCGCCGGACCTTCCGTTCCGGGGGCTTCATGCCGTGCTCCGCACACCAGACTCCTTGCATCGGAGACGGCGTGCAGGAAGGCATGGACTCGGGAACCTTCGGATCCGCGTCGTCACGCTTATGCTCAGGTTGAGCATAATAGGGGCGTGTCATTGTTCCTGTCAAACGATCACCCTTCCGGGCAGGTAGAATTTTCGTAACCCTCTCGGATTTCTGCTGGATGGATGCCTCTCTCGAACAGACCGGCGCGGCGCAAGGCATCGTCGAGCTGGTCACGGTGCTGGTTGCGGTGACGGACTTCAAGGCCCGTGTGCTGACCGTGGGCAATGGCACCATGCTGCCGCAGGGACCGCTGTCGCCCGTGCATCGCTCGCTGCAGTCGGGCGTGCGGCTGTGGGTGGCGCAGCAGACCGCGCAGCCGATGGGTTATGTGGAGCAGCTCTACACCTTCGTGGACACCCGGCGTCAAAACGACCAGGGGCTGCCGGTGCTCTACGTGAGCTACCTGGGACTGGTGAGCGAGGCCAACGAGACGGAGCTGAGCCCGGATGCACGCTGGTTCGACTGGTATGACTATTTCCCCTGGGAAGACCTGCGTGATGGCCGGCGGGACTGGATTGCCCGCGTGATCCTGCCCCGGCTGGATGCTTGGGTGGAACAGGCCGACACGGCAGCCATGCGCGGGGAGCGCCGCAACCGGGTGGACCTGCTGTGGGGGCTGCCACCCTGCGAGTGGTCGGAGGAGCGCACGCTGCAGCGCTACGAGCTGCTCTATGAAGCGGGTCTGGTGCCCGAATCGCTGCACCCGCAGGCGGACTTCGACATGGCGTTGACAGGCCGCGCCATGCAGCACGATCATCGCCGCGTGCTGGCCACGGCCGTGTCGCGGCTGCGTGCCAAGATCAAGTACCGGCCGGTCATCTTCGACCTGATGCCCGAGCGCTTCAGCCTGCTGCAGCTGCAGAAGAGCGTGGAGGCGCTGGTGGGCTGCGAGCTGCACAAGCAGAATTTCCGCCGTCAGGTCCTGCATCAGGGGCTGCTGAAGCCGGTCGACCAGAGCACGGCGACCTCGCGCGGCCGTCCGGCCCGTCTGTATCGCTTTCACGAGAGCGTGCTGTCCGAAAGCCTCATCTCGGGCACGCGGCTCTCGTTCCGGAAAGGCTGAGCGCGCGTCGTGACATCACACAGAATTCAACAACAAGGAGATCACAGGATGTCGTCGGAATCTGCATCGAATACGCAGCCCATGCCGGGCCCGGGTACCGGAATTTCCGGGGGCGGCGATCAGGGTACGGAGGTGTCACCGTTCGCTCCGGCCGACCTTGGCGGCGTGCCGTTCCCGTTGCCCGATGTCGTGCTGGAGCCGTTCGTGCGGCAGGCGCTGGCCGAGGACCTGGGGCGGCGTGGCGACATCACGTCGGCCGCCGTCATTCCGCCTTCGGCCACGGCCTGTTTCGACGTGACCAGCCGTGAGCCGGGTGTGGTGGCCGGGCTGGACCTGGCCCGTCTGGCCTTCCTCCTGTTCGATCCAGCCGTGACATTCCAGGCCCGGGCGCAGGACGGGCAGCGGGTACGGCCCGGGCAGGTGCTGGCGCGCGTGCAGGGGCCGGTGCGTTCGCTGCTGTCGGCCGAGCGCACGGCCCTGAATTTCATGACGCATCTGAGCGGCATCGCCACCCTGACGGCTGCCGCCGTGGCGCAGACCGAGGGCACGACCGCGCGCATCACCTGCACGCGCAAGACCCTGCCCGGGCTGCGCGTGCTGCAGAAATACGCGGTGCGTGCTGGCGGCGGCTGCAATCACCGCATGGGGCTGGATGACGCCATCCTCATCAAGGACAACCACCTGGTGCATTCCGGCAGCCTGGCGCAGACCCTCCGGCGCGCCCGGCAGGCGGCCGGCCACCTCATCCCGCTGGAAGTGGAGGTGGACACGCTGGGTCAGCTGGAAGAGGCACTGGAGGCGGGTGCCGATCTGGTGCTGCTCGACAACATGGATGACGAGATGCTGGTGCAGGCCGTGGCGATGTGCCGGGGCCGGGCACGCACCGAGGCATCCGGCGGCATCACGGTCGAGCGCATTCACCGCGTGGCGGCAACGGGTGTGGACTTCATCGCGCTGGGGTATCTGACCCATAGCAGCCGCTCGCTGGATATCGGGCTGGACGATCCGGTGAGCTGAAGCAGTCCGTCTGGTTGCCGGGCCGGGCGGGCATGTGGTGTGCTGCCTGCCGCCCGGGCTGGGGACTGAAGCCGGCGGCAGGACGCCGCCGCATGCGCGAGTTGCAGCTTACTGCGCTTCCTGCAGCGCCTGTGCGTGCCACGCAATGTGCTCGCCGATGAAGCTGGCGATGAAGTAGTAGCTGTGGTCGTAGCCGGGTTGCAGGCGCAGCTCGAGCGGGTGCTGGGCAGCGGCGCAGGCAGCCTCCAGCAGTTCGGGGCGCAGCTGCTCGTGCAGGAAGGTGTCCTCACCGCCCTGATCGATGAGAATGGGCGGGCGGACGCTGGTGCGGTCCTGGTCGGCGGCCAGCGCCTTGACCAGTTCCACGCTGTCCCAGGCCTTCCACGCCTGCGGATCGTTGCCCAGGTAGGCGCCCAGAACCTTCTGGCCCCAGGGAACCTGCGAGGGGGCCACAATGGGGGCGAAGGCCGAGACACGGCGGTAGCGCTCGGGATTGCGCAAGGCCACGACCAGCGCGCCATGCCCGCCCATCGAATGGCCAAAGACGCTGCGCACGTCGCTGGCCGGGAAGTGGGCTTCCACGAGCGCCGGCAGCTCGTCCACCACGTAGTCGTACATCCGGTAGTGGTCGGCCCAAGGCGCCTGGGTGGCGTTCACGTAGAAGCCGGCCCCCTGGCCCAGATCGTAGCCTTCGTCATCGGCCACGTCCTTGCCGCGCGGGCTGGTGTCGGGGGCCACCAGGATGAGGCCATGGCGGGCGGCGTGTTGCTGGGCACCGGCCTTGGTGATGAAGTTCTGCTCGGTGCAGGTCAGGCCCGAAAGCCAGTAGAGCACGGGGCATTTCTCGCCGGCCAGCGCCTGCGGCGGCAGGTAGACGCCCACGTTCATGAGCGTGCCGGTGGAGGAGGAGGGGTGCTGCCAGACTTCCTGGCGGCCGCCGAAGCTGGCGTGCTGTTCGAGTTGTTTCATCGTTTTGTGTCCGTGGGACCGGCCGAAGGCATGGCCCGGGAGCTGGCCGAAGGCACGGCCCCGGGGCTGTACCGTCATGTCGGCCGGTTGTGTCGGCCGGTCGTGTCAGGAAGGGCGCTCAGTAATGCACCACGCTGCGGATCGACTTGCCTTCGTGCATCAGCGTGAAGGCGTCGTTGATGTCGTCCAGCGGCATGGTGTGGGTCACGAAGGGCGCCAGGTCGATCTTGCCGTGCATGGCTTCTTCCACCATGCCAGGCAGCTGCGTGCGACCCTTCACGCCACCGAAGGCGGTGCCCAGCCAGCGGCGGCCGGTGACCAGCTGGAAGGGGCGGGTGGAGATCTCCTGTCCTGCGCCGGCCACGCCGATGATCACCGACTGACCCCAGCCGCGGTGGGCGGCTTCCAGTGCAGCTCGCATGACATTGACGTTGCCGATGCACTCGAAGGAGTGGTCCACGCCCCAGCCAGTCATCTCGATGAGCACCTGCTGGATGGGCTTGTCGTGGTCCTTCGGGTTCACGCAGTCGGTGGCGCCGAACTGCCGGGCCAGCGGAAACTTGTCGGGGTTGGTGTCGATGGCGATGATGCGCCCGGCCTTGGCCTGCCGTGCACCCTGGATGACGGCCAGGCCGATACCGCCCAGCCCGAAGACGGCCACCGAGTCACCGGCCTGTACCTTGGCGGTGTTGTGCACCGCGCCGATGCCGGTGGTGACGCCGCAGCCCAGCAGACAGACGTGTTCGGGGTTGGCCTGCGGATTGATCCTGGCCAGCGAGACCTCGGCCACCACGGTGTATTCGCTGAAGGTGGAGCAGCCCATGTAGTGGTAGAGCGGCTGGCCGTTGTACGAGAAGCGCGTGGTGCCGTCGGGCATCACGCCCTTGCCCTGGGTGGCGCGCACCGAGGTGCAGAGGTTGGTCTTGTTGCTCTTGCAGAACAGGCACTCGCCGCATTCGGCGGTGTAGAGCGGAATGACGTGATCGCCGGGCTTCACGGAGGTGACGCCTTCGCCCACGGCTTCCACGATGCCGGCGCCCTCATGGCCCAGCACGACGGGAAAGAGGCCTTCCGGATCGTCACCGGACAGGGTGAAGGCATCGGTATGACAGACCCCGGTATGGGTGATGCGCACCAGCACTTCGCCCTTGCGGGGCGGCTCGACATCGATCTCGACGATCTGCAGGGGTTGGCCGGCGGCAAAGGCGACGGCGGCACGGGACTTGATGGTCATGGCGGTGTCCTTGAAGAGGAGGGAGGATGTCGCAGTATGCCAGCCCGGGACGTTGCCTGCAGGCAGAGGGACGGCATGGTAGGGCGGCTGTGGGTCAGTGGGGCGGTGGGGCAGTTGAGCAGTGTGGACGCGGGACGCACGCGGGGTGTGGGGAGGGGACAGGCGCCTGTGGCCGATGAAAGAATCGGTCTGCCGGATGGGGGCAGGCCGAACCGTGATCAGGGGCCCCCAAATGAAACGCGCCGGGGCGACCCCTGGGGGCCGCGCCCGGCGCGTCATGGCTCAGTCTTGCGTCTTAATGCCGCGTCTTCGCCATCGGCTGATCAGCGCCGTCGGTGCCTTGCTGGCGCGGCCGTGCCGGGATGCCGCGCTTGCTGTCAAAGCTCAGGCCCGGCTGACCCGGTTCGGTCTGCACGCTCACGTTCGTGCCCTGGGCCTGGCGCGCCTTGACCTGCTCGATGACGGTGGCGCTGCACGAGCCCTCGATGAAGTCGG
>ERZ773054.264-NODE-264-length-42567-cov-9.732828_pt1 | contig 42567 bp, 30 predicted proteins | sample MGYA00580630_ERZ773054 | MGnify/ENA primary metagenome ERZ773054 (study PRJEB29015, sample SAMEA2737994) | human oral metagenome | biome: human oral; feature: human-associated habitat; material: dental | place: China | collected 2115 ... | reverse complement strand
ACAGTGGGTCTACAGTGGCTCTACAACGAACAAAAGACGAACAAAAGACGAACAAAAGACGAAGAAAAAGTGAAGGTAAGTTAAAGTTAAGATAGTGATAAGAAGAAAGTTCGGTTGTATTTATCAATGCAAAAAAAAAGGGGATACCAACGCAAAAGCGAAGGTATCCCTTTTTTTAATATATTTAATGATTAAAAATCGATAGAGGTATCGTCTTCTCCAGAGTCTTCTTCTTTCTCCTTGCTACAATCTATTTGGATTTGTACATTCTGAGGAGCAGGGAATGCAGCTTTGGAAACAGCTAAGTCAGCATCGGCATAACACTTTTTCATATAGTATCCCCAAATAGGTAGAGCCATTGTAGCCCCTTGTCCATAAGCCATACTACGGAAGTGTACTGCACGGTCTTCGCCTCCTACCCATACGCCTGTTACAAGATTAGGCACCATTGCGACAAACCAACCATCGCTGTTGTTTTGGGTAGTACCGGTTTTACCAGCTATGGCATTGGTAAATTGATAAGGATAGCCGGTCATCACATTTTTATATACAGCGTTGTAACTATCAGCTCCTTTGGTACGCAATCTCGCCCCTGAACCGTAGCGAGTAACACCTTCCAAAAGATTTACTACCGCACGAGCTACTTCGGCATTTACTACATCGTGAGTTTCAGGAGTATTTTCGAAGAGTACTGTACCGTTTTTATCTTCAATACGGGTAATCAGTACAGGTTTTACATATACGCCTTCATTGGCAAAAGTACCGTAAGCACCTACCATTTGGAAAACAGTGGCATCGGCAGTACCTAAGGCGATGGAAGGAGCTTGAGGCATATTGGAAGTAATCCCTAACTTTTTCACTAAGTTAATGACAGGAAGAGGCCCTACTTTATCCATTAAATTCACCGTAATAGAGTTCACGGAGTTTGCTAATGCATATTTGAGAGTCATCATCTTACCGGTAAAGTTACCTGTGGAGTTACGCGGGCACCACGCTTGTAGGTTACCATATTTATGGGCTTCTACACAAGTTTGTATATCGGGCAGCTCTAAACAAGGAGAATAGTGGAGCTGGTCAATAGCTGTGGCATAAACAAAAGGTTTGAAGGCAGACCCAGTTTGGCGAGCTCCTTGTATGACTTGGTCGTACTGGAAATGTTTGTAGTTAATACCACCAACCCAAGCCTTGATATGCCCTGTTTGGGGTTCCATAGACATCATTCCTGTGCGCAAAAAAGCCTTGTAGTACAGTATAGAATCGCGAGGGGTCATTACAGTGTCTTTCTCACCTTTCCAACTGAATACGCGCATATCGGTCTTTTTATAGAAAGAGTCGCGGATTTCCTTTTCGGAATAGCCTAAATACTTTAAGTGAGCCCAGCGATTAGAGTTTTTCATTGCCTTTTCAATTAGGGCTGCGTACTCATCTTTTGAGACCTTCACGAAAGGGAACATAGGGTTCTTTTTAGGGTTATTTTCGGCGTCGAAAGCCTTTTGTAGTCGTTGCATATGAGCTTTAACGGCAGCCTCAGCGTAGGCTTGCATCTTAGAATCGATAGTAGTGTAGACTTTTAGTCCATCGAGGTATAAGTTGTGCTTGGTACCGTCTGGCTTAGGATTGTTTTCAATCCAGGTTTTCATATAAGTACGCAAGTATTCGCGGAAATAGGTAGCCAAGCCGTCGTTATGGCTCTCAGGGGTGAATTTAATTTTTAAAGGCAGTTTTTGTAGAGAGTCTTTTTCCTCTTGAGTAATGTAGTTGTTCTTTGCCATTTGGGCAAGTACTACATTACGCCTATTGGTGACGCCTACTTTATTTTTCACTGGATTATAAAGAGCGGAGTTTTTAAACATTCCGACCAGCATTGCCCCCTCTTCTATCTTAAGGTTTTTAGGTTCTTTATCGAAGTAAATTTTGGCAGCTGAGCGTATACCATCGGCATTGTTATTAAAGTCGTAGACATTAAAGTACATTGCCAATATTTCTTCTTTGGTATATTGTTTCTCGAGACGAGTAGCAATGACCCATTCTTTTATCTTTTGAGTATAACGCCCTAAGCCTCTTTTCTTTTCTTTATGGAAGAGCTGTTTAGCCAACTGTTGGGTAATAGTTGAAGCCCCTCCTCTGCTACCGAAGAAAAACATTGCGCGCAAGGTGCCACGTACATCGATGCCTGAATGCTCATAAAAGCGTTCGTCCTCGGTAGCAATAAGCGCATCGACTAATGATTTGGGCAAATCTTTAAACTTAATGGGGGTACGATTCTCGTCTAAATAGAATTTCCCTAAGGATTTACCATCGGCGGTAATTATTTCGGTAGCCAAATTGGTTTCGGGATTTTCTAAGTGTTTGAAGTCAGGCATCTCGCCTAATAGTCCCAAAGACGCTGATAAGAACAGCAACATAATTGCTACAATTCCACCAGCAAAGATATACCAAAACCATTTTACGACGGGGCTTATACCCTTTTTGGTTTGACTATTGTTTTCTGTGTCGTTTGTTTTTTTCATATCTTATTTATCAGTTTATCAATGAAAGTTTACTTTCTGTTTTTTACTTCCTCAACTCTTAATCCTACTTCAGTAATTCCTTTGAGCACAGGCACGCCGTTGTTATCGCCTATTTTTCGCATTGCTTGTTCTATTTTAATGAGATATTTACCTTTAGTAGGGAATGTGAAATTCTCTTTATACCACAATTTACTCTCTTTTACGGCTGAATAGCCATCGCCTAACCATTTACCTTCGGGGGTAGCCATTTCGTACTCCAAAGTGTCTACAATTACTTTATTGCTGTTAGGCAATTCCATTTTAGTAATGAGAAACAGATTGCTGAACTCATAATGTTCGTCATTTCGGAGCATTATAAAAAGGTTCTTCTTTGCTACTGTGTCGTTTTCTTCTAATTCAAAAAACATAGGTTTATGCTGTTCCCAACCATTGGGTAGGGAAACATATTGGCTATATTCCACCCCACTATGGCAAGAAATAAGCAAGGTAAAGAAGGTTAGCAGGCTAAGAATTCTCATCTTTTGGTGTATTGTCGTTATTATTAACTTTTTGTTTGTTTTTATAATTAGGGTTCTTTTTGTTATTCCCATTGGTATAATGAGTATTTTTAGGTTTCGCTTGTGGCTTTTGAGCTTGTTTTTCGTTTGCTACTTCTGCATTGTTATTGTTTTTCTTAGCTCCTTGATTAGGCTGTGATTTCAGTTGTTTAGAGGAGTTATTATTGTTACTTTGAGCAGATTTAGCATTCTTTTGACCTCCTTTATTGTTGCGTTTGTTCTTTTTACGCTTAGGAGTATCGAAACGGGTGATGCTGTCTTCTTCTACCGGAGCGAGTTCAATGCCCTCATATACTGAGGTACTCTTACGAGAAGACAAATCGGTTACAATGGCATATTCTTCGAGTTCCTCGATAGGTTCGCCGTTTTTATTGATTTCTAAGATTTCTTTTACACTGTCTACAGATAGTTTATGCCAAGTAATAGGGTTTTCATCATACGTGAACCACATTAATCGCTTAAAGATGTCTATCTTTTGACAAGTAGCCATACCGCGTTGTGTATGGAGTTTTGTATCGGTTCTTGGGAAATCTTGCAGAGCATCTAAATAAGTATCGAGCTCAAAGTTCAAGCAACATTTTAGCTTACCACATTGCCCTGCTAATTTCTGTGGATTTAAAGAGAGTTGCTGATAGCGGGCAGCCGAAGTAGAAACACTTCTAAAATCGGTAAGCCAAGTAGAGCAACACAATTCGCGCCCACAAGAGCCTATACCGCCCAAGCGAGCTGCCTCTTGACGGAAACCTATCTGGCGCATTTCTATACGCACTGAAAAGGCTTTTGCCATATCCTTAATGAGTTGGCGGAAATCTACGCGTCCTTCAGCTGTATAATAGAAAGTAGCCTTAGAGCCATCACCTTGAAATTCGACATCTGAGATTTTCATTTCGAGTCCTAAGGCAATAGCCAGCTCGCGTGATTGTTTTTGTACTTCAATCTCTTTGGCACGTGATTGTTGCCACACATCTATATCGTGCTGATTGGCTTTGCGGTATACGCGGGGCAAGTCGCCTTCCCAATCTATTTTTCGCTTCTTCATTTGCGAACGCACCAACTCACCTGTGAGCGTTACTACCCCTACATCGTGACCTGAGGGAGCTTCGGTAGCCACGACATCTCCCATTTGCAGAGGGAGCTTGTCGACATTGCGGAAGTATTCCTTTCGACTGTTTTTAAAACGTACTTCCACGCAGTCGAAAAACTCTTGTCCACCAGCTAATTGAGTATTAGCAAGCCAATCGAACACTGAGAGTTTTACACTCCCAAAGCTACTGGCTCGACAGTTGGATATACACCCTTTTTTTGTATGATTGATTGTGCAACTATTGCAACTCATTTTCCTGTTTATTATGTTAATAGTGTTTAGGTAACATACTACCTCAATCGGCAAAAATACAAAAAAATATAATTAGAGCAACAATGTTTAGTGATTATTTTCTTTATTTTTAGGATTATTACCCTAATATAGTCTGTTATTTTAGGTTTATAGACAGTATTTCTAAAAGAGATTTTACAGTAGGAATTGGAGGGAGGATTATATTTTCAGTTTGTTTTTTTAATCTGTTTTTTACGGCTTCGGCGGTAGTTTTACCTATACAAAATATTTGTTGTTCAGCGGTAAGGGTGTTGCGCGTGCAGTAGCTTTCTACTCCCGACGGACTGTAAAAGAGAATAGCACTTGTGTTCTCTTTTATCTCAATAGGAGTATATTCAGTTTTATAAGCGGTGATTTCTTTTACTTTTAAATTGTTTTCAACAAAGAAGTTGGGGAGGGTATTAAGGCGTTGAGTACCTGCAAAGAATGCGATAGAGCTAAGTTTTTTTAAGGAAGTTAAGTTTTGCTGTAAATATTGAACCAAATCAGAGGCATAGTGAGCAAAATGCAATACATTAAAACCGTTTTGAGTGAGTAGTTGTTGAGTTTGCTCACCTACACAAAGAACAGGAGTCTCTTTTAAGGTAGTTGCCAAAGGGTGTTGCGATAGGCTCTTCACTGCATTTTGACTGGTAACAATAAGCAAATCGTAGGGTGGTGTGAGGCTCATTGTTATAGGGCTTACAGTGATAAAGTTGTGTTCGATGAGGTGTATAGGAAGAACTGAAAGGATTGCTTTCTGTTCTTGGGATAAGACTTTTGTAGAGACGATGGTTTTCATATTTGTTATTTAATAAAAAAACTCGGTGAGTATTGCTACGCACCGAGTTTGGTAATGTTAAAGAGGGGTTCCTTCGTTGGTTTTGAAGCGATACTCTAAATAAGTATAGGCATCGCGCGGTAGGATTTTTATCCATCGCTTGTATTTCAAGAACCACTTGAAACGGATAGAGCTAAATAGCCCTTTGGTTAAATAAGCTGCTATGAAAGGGTGCGCATTTAGCACGATACGTCCTTTATAGGCTTCCTCCTTAATAATGCTTTCAAGTTCTATATTGATTTTATCAATTAGAACGATAGGCGCTTCGATCTCGCCTTCTTTGCTTGGATTCTCTTCTTTTGTTTTGATGTTTAGTTCTTGGCGCACTCGCTGGCGTGTGATTTGTATCAGACCGAACTTGCTGGGAGGCAAGATTTTGTGTTTAGCACGGTCTTCGGCCATTTCATTGCGCAAGTGATCGAATAATACACGGCGGTTTTCGCTATTGCCCATATCGATAAAATCGACGACGATGATACCACCCATATCGCGCAATCGGAGTTGTCGTGCGATTTCGGTAGCAGCGATGAGGTTTACGGATAGAGCGGTGGTTTCTTGGTCGTTATTTTTATTGGAATGGTTACCACTGTTTACGTCTATCACGTGTAAGGCTTCGGTGTGTTCTATTACGAGGTAAGCTCCTTTTGGCATCGATACGGTGCGACCGAAAGCCGTTTTGATTTGTCGTTCGATATGGAACTTTTCGAATATAGGCACTGATGAGTGATAGAGTTTTACGATATTCTCTTTCTCGGGAGCAATTTCTTGTACGTATTTTTTTATCTGTTCATAGAGTTGCTCATTATCTACGTGAATACCTGTAAAGGAATCGTTGAACATATCGCGGAGGATAGCCCCCGTTTTGTTCACTTCACTCATTACCTTAGAGGGAAAAACCGCTTTTTGAATTTTTCGGCACATCAAAACCCAACGATTGAAGAGACTTTGCAAATCCTTGTCGAGTTCCGCTACTTTTTTACCTTCGGCTACGGTGCGTACAATCACACCAAAACCTTTGGGTTTAATGCCTTGCAAGAGTTTACGCAAGCGTTCTTTCTCGGCTTTACCTTCTATTTTCTGAGAGATAGAAATACGGTCAGAAAAGGGAACCAACACGAGGTAACGACCTGCGATAGACAGTTCTGAGCTGATACGAGGACCTTTGGTGGAGATAGGTTCTTTTACTATCTGTACCAGTATAGGTTGATTAGGTTTAAGTGTTTCGGCTACAGAACCATTTTTATCGATATCGGGTTCTAAGGGAAAATCTTTAAGAGAAAAGTCTTTTAGTTTTCCAGAGATTACCCATTTAAGGAACTTCAGTAGAGAAGCTAATTGAGGGCCTAAGTCGTGATAATGCAAGAAGGCGTCTTTTTCGTGACCTACGTTTACAAAAGCTGCATTGAGCCCCTGTATAGGTTTGCGCACCTTAGCGAGCATTATATCTCCTACTCCTAAGCCGTTAGTATCTTCTTCTTTATGAAGTTCGATGAGCCTACCGTCTCTGAGCAAAGCAAAATCTACGTAAGAGGAACCAGAACGAATGATTAATTCTTTGTCCACTTTGTTGGATTTTAGTTAAACAATACTACTTTAAAGAGAAAAAGTAGTTAAAAACTACTTTTTCTTTTTGTGGCGATTAGCTCTCGCTCTTTTTTTGCGTTTGTGGTTAGCCACTTTATGTCTTTTTCTTTTTTTTCCGCTTGGCATAACTTAATTATTTAATATATTGTGATTTATTAATACAATGTTATTTTTTCGCTTTTTTATCAGTTTTAGCTACTTTTACCTTAGCTTTAACTCCTTCAACGAATACTTTTGCAGGTTTAAAGGCAGGAATGTTATGAGCGGGAATTTTCAAAGTGGTATTCTTAGAGATGTTACGTCCAGTTTTTTCAGCTCTAGTTTTGATAATAAAGCTACCGAAGCCTCTAAGATATACGTTTTGACCACTTTCTAATGTGTTGATTACTTCGTTCATAAAGTTTTCAACCGTTAGTTGAACGTCGTTTTTATCAAGACCCAACTTGTCGGAAATCTTTGATACAATTTCTGCTTTTGTCATCTTTATATTGTTTTTATTAATAATATTCTCTAAATCCTTTCAGCGTGCAAAGGTACAAATTAATTATTTAATAAACACTATGTTAGAACAACTTTTTTTATTTTTTATTTTTTAGTGTCTGATAATTAGTTGTTTAAAACACTGTTTTCTAATATTTTACGATTAAAATATACTTTTGTCATATTGTGGTAGATTTTTATGTTACTGATTGAAAATAAGTTTTAATGATTATCTTTTAACTGTAAGCTGGGCTACGTCGTGCCAAAAAGAAGGATAGGATTTGCTTACGACTTCTTTATCAGCTATTTCGAGGTTAGTTTTTAGCATCAAAGGTGTGAAAGCCATTGCCATTCGATGGTCGTTATAGGTAGCAATGCTAATACCAGAGCGCAAGTGTGGGCAAGGTGCTAAATGCAAGCTGTTGTGAGTAATACTTACTTCTGCTCCTAACTTTCTCAGTTCGGTTTGTAGTGCTTGAAGGCGGTCGGTTTCTTTGATTTTAAGAGTGTGTAAGCCTGTTAAATGGCACTCTAAGCTCATTGCTACACAAGTAACGGCAATGGTTTGTGCTATATCGGGGGTGGCATTTAGGTTATACTCGAAACGCTTTTGCTGAGGTTCAGCTACTTTTTCGATGGTTAATTCATTACCTTTGAATGAGGAGTGCACTCCAAAAAACTCATAAATAGTTTTTAAGGCACTATCACCTTGCAGGCTATGAGGCTTAAAATAAGACAATGAAAGGGTGGTGCCTATGGGCGATAAGGCGACAAAAGTATACCAATAGGAGGCGGAAGACCAATCGGATTCTACTTCCCAACTGTTATGTAGTAAGTTTTTTCCGTTCATTGTGTTTACCTTTATAGTATTGGCTTTGAACAACACTTGCTCTTGTCCTATGCAATGAGCTAAGAGATTGGTAGTCATTTTTAAGTAAGGCAGAGAGGTAACTTCGCCTTCCAAATGCAAGGTGAGTCCGTTAGGCAAAGCAGGAGCAATAAGCAATAAAGCTGAGCTGTACTGACTGCTGACGTTGCCTTGGATATGTACTTCGTTGTTAGTAAGCTTTTTGCCTCTTATATATATAGGTGGAAATCCTTCTTTTTCAGTATATGTAATATCGGCACCTAACTGTTGTAATGCATTTACTAATAGGTGTATGGGTCTTTCTTTCATTCGGGGAGAACCTGTGAGGAGCACTTCTTTGCCCTGCTGTATTGCAAAATAAGCAGTGAGAAAGCGCATTGCAGTACCTGCGTGATGAATGTCTACAACTTCTGTATGAGAGGTAAGGGCTTGTTGTAGCAGTAGGGTATCATCGGCAGTGGAGAGGTTTTGCACAGTGAGTTCAGGGAAGAGCGCTTGCAATATAAGCGCTCTGTTGCTTTCGGACTTGGAGCCTGAGAGCAATAAATGTTTTCCTGACTGTAATGTGGAATGAGGTAATTGTATGTTCATAAGTAAATGGTGAGTGGTTAATGGTTAATGGTTAATGCGGGATAGGTGTTTAATAGGGTGCAAAGGTAGGGAATAATGCTGATAATACCAAAAAAGTCAATAATGCCAAAAATACCAGGAATGCCAATAATGCCAATAATGCCATAATTAACTTTGTCAAAGTTTTTGCCTGTGTGACTCGCACCTTTGGCAAAGTTTGAGATGAAAAAGCGATGTGTTGAGACTGTTAGGAGGATTCGGAAGGAAACGAAAAAGTTCGGAAGAGGGGAGGGAGGGTTTTTGATGAAAAAAGGCTGTAAGGAGGGTGGGGTTAGCTTATAGAGAGCTTATAGGAAGCTTATACGAATCTTGGACGATTGGTATAGAAAGGGTATATAAGTGGTTGATAAATAACATAATACAACAAGGCTAAAAATGTTAAAAACGGGGTTTCGAGGCGAAAGAAAGAGGAATTAATGACGAGGGACGAATGACGAATGACGAAGGTAATGTGGTGAAAATATCTCCCTTCTCACATACCCAGCTGTCGCTGGCTATTTTCAAAAGGGGAAACTGTGGCGAGTTACTTATTTGGTAAGCCCCCGAACCCCCGAAGGGGGACAAGCTGGAAAAGGTGATAAACCTCCCCCTTTACACATACCCAGCTTTCGCGGGGCATATATCCAGCTATTGCTGGCTACTTCGGAGAGGGGGAATGTAGCGATGGGAAAGTGAAGAAAAGACGAATAGCGAGGTACGAATGGTGAAGGTAATGTGAGGGTGTAGCAAGACGGGTAGAGACGAGCTACACGGGCAGTTAGTAGTGAATTGGCAGAAGGGTAGTGGAGAAAATAGTTCTTTTGTACACTCAGATTTGTCGGATAAGTAGCACTTGTGAGATGAATCTGATGCTTGAATTAAGGTTAAGATAAAATAAGATGAAGAGAAGGGGAGGAGGTGATATTGTATAGAAGGGGTTGGACTGAGGAATGATAGTGTGTAAAAAGTTACATATTTACACATTTTGTGTATAACTACACACTTTGTACACAGGTTACGCACGGGATACTAACAAGTTATCAACAGGTTGTTAATAACTTATTATCTTGATAATAAGTGTTTTAATGTAGTTATGAACAGATTTACGGTATTTTGGCACGGAATTTTCTATATAGTAGGCGTAAGTTGATAAAACTTATTGTGCATAGTAATAAAATAAATGATTTGTCACAAACAGAAAATGGTTAAAAATTAAATTACTGAAAAAATTGCTAAAAGAAACATTGTTAGATAAGAATCATTAAACAAAACTGTTGTTAAAAATTAAATTTCATTTCATTGTGTTGTTGGGAAACAACTTTTATATTAAGAACATTGCTAAAATTTTAATTGTTTAAACACAATCATTTATTAAACTATTTTAAGATATTCCTTTAAGTTTAGCCAAGCTAGCTTAAAGTACTAACAAATATTGGGAGTTAGTAGTAGTATTTATATTATATGCATTGAAGAAAGACTTTCTTGAAAAAAGAAAGTCTTTTTTTATTAATATAGTATGTTTATTAGAAAAGTTTTGTATATTTGCAAAATTTTTGTCCTGTTTTAAAGAGCGCTTTAAAAACGCACAAAGCTGATGTTCACATTTTTATCATATGATGATAAGTGAGAGAACGGCTAAAAGCAGTATATTTTTTAATTTAAAAAGACATATATAAAGTATGAAGAATCCAATTCTTTTAGTAGAAGATGATGTAGTTTTTTCCAAAATGTTAGGTAAATTTTTGGAGCGCAATGGATATGAAGTAGTAAGATGTTATAATTTAGAAGAAGCGGAGAAAAGCCTAAATGCATCGCTAAGTTTAGTATTCACTGATTTACGTTTGCCCGACGGTGACGGTATCAATTTTTTGAAAAAGGTGAAAGAAGTATATCCAGATTTGCCAGTAGTGGTAATGACCAGCTATGCGGAAGTATCGACTGCGGTAGAGGCAATGAAATTGGGTGCTTTTGATTATATATCGAAACCGTTCCAACAAGAGGACGTACTGAATGTTATTAAGAATGCGCAAAGCAGTACGCGTACGGCTTCGTTACCTAAGAAGGAAAATGTGAAGGCGGACAACAGCCCTGGCAAAGCTGCTCAGCCTGTTGTTACTAACGAAAATTCATATATAGAAGGTGTAAGTGCCGCTTCTAAAAAGCTGAATAAGTTTATCAGTTTGGTAGCCCCTACGGATATGTCGGTACTCATTACTGGTGAAAGTGGTACGGGTAAAGAGGTGATAGCCAAATCTATTCACTTGAAAAGTGAGCGTCGTAACAAGCCTTTTATTGCGGTGGACTGCGGTGCTATTCCTAAAGAAATTGCATCGAGTGAGTTCTTCGGTCACGTAAAGGGTTCGTTTACGGGAGCAATTACCGATAAAAAAGGACACTTTGAAGAGGCAAATGGTGGTACTATTTTCCTTGATGAGGTAGGAAACCTAAGCTATGACAACCAAATACAGTTGCTACGTGCCCTACAAGAGCGCCGTATTAAACCTATTGGTAGTTCTAAGGAAATAGAAGTTGATATTCGTGTATTGGCAGCTACCAACGAAGATTTATTGGCAGCAGTAGGAAAAGGAGAGTTTCGCGAAGACCTTTATCACCGATTGAACGAGTTTTCGATAAAAGTACCTTCGCTAAGTGAGCGCAAAGACGACTTGATGATATTTGCTTCATACTTCTTGGAAAAAGCAAATGAAAAGCTACATAAGAACGTACAAGGGTTTACTGAAAAGGCGGTACAAAAGATGCTTTTATACACTTGGGGAGGTAACTTGCGCGAACTATCGAACACGGTGAAACGCGCTGCCCTACTCACACAAGGTGATTATATTACCGAAAATGAGTTGCCAGAGCCTGTAATTACCGAAACACGCCATTTCCCTACCGAGCGTTTTTCTTTTTCAACCAAAGAAAACGAGCGTGAACTCATTATTAGTGCGCTACACGAGACCCATAATAATAAAACAGAAGCAGCTAAGCTGTTAGGCTTTACACGTAAAACACTTTACAACAAACTTAAAGCCTATAATATAGACGAATTTTAATAGGTAAAGGGTAAGAGGTGACAAGGTAAAAGGCAAGTAAAACGCCTCTTATCTGTTATTTCTTACCTTTTACTTTTTATCTTAAAAAATGAGAAAGACTTATTTACTAATTACTTTTTTTAACTTATCACTATTTACTACACTTGCCCAAAATAAATCTCCTTTAACAACTACCGATACCCAAGCACAACAGCAGTGGGTGAACGACACCTATAACAAAATGACTCTTGATGAAAAGATTGGGCAACTGTTTATGGTATCGGTATTTTCAAGCCATATAGGCACAAAAAAAGCCGATGAGGTAAAAGACTTCATAAAGAAATACTACATTGGAGGGATTATCTTCTCCAAAGGAGGACCGAAGCGTCAGGCAAAGCTCACCAATGAATACCAAGCACTCTCTAAAATTCCGCTTTTTATGGCAATGGATGCCGAGTGGGGATTGGCGATGCGCTTGGACTCTACTTATGCTTACCCGTGGAATATGACCCTTGGGGCTATCAAAGATAACTACCTTGTAGAACGTACCGGTAGACGCATAGGGTTACACTGCAAACAATTGGGTATGCAGTTTAACTTTGCTCCTGATATTGATATTAATACAAATCCGAATAACCCTATTATAGGAAATCGTTCGTTTGGCGAGGATAAAGAAAATGTAACCCAAAAAGGGCTTGCTTTTACTCGCGGAATGCAGTCGGTAGGGGTGTTGGGCAGTGCTAAACACTTTCCTGGTCACGGCGATACTTCTAAAGATTCTCATAAAACTTTACCGCTTATATCTTTCCCCGCTAACCGTATTGACGAGGTAGAACTTTATCCTTTTAAAGCCCTCATCAGAGAAGGAGTAGCGAGCATAATGGTAGGGCATCTCAATATTCCTTCCTTAGAACCTAAAACAGGGCTACCTTCGTCGTTATCAAGTGCTATTATCACCGATTTACTCAAAAAGAGATTAGGTTATCAAGGGCTTATCTTTACCGATGCACTTGGTATGAAAGGGGTATCGGAATACTTGCCCGTAGGCGAAGTGGAAGTAGAAGCTTTCTTGGCGGGTAACGATATTTTGCTGATGCCAGCTAATGTAGCTAAGGGTTTTGAGGCAATGAAGAAAGCCTACCAGAACAAACGCATCAGTGAGGAACGCTTGGCACATTCAGTAAAGAAAATACTAATGGCTAAATACAAAGTGGGGCTTTCATCTTTTAAACAGTTAGACGAAAGCACTGTAACCTCGACTTTGCACACGATAGAAGATGATTTGCTCACTGAGGAACTGTTTGAAAATGCGATTACGGTAGGGCAAAACAAGGAAAATATACTGCCTATAAAAGACTTGGACAAACGCAAAATAGCCTATGTGAAGTTTGGTAACGACAGTGGTTGGGCGTTTTACTCCACCTTACGCAAATACGCAGAGACCGTGCTTATTGAGCCTAAGAATGAGGCACAGCTATATGAAGCAGTTGAACCTTTTGACACGATTATCATCGGGTTGCACAAACCAGATAAGACCCCTTGGGACGCATACAAGTTTACAGAGAACGAACTGAAATGGTTAGAGCATATTGCTAAGAAAAAAAAGGTAATCCTCGCAGTGTTTACTCGCCCCTATGCGATGCTCGATGTGAAAAATATAGCTCCTATTAAAGCTATTGTATTTGCTTACCAAAATAACAAAGTAGCCCAAGAGAAAGCCGCTCAGCTCATCTTTGGTGCTATTGAGGGTAAAGGAGTTTTGCCTGTAACAGCACACCCTAACTTACCCGTAGGCACTTCAATTGCTACTCCCAGAATAGGACGCTTAGCTTACGGCTTACCTGAAAGCGTGGGGCTTAATTCTCTTAAACTAAAAGAGATAGACAGCATAGCTCTTGATGCTGTAGCACAAAAGATGACACCCGGGATGCAAGTATTGGTTGCCAAAAGAGGGAAGGTAGTTTATCGCAAGAATTTTGGTACTTTAGATTACAATCCAGCCAATAAAGTGACCGACAACACTATTTACGACCTCGCTTCGCTTACGAAGATATTGGCTACTCTTCCCGAATTGATGCGTCTTTATGTGCGTGGAGATTTCAAACCCGTAGATACTTTTGAGGATTTGCTACCCAAGCTCAAACATACAAACAAGGGAGATTTGGTAATGAAAGATGTGCTCTCGCACTATGCTCAGTTCCAGTCGTGGATTCCTTTTTACCGAAAAACCTTAGACATTGATAAAAAGCCTTCGCCTGAGTATTACAGCACTACCAAAAGTGATTCTTTCCCTACTGAGGTAGCCAAAGACTTATATCTTAGAGAAGGATACGCTGACAGTATTTATAAAACAATTGATGAGAGTGAGCTTATCAAAGATAAAAAGTACTTATATAGCGACCTCCCTTACTATTATTTCAAGAAGTACATAGAAAAAAAAAACAAGAAGCCCTTACAAGAAATCGTTCAGAAGCATTTTTATAGAGGTTTAGGAGCCTACCAGCTTACTTTTCTTCCTTTGCAACGCTTCTCTCCTGTAAATATTGCGCCTGCCGAAGATGAGAAAACGTTCCGAACTCAGGAACTTCGTGGGTACGTACACGACCAAGGAGCTGCTCTTTTAGGCGGGGTTGGTGGGCACGCAGGACTTTTTGGAACTGCCGACGATGTAGCCAAAGTAATGCAAATGTACCTCCAACAAGGGTATTACGGCGGTACGTGGTTCTTGCAACCTCAGGCTATAAAAATCTTCAACACTTGTAACTACTGTCCGGAAGGCAACCGTCGGGGCTTAGGATTCGATAAGCCGCAGTTAGGCAAATCAGGTCCTACTTGTGGTTGTGTGCCAATGGATAGCTTTGGACATACCGGTTTTACGGGTACTTTTGCGTGGGCTGACCCCACTAATGAAATAGTAATAGTTATCCTCTCGAACCGCACTTATCCCTCTTCTGACAATAAACTTTTAGTAAACCGATTGGTGCGCCAAAAGATACAAGGAGTGGTGTACCAAGCTCTATCTACGAATAAAAACTTTTAAAAAGATTTGGTGTATAACGAGAAGTTTTAGTACATTTGCGCCACGTTAATTTTTAAAATAAAATTTATTATATGGAAGCGTGGATTATTGCCATTTTTTTTATTGGCTATCTTTGTATTACTACCGAACACCAAATAAAGGTAGACAAAACCATTTCAGCCTTAGCTATGGCTGTCATCTGTTGGACGATACTTAAAGTATTTAACCTTGATGTACTAGAAGTGCTCAAAGGAGTGTTAGTACCCGTAGATATAGCTAACAACAGTAATGCTATTGATGAAGCACTACGACATCACTTAGCTGAAACTTCCGAAATACTCTTCTTCTTAATCGGTGCAATGACCATAGTAGAAATCATTGATATGCACCGTGGGTTTGAAATCATCAAGCGGGTGATTCGCACCAGAAGCAAAGTAAAACTGCTTTGGATTATAGGTGTTATTGCTTTTTTCGTCTCTGCTATTATCGACAACCTTACTACTACTATTATTCTCATTACCATTATACGTAAGCTCATACCTGACCAAAAAGAGCGTATTTGGTATGCTTCTATGATTGTGATTGCTGCCAATGCGGGAGGGGCTTGGTCTCCTATCGGTGACGTAACGACTACTATGCTTTGGGTAAAAAATAAAGTAAGTGCTGCTAAATTAGTAGAATACGTACTTATTCCTGCTATTGTATGCTTGATAGTACCTTTGTTAGTAGCTTCGTTTTTACCTGTATTCAAAGGAAAGATAGACACTTCAAACAGCGAAGAGAGTATTACTTACAAGAGCAGTATGCCTGTATTGATAATAGGTTTTATCTCTATTATCTTTGTACCTATTTTTAAATCGATTACACATTTGCCACCCTATATAGGTATGCTTTTTTCATTGGCTACTATGTGGTTTATTTCTGAAAAATTTAAACCTATCAAAGAGCTTTCATCAACTGATAAGGATAAATTCAGTATTCACCGTGCAATGAGCCGTATAGAGTTTTCGAGCATACTATTCTTTTTAGGAATCCTCTTGGCGGTGGCTTCATTGCAAACTATCGGTACGCTTTTCAACTTTGCACAAACATTGAATGAGACTATCCCAAGTACAAACGTAGTGATTTTGCTCTTAGGTTTTGCCTCTGCTATAATAGACAACGTACCATTAGTAGCTGCCAGTATGGGAATGTTCCAAGAACCTATGGATAGTGGTATTTGGCACTACATTGCTTATGCGGCTGGTACAGGAGGTAGTTTGCTTATCATCGGTTCGGCTGCGGGGGTAGTAGCTATGGGTATGGAGAAGATTAATTTCTTTTGGTATGTGAAAAACATCTTATGGATAGCCCTTTTAGGTTTTGTGTTAGGCTATCTTACTTTGGTAAGTTTTGAAGCTTTACACTTTTTTGGATAGCATAAAACGATACATTATATACGAAAGACTGCCTAAAGAATTATATTTAGGCAGTCTTTTTTTATAGGTGAGCATCAGCATAGTTACTTCTTAGCCTCTCTCTTTGTGTATTACGGGCAGTGTATAGAGAATATAAAAGTACTTCAATGCACAGTATTCATATTTAAAAATAACTTAGAATCTTTGTTAGCAAAAGCACATTATGAAGAATTGTTTTATGGAATAAATAGGATTGTAAGAGAGAAGGCTCTTAAAACTTTAAATATGAACATCGTGTTTATTTGCAAATACTATTGTGTAAGTCAAAAAAACGCCGTACTTTTGCACCCTAAAAGTATTCCAATTAATCACTAGCCACTAACCATTTATCGTTAAGCATTAATCATTAAAAAGATGTTATCAGAACAAGAAATCATTCGCAGAGAAAAACTTTCTAAATTGAAAGAATTGGGGATAAACCCTTATCCCGCTCCATTATACCCGGTTGATACTACCTCTAAGGACGTAGCCAACCATTATGAAGAAGGTAAACAAGTGGTTGTAGCCGGTAGATTAATGTCGTTGCGTGTACAAGGAAAAGCCTCGTTTGCTACTTTGCAAGATAGTGAAGGCACGATGCAATTGTACTTCAACCGCGATGAGATGTGCCCTACTGATGATAAAACGCTTTACAACGAGGTGTTCAAAAAGTTATTGGATTTAGGTGATTTTATAGGTGCTGAAGGAACGCTCTTCATTACTAAAATGGGTGAGAAAACCGTGTTGGTGAAGAACTTTACGATACTTTCAAAAGTATTGCGTCCGCTACCTATGCCTAAGGTAGATGCCGATGGTAAAGTACATGATGCCTTTACCGATCCTGAACAACGCTACCGTATGCGCTATGTAGATTTGGTAGTAAATCCACAAGTGAAAGAAGTGTTTATCAAGCGCACTAAACTCTTCAATGCTATGCGTCAGTTTTTTAACGATGCAGGTTATTTGGAAGTAGAGACGCCTATACTACAAGCTATCCCAGGGGGAGCTAGTGCACGACCATTTATCACCCATCACAATGCGTTGGACATTCCGCTGTATATGCGTATTGCCAACGAACTTTACTTAAAACGTCTTATCGTAGGAGGTTTTGACGGGGTATATGAGTTTTCTAAGAACTTCCGCAACGAGGGTATGGATAGGACTCACAACCCTGAGTTTACGGCTATGGAAATTTATGTAGCTTACAAAGATTATCACTGGATGATGGACTTTACTGAACGCTTGATCGAGCATTGCGCTATGGCGGTGAATGGTACTACTAAGGCGACCTTTGGTAAACATACAGTAGATTTCAAAGCTCCTTATCCACGCCTTACGATGACTGATGCTATCAAACAGTTCACAGGCTTTGACATCACTGGGAAGACAGAAGACGAATTGAGAGCCTTTGCACAGTCTATCGGTATTGCGGTAGATGAGGCGATGGGCAAGGGTAAACTGATAGATGAAATATTTGGTGAGAAATGCGAAGGTAACTTCATTCAGCCTACTTTCATCACCGATTACCCCAAAGAGATGTCGCCACTGACCAAAGAACACCGCGACAACCCCGACCTTACTGAACGTTTTGAGTTAATGGTATGCGGTAAGGAGATTGCCAATGCTTATTCGGAATTGAACGACCCTATAGACCAACGTGAGCGCTTTGAAGAACAATTGCGACTCTCAGAAAAAGGCGACGACGAAGCGATGTTCATTGACCAAGATTTCTTGCGTGCTCTTGAATACGGTATGCCACCTACCTCAGGTTTGGGTATCGGTATGGACAGACTCGTAATGTTCCTTACCAACAATGAGAGTATACAAGAAGTGCTTTTCTTCCCACAAATGCGTCCTGAGAAGAAAGAAGTAGAGCTTTCGGAAGACGAGAAAGTAGTGTTTGAGCTTTTAAAAACCTCAGAAAGACTGCTTTTAGATGCTCTAAAAACACAAACGGCATTTTCTAACAAGAGATGGGATAAAGCCATTAAAGGTCTTACCAGTAAGAAAGTAGCGAAAGTAGTAAAAGAAGGAGAAGAACTGTTTGTGGAATTAGCAAATTAACAAGATTGAAAATTAGCAAAATATATACTTTGTCAGAGTCCTTGGACTCTGACAAAGTTTTTTATTGACCATTAACCTTTAATAAATTATTTATTGTTCTTGTAAAAACCAAAGAAAGCGATATAACCGTAGCAAACTACTAAGGTGAGGAATGCTAAGCGGAAACCTATATAGTCGGTAAGGAAACCGTACAGAATAGGCAAGAGTCCGCCACCGACAATCATCGTACAAAGGATACCTGAAGCTTGAGTTTTGAGTTCATCTATCCCTTTACAAGCAAGTGCAAAGATAGTGGGAAACATCATAGAGTTGAAGAGGCCGATACTTAATAAAGTCCACATTGAGAGCAAACCACCGGTATTGATAGAAAACAAAATAAGAGAGATGGCAACTATAGCAAAAGCAATGAGAACTTTGGCGGGAGCAATCCACTTGATGAGATAAACACTGATAAAGCGTCCTAACATAGCACCTCCCCAGTAGAAAGTGAGAAAAACAGCTATAATAGCCTTGGGATCGGTTGAGGTTAGATGAGGTTTCCCTGCCAATAAGCCAAGCGTTTCTACAATAAAGCACATAAAGGGGCTCTCTAAAATATCCTTAGTGATGTTCATATTGATGAAGTAGTTTACTGCATAACTTCCTATCACTACTTCAGCACCTACATACAAGAAGATACCTATAGCCCCCAACAGTAAGGGAGTTTTCTTGAGAAGATTCCAATAACTGTCTTTATTTACTTCTTCTTTTATTCTATAAGCATAAGGTAATTTAACTACTGCAAAAACAAATGCTAAAGCAAGTGCCCATAAGGCTATATACAAAAAAGGTAATTGTATAGAAAAAGCTTCTTCACGGAAATAAATAAGCTTATCTGTAGTGTCTAAGGCTTCTATTTCGGCTTCTTTTTTTACTTCATTGCTCAGTAAGTAAACGGCTCCGAATATAGGAGCAATGGTAGTGCCTATGGCATTGAAGGCTTGAGAGAAAGTGAGCCGGCGAGGCGTAGTGGCTTCATCGCCTAAAATCACCACATAAGAGTTCATAGCCACTTGTAGGAAAGTAACACCACAGCCTAATACGAATATAGCAGTTAAGAATATCCAATATAAGCGTTCTCCGGCAGCAGGATAGAAGAGCAAAGCACCCAAGGAGATAAGCAAAAGACCTAAGATAATACCCCGCTGATAGCCTATTTTAGTGAGAATAAAACCTGCAGGGATAGAAAAAAATAAGTAAGACAAGAAGAAAGATAGAAGAATATAGGCTGTATCGGAATAACGCAACTGAAAAACGTCACGAAGGTGAGGTAATAAAAGCTGTATGAGCACTGTTAAACCTCCAAAAAGTAAGAATAAAAGTGCTACCAAAATAAAGGCTTGAGTATGTTTCTTTTGTCTATTCATTGCTGTATAAACTCGGTTTAGAGCGCAAATCTACTACAAAAGATTAAAAAATAGTTAAAATTTAACACTTTATTTTTGTTATATACATAACTTAAAGCATACAACATACTTGTATTTAATGTTTTATGTGTAAGTAGAACCCTTGTTAATAAATATGTTAGAAAATATTTTGGTAAATCTGTTGGGGGATATCAAAAAAGTTAGTAACTTTGCTCCGAATTAAGTAGTACTATTTAGCTCACTACTGACCATAACCACTCGTAACTAATTTAACTAATATAATGAAAAGCTGGTTTTTAAATGTAGCCGTACTTTTTCTCACATCGATGCTTTACTCTCAGCAAGGAGTCATTACTGGGGAAGTAATTGATGGTGATTACAACGCTCCGTTAATGGGAGCAAATGTTTTGGTTAAAGGGACTACCAAAGGAGCTTCTACTGATATGGACGGTAAGTATTCCTTGAATGTAGACTCACCTACTGGAACCTTAGAGTTCTCTTATCTTGGATATGTTACCAAGACAGTTTCCTATAAACTTGTGAATGGTAAAGCGCACGTGCGAATTACCCTTACAAGCGACCAACAAACCCTAGGAGAGGTAATTGTAACAGGTAAAAGCACCTTGTTAGACATTGCACAAGAGCGTAAAACACCTGTGGCGGTATCTACTATTCAAGCTACCGAAATTATAGAAAAATTAGGTACACGAGAGCTTCCTGAAGTACTCAATAGAACGCCTTCTGTCTATGCTACAAAAGGGGGAGGAGGCTTTGGTGATTCTAAAATCAATATTCGAGGCTTTGACAGTAGGAATGTGGCTGTAATGGTTAATGGTATGCCTGTAAACGATATGGAAGGTGGTACCGTATACTTCAGTAACTGGACTGGGCTTTCAGATGTAACTTCCGCGATGCAGGTACAACGTGGGCTCGGTGCATCTAAGTTGGCAATTGCATCAGTAGGTGGTACAATGAACTTTATTTTGCGTGCTTCCGATATGCAAGAAGGAGGGAATATATCTTTCAACTATGGTACTAATCAAGAATATAAAGGTACAGTTTCTTACAATACAGGAAAGAGTCTTACTGGTTGGTCGGCTTCTGTGTTGTTCAGCAAAAATGCAGGACGTAAATATGTAGATGGTACTCAGTTTGATGGCTATAGCTACTATTTTGCGTTAGGTTATGAACCTTCTAAAAAGCATAGTTTCCAATTTACCTTCACAGGGGCTCCACAATGGCATAACCAACGTAATATAAGTCCGCTAATTTCTGATTATCAGAAATATGGTTCAGAAGACAAACCCAACCGTCGCTATAATTCAGATTGGGGATACTTAAATGGTGAAGAACACACTATTAAGAAAAATGTTTATCACAAACCAGTAGCAATGCTCAATTGGGATTGGAATATCAATGAAAGTACTTCCCTTAGTACTGTAGTATATGCATCATTAGGACGTGGTATGGGAACAAGTTCATCGGGGGTGGCACATTCAATCTCTTCGAAAACTACTGCTAGTGGTACAACCACTTATTCACTTCAGAAAAACTATTTAAATTCTTTCCGTAAAGATGATGGACAGATAGATTTCGATAAAGTGGTGCGTTATAACAACGGAGAGACAGTAGATGATTTACTCCCTATGCAACACCCAAGAGAAGCAGGAAAGAACGTAACAATTGCTAATCCAGGTGGAGGTCGAGCTTTTACAGGTTATGGTGAAGGTTTTACCTTAAATGGCTCAGTAAACTCACACGACTGGTATGGTATCCTTACCAACCTGCAACACCAGATTAATAATCACTTCACTATTAATATGGGGCTTGATGGTCGTTATTACTATGGTTATCACTACCAAGTAGTAACTGATTTGTTGGGTAACGATAGTTATACTGATAATACACAAAATAACAACAAGAATTTGGCAACCCCTACCGTAATTCGTTCTGCGGTATCTACTAAGCCCTCTTGGAATCCTTTCCAGAAAGTAGAACCTCTTGAAAATCGTATAGGCTATAGTAGTGAAGGGGAAGTGAAATGGATGGGACTTTTCTCACAGTTAGAATACTCCGACGATCATTTTTCAGCTTTCTTACAAGGTTCTACCTCTATGCAGTCATACCAACGTATTGATAACTTTTTGAAAGATGGAGTTTCACGCGCTATAAGTACAAATCCTAATTCGGTAATGTATACTAAAACAGGTTTTAAAAACTTGATAGGTTATAATATCAAAGGAGGAGTGAATTATAATATCAACGAACAGCATAATGTGTATGCTAACATAGGATATTATTCTAAACAACCTTTCTTCAACGCTGTATATCCTAACAATCTAAACTATTTAAACCCTTCGCTTACCAATGAAAAGATATTTGGAGTAGAAGCTGGATATGGTTTTAAATCTAAGTTCTTCAGTGGTAATTTAAACCTTTATCACACTACTTGGAAAGATAGATTCCTTCGTCAAACTTACACTTTCGGAAGTTCTTCAGGAGGACGTGGCAGTAATACAGGCTATGCAAATATTTTGGGTGTTCAAGAAATACACAATGGGGTGGAAGTAGATTTCAAAGCTACTATTACTGATTACTTAAAACTAAATGGTATGTTCTCATTTGGTGACTGGTATTACAAAGGCGATGCCTCAGGAACTCTTTTGAATGAGAATGGTAATGCTATAGACTTACAAGGAAATGAGGTGCCTGTTGGTAGGGCTGCAGAGCTCAAACTATACTTAGATAAAGCAAAAGTAGGACAAACAGCTCAAACAACAGCTTCTTTGGGATTAACTGTACTACCCGTTAAGAATTTGAATTTTGATATCGATTGGCGCTATATAGATAATTTATATGCTAATTTGAATATTGGTACTTTTTCTGAAAAAACAGTAGCTGAAAAAGGAGCTATAAAATTACCTGCTTATCATTTGTTTGACCTTTCTGCTTTTTATAGATGGCAACTTACTGATAAGCAACGTCTCACTTTCTCAGCTCACGCCTATAACCTATTAGATACTTATTACATCGCTGAATCGTATACAAGTATTCACACCACTGATAGTAGTAAAACTTACCAAGGTATCGATGTGAGAAACCAAGTGTACTTTGGCGAAGGTCGTACCTTTAGCTTTGGAGTACGTTACAACTTCTAAACAGGTAAAACCAGCGAACAGGAGTAGCTGGATCTGAGTAACAGCTAACAAAGGCTATCCATTCATTTGGGTAGCTTTTTTTATTGATGAATACCACAAATTAGCAAAATTTTCATATCTTTGCTCCCTCATTGTTAATTATCAATTCTTAATTATTCACTGTAAGATATGTTGCGATTCGCAAAAGAATATAAATCTATTTATGAAATCTTTGAGACTTATATGCACTCATCAGACTATGAAGATATTGACTTCGTGTTTGATGTAGTGAACTACTTTCGTCGCAAAAGTAAAAATAAAAAGTCTCCCCTCAATATCAATGAACTCATCACTGAAATCAAACACAAACCCGATAGCATCGCTTTCTTCAAGGAAAAACTCCACAATGTATTTGCCAATAAACAAAAAGTAATTCTTTTTACCGATGCTGGTCTGCTGAACAGTGTTTCTTTCTTCAAAGAATTGCGTCGTCGTATCAGTCGTCAGCTTTTGCCCGACCAGCCTTCGGAAGAGAATATACAATACGTACTCAACCAACTCTTCTACCGTCCTTCCGATGTGAAATGGGTACATCAAATTCCTTTAGATAACTGGAAAGAACTCTTTGATATTCTTGCTGTATCTACTTTCTATGAAGATAGTGAGAGCAAAACTACTTCCAAGCAAATCCTTTTGGCGATAATGATTCTCTCTCAACGTATGGGAGGGCTCGCCTTGCAAACTGATGTACGCCGTATGGTGCCTGAATATGCTCATCTCAACAGCCCCTTTATCGCTCTCGACGATGAGCTGAACAATCTTGCACGCACTCTTTCCAAGGAAGATAACCCTTATCTATATATACAAGACCACGAACTCGATTACAAACAGCTGAATATTCTAGCTGGTCAGTGTGAGGATTTCGTAAACAAAGCTGATGCCAATACTTCTAAATATGGGGTAAGTTTTAGTGTGAACCAAACTCTTTTGCTCATTCGTCAGCAAATAAAACGCATCAAGCGACTCTATAACTACCTGTTTATAGAAAAAGAAGCTGATAAATGTGAAAAAACGATTGCTTTCTACTTAGATATGGTGAAAACTAATTCTAAGAAGAACAATATTCGAAAGCTGATAGATGATAGTGTTTATAACATCACCTACGAGATTACGAACTATACCGGAAAGACGGGTGAACACTATATCACTTCTACTACCGGTGAGTACTTCAAGATGCTTAAAACAGCTTTGTGGGGTGGCGTTATCGTGGGGTTTATGTGTTTGGTAAAACTCTATATGTCGATGCAACCCGACCAAAGTGATTTTTTCCGTGCGCTGAACTACAGTTTTAACTACGCTATTGGTTTTGTGCTCATCTACCTCACAGGGTCTACTTTGGCTACCAAGCAACCTGCGATGACGGCTTCTACGATTGCTAAGACTTTAGAGAGCCTCAGCGACAACGATAACAATAAAGAAAAACAGAAACACTACACCGAGTTCTCGACTCTCTTCACGCGTTTGTTCCGTTCGCAGTTCATCGCCTTTGTGGGCAATGTGTTTGGAGCTTTTCCTGTGTCTATGCTTTTGGCGATAGGAATGAGTTACCTCAGTGGTTACAATATCGCTACCAAAAAGAGTTTACATCTCTTGGAAGACCTGAATATATGGCATACCCCTGTATTTTTGCACGCTTGCATTGCAGGCATATTTCTGTTCTTATCGGGTATTATAGCAGGCAATGTAGCTAGTGTAAATAACTTTAACAATTTCTATTATCGTCTTTCCGAACACCCTTTTCTTAAAGGCTTCTTTGGCAAAGTACGTATGCAACGCGTTGCTAACTGGATGCAACAAAAGTGGCCGAGTGTCGTCTCAAATATTTGGTTTGGAGTCTTTATGGGAAGTGCGTGGGCAATAGGTCATTTCTTCGGTTTGCCCATCGATATACGCCACATCACCTTTGCCAGTGGTAATTTAGCTTATGGCTTGTATGGTATGAATTTTATCATTAGCTTAGAGAATATCCTTTGGTGTATCTTAGGGATAGGCATCATCGGTTTAGGTAACTTTATTGTGAGTTTTGGTCTGTCCCTATGGATAGCCTTACGTTCTCGCGAAGTCCCTGCTTCTGAACTAAAATATTTAGGTCGTTGTGTATGGAGAGCCTTTAAAGCTCGTCCCAGAGCCTTTTTCTTCCCCGTAAAGGAGAAAGAATAAAAGAATATTCAATATGAAACACATCAAAGAAAAATTAGCTGAACGTGAGGCTCACAACGCTCTCCGCTCTCTTAAACAACGCCATTTTGCTATCGATTTCTACTCCAATGATTATATAGGATTCAGTACAAATTCTGAGATTACTAAACGCATCTCTCAATTACTCTCTCCGCAAACGGCACCTCACGGGGCTACAGGCTCGCGATTGCTTTCAGGTAACTTGCCTATCTTTTCCGAAACCGAAAGCTATATAGCTCATTTTCATAAGGCTGAAACAGCTCTTTTGTACAATTCGGGCTATGACGCCAATGTGGGATTCCTCTCCTGCATCGTGGGACGAGGTGATATTATCTTATACGATAGTTACAGCCACGCTTCTATACGCGACGGTATTTCACTGAGTTTAGCCAACTCCTATAAGTTTAAACATAATGATTTAGACGATTTAGAAAAGCTCTTAAAAAAGTTTGCTTCCCCTGATAAAACGGTGCTCATCGTTACTGAAACAGTTTTTTCAATGGACGGTGATAGTCCTAATTTGGTGCGTTTGGTAACATTAGCAAAGCAGTATGGGGCTTATATAGCGGTAGACGAAGCTCACGCCATAGGAGTATTTGGCAAACACGGCTCTGGGTTGGTGCAAGCATTGGGGTTAGAAGAAGAAATTTTTGCCCGCATCGTTACCTTCGGGAAAGGCTTGGGAGCACACGGAGCTGCTGTCTTAGCTTCAAATGAGGTGATACAGTATTTAGTGAACTTTTCACGCTCTTTCATATATACTACTGCTATGAGTCCACATAGTGTGGCAACTATTAGGGCAGGATATGAGACCTTACAGACAACTAAGTCAATAGAACAACTGCATCATAATATACAGTATTTTAAAACGCAAATTGCCAAATACAATATACAGGGTTTTATTCCTTCTGATTCGGCTATTCAAGCCATAGTAGTAGCAGGCAATGAACGAGTGAAAGCACTTGCCGAAGTACTACAAGCCCAAGATATAGGTGTATTACCGATTTTAGCACCCACCGTACCTGCGGGACAAGAACGCTTGAGAATATGCTTGCACAGTTTTAATACCGAACAAGAAATCGAAAAATTAATTAGCCAATTAGCCAGTTTGTCAATTATCTGATTAGAGAATCAATTTTTACCAAAGTTTTTTAATTGTCTGTCGTGCTACGACTCGTCATTATACTATTGTGGTATTATCAAAGCTGAACCCATTTAGCAAGTCTGTGGTCTTCATACGTTTTTTAGCAGGTAATTGCAATTCTAATAGCTTTATATAACCATCTTTCACAGCTACACGCAGTCCTTTTTTATCTACTAAGAGTTCCCCAATAGGATATTGATGAGAGACAGGTTCGAAAAGAGCATCATATACTTTTACATTTAACACTTCTCCTTTTTGTACAAACGCTGCCCACGCAGTAGGGTAGGGGCTCATTCCCCTCACTAAACGCTCTATTGTCATTCCTTCCGCTTGCCAATCTATCTTGCAGGTCTCTTTGTATATCTTAGGAGCTTCGGCAAAGGTTACTTCTTTGTTTTGTGGTTGGGTAGTGCAAGTCCCTTCTGCAATGCTATCTACGGTTTTTAGTACCAATTCAGCGCCCTGCACCATTAGTTTGTTGTGTAAGGTGCCTGCTGTTTCGTGAGACTCAATAGGTGTAACCTCTTGTGCGATAATAGCTCCCGTATCAATCTTCTCGTCTATAAAGAAAGTCGTTACCCCTGTTTCCTTTTCCCCATTGATAATTGCCCAGTTGATGGGAGCTGCTCCACGATAGTTAGGTAAAAGAGAGGCGTGCAGATTGAATGTGCCGTATTTAGGCAATCGCCATACCACTTCGGGCAACATACGGAAGGCTACTACTATTTGCAAATCGGGTTGTAAGGCTTTCAGTGCATTTACAAAAGTTTCATCTTTTAGTTTTATGGGTTGTAACACCGGTATCCCTTTGCTTTTGGCATAGAGTTTCACTGGCGACTGGTGTAGCTTCTGTCCGCGTCCCGAAGGTTTATCGGCTACCGTTACTACACCTACTACGTTGTAATGGTTCTCTACTAATGCTTTTAGTGACGCCAACGCAAAGTCAGGTGTCCCCATAAATACAATTCTCATTTTATCACTTGTCATCTTTTTTACCTTTTACCTTATAATCTTTTAATTGTCTCAGAGGCTCATTTTCTTATTTCAGTTAAGCGATGAGCACGTTTTTAGCTTTGATTTATTTTGCGCAAAAATATGAAATTTAGTATTAATAGTAAAGTTTTTTGTAGTAAAACTTTTAATACGAGTTATTATTGGTTGTTCTTTTGTCCCTTAGAGTTAAATAACATCAATTCAATATAACAAAATTCTATTTTTCATTCGCCTTTCCCGTCACTAATTCCCGATTTTCCGTCATACTTCCTCCTAGTGCCTATGGCCTAAGGCCTAGCGCCTATTTCTCTTTCTTTCGCCTCGAAACCCCGTTTTTAACATTTTTATCATTGTTGTATTATAGTGTTAATCAACTTTTTATATACCCTTTCTATATCAATCGTCCAAGATTCGTATAAGCTTCCTATAAGCTCCCTATAAGCTAACGACACCCACTTTACCTCTTACTTTTTACCTTTTACCTCAACACGCCTTTCCGAACTTTTCCGTTTCCTTCCGAATCCTCCAACCTCTCTTCTAACCTGTCCGACCCGTCCATTCCCCTTGGTGGTATTATTGGCATTTCTGGCATTTCTGGTATTTCTGGTATTATTAGCATTTACCCCATTTACTAATTCTCTAATTTGCTAATTTCCTCATTTGCTAATCATTCTTCATTCGCAATTATTTATTATCTTTGCCCCCGTATGAAAATCCTGATTATAGAAGACGAAAAAGAACTCCGCCTCACCCTGCGACAGTTCCTCGAACAAGAACACTTTTTGGTGGAAACAGCGAAAGACTACCCTTCGGGGCTAGCTAAACTTGCCGACTACGACTACGATTGCATTCTTTTGGACATTATGTTGCCCAACGGTAGCGGTATGCAATTGCTCGACGAACTTAGGGCGATGAAAAAGAACCATTCGGTGCTTATCATCTCAGCGAAAGACTCGGTAGAGGACAAGGTGCTCGGACTCGAAAAGGGTGCTGACGATTATCTTGCAAAACCTTTTCACCTCGCCGAACTCTTGGCTCGCGTCAAATCAATTATACGGCGCAAAAACCAGCAAGGTGAGGAAGTGATTACCCTCAAAAACGTACAGCTCTTCCCCGAAACCCGTACCGTGAAGGTAGGCGATACAACGCTTACTCTCAACCGAAAGGAATACGACCTGTTGTATTACTTTATCATTCGTCCTGAACGATTGGTAGAGAAAACTACCCTTGCCGAAGCCGTCTGGGGAGATTATATCGACCAAGTGGATAGCCTCGATTTTATCTATTCGCAAATAAAAAATCTCCGCAAAAAACTCAAAACTGCCGAAGCCGAAATAGACCTCCAAGCGGTTTATGGCATTGGTTATAAATTGGTATAACTATGAAAATATCACTGAAAAACTACACCTTGCGCTACCTCACGCTCACCTTTTTGCTCATCTTGGCGGTGTGGGCGGCGGTGTTCTACGCTTATATTTTAGACGAGGTGTACGACAATATCGATGACGGACTGAAAGACAAGAAGACGCTCATTATCCAAAATATCCTTCGCCACCCCGAACTGTTAAAGATAAATGAATTTGGTATCGAGGACTTTAGAGTGTACCCTTCGCAAGAAGATTTCTCCGACCACAATATTCTTAGCAATGCCTTTTTCTATATGCCTTTTGACGATGAAGACGAGCCATACAGGGTACTCAAAACGAGCTTCTACGACCGTGATATGAACCCCTATACGCTTGAGATACGCACCTCTACGGTAGAAAAAGACGATTTGCTGTTCAATTTAGCCATTGCGCTGGGGGCATTGTATGTGGTGTTGGTACTCTCAATGTATCTTGTCAATCTGTTAGTTATCAACAAAATATGGAAGCCTTTCAAGGGGATACTCACAGCTATTCGCCAATATGAAGTAGGGAATAAAACCAAACTACAGCCCATCGTTACCGATGTAATTGAGTTCAACGTGTTGCACGACAATATACAGCAAATGTGGCAACGCAACGAAGTGGTATTTGAAGAACAGAAAGTGTTTATTGAGAACGCTTCACACGAATTGCAAACACCCTTAGCTATTACCCTTAACAAATTAGAACTATTAACCGATGACCCTTCACTGACCGAAAAGCAATTAGTTCAGCTCAGCGAAATCAAGCAGTCACTAATGCGAATGACTCACCTGAACAAGTCGCTACTGATGCTCACCCGCATAGAAAATAACCAATACAAGCAAGCTGAGAGCATATCGTTTCAAGCGCTCACAGCAACTATTATAGAAGATCTCAGTGATTTAATAGCTTTTAAAGAATTGAAAATTACGGTGAAAGAAGATAGTGATTTTCAAGTGGAAATGAATAAGGATTTAGCAACGGTACTTGTGTCGAACTTATTGCGCAATGCTATTAAATACACCGAAAAGGGAAGGGAGATACAAGTCCGTTTAGAAGAAAACTGTTTTCAAGTGAAGAATACTGCCAAAGACCGAATACGCTTAGACCCTAACAAGATTTTTCAACGCTTCCACAAAGGGCAACAGGACGCTACTTCCACCGGTTTAGGCTTAGCTATTGTAAAGTCTATCGCCGATAGTTATCAATTGCAGGTGAAGTATAGTTTTGAAGAGGAAATGCACTGTTTTACTTTAAAGAAGAAATAAGAAACAAAGGCTGTCCGAAAAACTATAACAGCATAAACTTTTCGGACAGCCTTTAATCATTAACAATTAACCACTAATCACTAATCATTAATAAGATAGGGCAGTGGTCGCTGTGTTTAGCCTCGGGGAGAATAAGTGCGCGCTCCATACGCTTTTCTAAGGGAGCAGATACCAAGTGATAATCGATGCGCCAACCCTTGTTGTTGTTGCGAGCATTCGCGCGATAGCTCCACCACGAGTACTGATGTGCTTCTTTGTGGAAATAGCGGAAACTATCAATAAAACCACTCTTCATAAACTTATCCAACCACTCGCGCTCTACGGGAAGAAAGCCCGATACATTGGCATTTCGTATGGGGTCGTGAATGTCTATCGCCTCGTGACAGATGTTATAGTCACCACAAATAACGAGGTTAGGCACCTTCTGTTTCAGTTTGTCTATGTACTTTTGAAAGTCAGCCATAAAAGTCAGTTTGAAGTCAAGGCGGTCAGGGTTTGTACCTGAGGGCAAGTACAGACTCATTACTGATAGGGTCTCAAAATCGGCGCGAAGCACCCGTCCTTCCTTGTCCATATAGTCGATACCCGTACCTACTTCCACGTGCTTAGGTTCTATTTTAGAGAGTATCGCTACGCCACTATAACCTTTCTTCTCTGCACTGTGGTAATACTGATATTTATAGCCCAATTCCGAAAAAACTTCCGTAGGGATTTGGTCTTCTGTAGCTTTAATCTCTTGCAAGCACAACACATCGGGGTTAGCACTTTTCAGCCAGTCGGCAAAGCCTTTCGTAAGTGCTGCCCTAATGCCATTTACGTTATAACTGATAATTTTCATTAGTAGCCCGTTCCTTTTTCTCCTTTTAAGATAGCAATACCGTTCGATGTACCAATGCGTTGTACCCCTAAGTTCACGTACTGCATAGCTGTTTCGTAGTCGCGTATACCTCCTGAGGCTTTTATTTTTGCCTTGTCTTGCACACATTCTTTCATTAGTTTCACATCTGCAAGGGTAGCTCCTCCTGAGCCAAATCCTGTAGAGGTCTTTACAAAGTCCGCTTTAGCATCAAGAGCCATACGGCAAGCCAAGCGTTTTTCTTCGTCAGTGAGGTAGCAGGTTTCGAGGATTACTTTTAGCACTCTATTCTCGCCTACACAGCGTTTCAGCGATATAATTTCGTCCAACGCTTTGTTCACTTCACCAGATTTTAGCAAGCCTACGTTTAGCACCATATCAATCTCGTCGGCGCCATCGGAGAGAGCTTCACCCGTTTCAAAGTATTTTGCTTTAGCCGACATTGCTCCTAAGGGAAAGCCTACCACGCTACACACCTTGATATCAGTGCCTGCTAAAAAATTCTTAGCTGTTGCTACATAACAGCTATTCACACATACCGAATAAAAATCGTACTCCACTGCTTCTTTGCAAAGGGTTTCAATATCGGCAATGGTAGCCGTTGCTTTTAGAAGCGTGTGGTCAATTAGTTTGTTTAATTCCATATTGTTTTAGTTAAAGTTTAAAACTGAAAAGAATCCAACCGATTCTTTCCTTATTGTCAATTCTTATTTGTTCTTACACTCGTGTTATTACAACTTTCTTCTTAATAGTAGTAAGTAAAGTGAAGTCTAACGCACTTATTTCTGTTTGAAATCTTACAATTTCCGCCTGCGTAGCTCTAAATATTTTTGGCAAAGGTAGATATTTTTTTTCTAACAGCAAAGATAGTAAAGCGAATCTAAGAATTAAAAAGAGTGATTATCTCTAATTTACAATATCGTGATTGCTTTTGCGTCACATCTCTCGTCATTCATCATTTGTCATTTCTTCTCTTTTCCCCTTTACTACACTCCCCCTCTCCTTGGGAGAGGGACGGGGTGAGGATTCTTTTTCTTTCGCCTCGAAACCCCGTTTTTAACATTTTTAGCGTTGTTGTATTATATTATGAATCAACTTTTTATACACCCTTTCTATACCAATCGTCCAAGATTCGTATAAGCTTTCTATAAGCTCTCTATAAGCTAACCCCACCCTCCTTACAGCCTTTTTTCACCAAAAACCCTCCCTCCTCTCTTCCGAACTTCTCCGTTTCCTTCCGATAGCTCAAATATATCACTTTTAGGGGTATACACTTTGCCAAAGTTTTTGCCTGTGCGGCTCGCACCTTTGGCAAAGTTGATGTTTCAAAAAGTTACTTCCCCCATTTTCTAATTCTCTCATTTGCTAATTTCCTAATTACTTCCTATCTTTGCAACTCATAAATCAACCCATATGAAACCATACTTTTACCTTTTGGCATTTGCCCTTACGGCTTGCCACAACGCATCAGAACAAAAAGAGTTGCCTAAAAAGCAACTCACCAATTACGTAAATCCTTTTATTGGTACCGATGGTACGGGTAACACCTACCCAGGAGCGATGACTCCCTTCGGAATGGTGCAACTAAGCCCCGATATAGGTATCCCTGGCTGGGACAGAATTTCGGGATACTTCTACCCCGATAGCATCATTACCGGCTTTTCACACACCCACCTCTCAGGTACGGGTGCAGGCGACCTCTACGATGTGCTCATAATGCCTACCAATAGCAGGTTTAACGACCGCATAGAGGCAAACAACCGTTTACCCTTCTCTTATTTCTCTCATAAGCGCGAAACCGCGACGGCAGGCTATTACAGCGTCGATTTGCTGAGTTATGGTATCAAAGCCGAACTTACCGCCACTCCTCGTGTAGGCGTGCAACGCTATACTTTTCCTAAGGACGAACAGTCTAAAATTACAATAGATTTAGGTTATAGTATCAATTGGGATAAGCCTACCGAAACCTATCTAAAAGTAGTGGATAATACAACTTTGGAAGGCTATCGCTTTTCTACCGGTTGGGCACGCAACCAGAAGGTCTATTTCGTCATCAAACTCTCCAAACCCTTTGCTGATAAGGAATTTACAGAAGAAAAAGAAAACGGCAAGAGCAACCGTTCTAAAATTGTACTTCGCTATGCTACCGCCGATAATGAAGCCATTGTAGTGAAAACAGCTCTCTCTATGCATAGCATTGTAGAAGCGTATAAAAATATGGAAGTTGAAGCGCCTCACTTTGCTTTCGACGACTATCGCGAGACAGCTCGCAATCTATGGGAGAAGCAGTTGCAGAAGATTACGGTAGAAGGCGGTACTGAGGAGCAAAAAACAATTTTCTATACAATGCTCTACCAATCGATGTTGGCGCCTAATCTTTTCAGCGATGACGATACTCCCGAAAAGCGTTATGATACTTTTTCTCTTTGGGATACTTTCCGTACGGCTCATCCGCTTTATACCTTGTTACACCGCGAAGCTTCCGCCGATTTTATCAGTAGTTTTTTGGCACACTACCGCGAAAATGGTGCGCTACCGGTGTGGAGTATGCAAGGAGGAGAAACCAATATGATGATTGGCTATCACGCTGTGCCTATTATCGTAGATGCGTATTTTAAGAAAATCCCAATGGATATTCCTTTGGCTTACGAGGCTTGCAAGCAAAGTGCAATGGTAAACGAACGCGAAATCAACTTATATAAACAATATGGCTATGTGCCTTACGATTTAGATAAATCCGATGAAAACTGGTCGGTGTCCAAAACCTTAGAGTACGCTTACGACGATTGGTGTATTGCACAATTCGCCAAAGCTTTGAATAAAAAAGAAGATGAGGCTTACTTTGCTAAACGTGCTGAAAACTGGCGCAATCTCTTCGACGAAAAAACTACTTTCTTCCGTCCTAAGGATAGCAAAGGGCAATTTATCAAGCCTTTTAACCCCAAAGATTATAGTAAATACTTCTGCGAAAGTAACGCTTGGCATTATCGTTGGTTTGTGCCACAAAATATCGAAGGATTGCGCGATGCAATGGGAGGCATTAAGGCTTTTGAACAAAAACTCGACTCGATGTTCACTTTATCAGTTACCCCCGATGAGAAACTGCCTATTTTCAGTACTGGTATGATAGGACAGTATGTGCACGGCAATGAACCGAGTCATCACGTAGCTTACCTCTATCATTTCACTCGCCACCCCGAAAAAACTACCCAGCGCGTTACCGAAATATTGAACACTCAATACAAAAATACACCCGACGGACATTGTGGTAATGAGGACTGCGGACAAATGAGCAGTTGGTATGTGCTTTCCACCTTAGGTTTGTATCCTCTTAACCCTGCCAACAGCAGGTATTATCTAAGTGAACCGCTATTCGATAAAGCTACGTTGCATTTAGAGAACGGCAAGACTTTTACGATTGAAAAAAGAAAAAACAGCAAAGCAAAAACACTACTCAACGACAAACCGCTGAATAGAGGATATATTACTTATGAAGAAATTATTGCAGGAGGACGTTTAGAGTTTAAGAAGTAAAGAACCTTGATTTAGTCGCTTACATAAAAATAAACACAATTTCATTTTGCTAATATAAAAGTAATAACTAATTTTGCATCGTCTAATGATATAGACAACCAACAAGACAATTTACATAAAACATAAAAAGCGTTAGTTTTTTATTCTATTTTTAAGAGAATCTGGTAAATTCACGAAGTACTTAGGATAAATGACGAGAACGCTCACGCTTAGGCGTGGGCTTTTCTTTTATTTATATAGTATTTCAGCCATACCAGAGGCTTCTTAAAAGTATAAATGAAAGCTAAAAGTCCTCGCTTTTTCTTTTCTAATAATATCTTCACTTTTAGGGCTTGGTGAACTAACCTATTAATTTCAAATTATCTTATGAATAAAAAACTTCTATTATTCACATTGGTAGCCCTTACTTCTATTACTTTACTGAAAGCCCAAGCAGTAAAATGGGGTATTAGAGGAGGTGTAAATGTCTCTACTTACTCCTTGGAGAATAAACATTTTGAATACACCACGTATTATCCTGCTGAAAGGCACTCAGTAGATGTAAAATCAGCAGTTGGAACTGGTTTTCACTTAGGAGGATTTGAGGAATATCAGTTTTATGAAAACTTCTTCTTAGATGCGGGTTTAATGTTTTCTACTCAAACAAGTAAGATTAAAGAGAGTGGGAAACACAACGACTCTTTTAAAATTAGAATGTCTGAAATAAGCCTACCTTTATGGTTAAAGTATGACATCAACAACTTTCGTCCTAAATTAGGCATAAGTTTAGATTATAGCTATTATCACATTAGAGATGTACCTTTCTATTTAAATAGGTCAGCTGAAAGTATTTTTGGTGCTTCATTGGGAATAGGTTGTGAATATCATTTTCTTATGGGTCTTTTTGTTGATGCAAACTTTAAATATGGTTTAACAAGTTTGGAAAGTACAAAATCTTATTATGAAGGAGGAGCTCGTTTTTTGGGCTTAAACAAACGCATTATTCAATTAGGTATAGGTTACAAGTTTTAATAATCAATAATCAAATTATTATATGAAGAAAGTAATTTTATTTGGTACTTTAGCACTATTATTAGTGAGTTGTGGTGTAAGTAATGGACTGACATACAACCAAAATAGTCACACTACACAAGTAGTATTATCTAAAAACAATTTTAAAGTAGTGGAACACGTGAAAGGAGAAGCTACTAATGATTATTTTTTGTTTTTTGGAGGAGGTAGAAAAGCTCTTATAGAGAAAGCCCGTGCCGAAATGCTCAAAAATGCTAATTTGGTAGGAACTTCAAGAGCTGTTATTAATGAAACAGTAGAAGCACATTCTTTCCTATTTTTTATAGGGACAAAATATACTGTTACTGTTTCGGCTGATGTAATAGAATTTACAGAATAATAGTGATTTTTGTAATATCAGAAGCCCCCTTTGTACAAAGGGGGCTTCTGATATTTTTTAATTGTTTGTGAGGCTTATTCTAAATGCTCTTCACAACTAAAGCAGAATTAGTACCTCCGAAGCCAAAAGAGTTGCTCAAAAAGGCTTTAATAGGGCGTTCTACAGTTTCAGGAATAATATTTAGCTTAGCAGAAGCTTCATCGGGGGTTTCAAAATTGATATTAGGAGCTATAAAACTATTTTGCATCATCAGGACTGAGTATATCACTTCGCTAGCACCTGCCATCCAACATTCGTGTCCGGTCATTGATTTGGTGGAACTCACAGGAATATTACTGCCAAAAATCTCATAAATTGCCTTTGCTTCATTGGCATCGCCTATGGGGGTAGAAGTGGCGTGCGCATTGATATAGTCGATTTCACTGGCTTGTATTCCTGCATTCTGCAAGGCGCGCGCCATCGCACGGGCAGGACCTTCTACATTAGGTGTAGAGATATGTCCGCCATTAGACGAAAAGCCGTAGCCTACCACCTCAGCAATTGGGGTTGCCCCACGCCTTATCGCCGACTCGTAACTCTCCAACACCAAAGTAGCTGCCCCTCCACTGGGTACTAAGCCGTCTCTACCGGCATCGAAGGGACGAGAAGCCAAAGAGGGTTCGTCCTCACGCATTGAGAAGACCCCAAGACCATCGAAACTGCCCATACTGTACTTGTTGATTTCCTGAGCTCCCCCACATATTACGCAGTCTTGCATACCACTTTGGATAAGCAAATAGCCTAAGCCTACCGAATGCGACCCACTGGCACAAGCGGCGCTGATACTCATATTTACCCCTCGCAATTGAAAGAGAGTAGAGAGGTTCATCGTTACGGTAGAGTTCATCGTGCGGAACACCGCTCCAGAGCCTACGAGGGTAGTATCTTTCTTTTCTCTTATCTTATCGTTTGTAAGAATTACTGACTCGGCTACACTGTCGTTGCCGTAGAGGATTCCCACTTCGTTTTGTTGTAAGAAATCGCTATCGATACCGGCATTTTTAAGCGCTTCGAGGGTTGCCATATAGGCGAACTCGCTTTCTTGCCCCATAGAAATACGCTCGCGACGACCTAAGAGTCCTTTTAGGTCGGGGTTTTCTACAAATCCCGTCAGTGCTGACCGATATCCGTATTCTTTGCGCTCGGGCAAGAAAACAATACCCGATTTACCTTGGTATAACGAATCGCGCACCTCGCCCAGTGAAGTGCCTATACAGGAATAAATACCCATTCCGGTGATAACTACTCTCATAAATTCAATTAGAAAATTAGCAGATTAGCAAATTAGAAAATGTAGGGGCAAAGGTAAGAAATAATACTGATAATGCCAAATAATGCCAATAATACCAGAAATGCCAATAATACCAAATAATGCCAATAATACCAAATAATGCCAGAAATACTGATAATTAACTTTGCCAAAGGTGCGAGCCAAAGCCAGCGAGAGCTCACAGCTGGGTATGTGGGGGCTGTTAAATTAGCAGATTAGCAAATGTGAAAATTAGCAAATGTAGAGAGTTGAGGGGTTCGGAAGATATCGGAGAAGTTCGGAAGAGAGGAGGGAGGGTTTTTGGTGAAAAAAGGGTGTAAGGAGGGTGGGGTTAGCTTATAGAGAGCTTATAGGAAGCTTATACGAATCTTGGACGATTGGTATAGGAAGGGTATATAAATAGTTGATTCATAACATAATACAACAGTGCTAAAAATGTTAAAAACGGGGTTTCGAGGCGAAAGAAAGAGGAAGAGGCGTTAGGCCTCAGGTCATAGGCACTAGGGGGAGTATGACGGAAAGAAGAAAGAAATGATGGGGGAAGAATGACGAATGACTAAGGTAATGGGAGGTCGTAACACGAGATACAGTATAACTTTGCCAAAGGTGCGAGCCACATAGGTAATTTAAAACTTTGGCAAAGTATTGTGACAAGGAAAGACAAAACGTATTTAACGCTACAATATTAAAAATGCCAATAATACTCAATCAATGGCAAATTGCGAATGACGGGCTTTGAGTGAAGATAGAACGAAGGAAAAATTTGCTGTATGAGAGAAGCTTAAAGAAATTTTAGGAGAGAAAATAGGAAAGACTGCCCCACTAAAAGTGGGAACAGTCTTTCTTCTAACTTAGGGAAATTTGATTATTAATCTACGTTGATATCGGTATTTACATTTTTACTACCTACGAGGGCATAATACAAGAGGAATAGCAATGCTAATACGATTACCCAGTAACTTTGGATATAACCAAAAGCATCGGCAGCCCAACCTTGGATAGCTGGCAAAATACCGCCCCCACATACCATCGCCATAAAGATACCTGAGGCTGCGGCTGTATATTTACCCAAACCTTCGGTAGCGAGGTTAAAAATACCTCCCCACATTACTGAGGTACACAAGCCACAAAGAATGAGGAACATTATGCTTATTGGCACTTCGGCTAACCCAAAAGAGATATCAGATTTGAACACAGGCATATTTACCATTTGTGTTTCGGGTATTAATATAGCTAAGATAACAAAAAGAATTCCTAAGGAAGATACAAAAGTAAGCATTCCTTTGCTAGAAAACTTCGCTCCTAATGAACCTCCGGTAAGACGACCGATGAACATCAAGAACCAATAGGTACCTACTACTGAACCTGCAATAGTGGTATCTATTGCTAAGCCGTTCATTTCTGGACTACTGGTCATAAAAAGGTTTGCGATGTTGGGAATTCCTACTTCAATCCCTACGTAAAGGAAGATAGCTATCGCTCCTAATATAAAGTGACGGAAAGATAGTGGACTGTGTTTATCGGTTACATCTTTTTGTTTTATTGCTGCGTGAGGTTCGGGTATTTGCATTAGGGCAAGTACAATAAATGCCAAAGCGAAGATACCCATTGCTAAGAAGAGGGCAGGATTGGCATCGGCAATAGAAGTACCGGCACTGATAGTACCGATGAGGTACCCTACTAATACGGGCACGATAGTTGCCCCGATAGAGTTGATAGCGCCTCCGAATTGCAAGAGTTGGTTACCGCGTTTGCCACCACCACCGAGGGTGTTGAGCATTGGGTTTACTACCACGTTCAGCATACACATAGAGAAGCCTGAGATAAATGCCCCAGTGAGGTATACTCCAAAGCTACCCATATTACCTGAAAGGAAAGTAATACAAACGCCAACGAAGCCTACGGCAATAGCTGTTAAAGCAGTTTTCTTATAACCGATGCGTTGTAGCATTAGCCCTGCGGGAATCCCCATAAAGGCATAAGCGATAAAGTTGGCTAAGTTCCCCAATTGTGATTCGAGGTTGCTTGCCATAAATTGGTTTTTTACAATTACCCCGAAAGGGTTTTGTAAGCCCGTTACGAATGATATCATAAAGAATAAGGCGAACATCATCGCAATGGGTAATGCGTAACTTTTGTTTTGTTGATTTTGGTGTTCCATTATTTTTAGTTATTTATTATTTTAGAAAATAGGGAATAGGAGAAGGGAATTAGTTGTTAGAAATTACTTATTTCTCCTATTAACTACTGTATTTAGTAAATAGTGGGGCAAAAGTAAATAAAGAAAATATAAAACACAACAAAAACGAAAACTTTTTTAAGGTTTATTTATGAAATATATTAGATGTTAGGTGTTAGAAGTTAAAAATCAGAAAATTAAGAAATTAATAAATAAGGACACGAGTTAAAAGCTCACGCCAGTGGAAGAAGAAAAAAGGAAGAAAAATTAGAAAATGGAGGGAGGGTCGTAGCACGAAGGACAGTTGAAACTTTGGCAAAGTTTTGATACGGACGAGTCAGACTATTCGAATGTGTTCGATACCGATAGCTAAAGGCTTAAAGAATAATCATTAACAGCTAATGACTATTTTTCATTCCAATAGTAGCTATCGGGGTAGATGCGCTTACCGAAGATAGCAGTACCAACCCGCACGATAGTGGCACCTTCTTCAATAGCGGTTTCGAGGTCGCCACTCATTCCCATTGAGAGTTCTCGGGGGTCTACATTAGGGAGGTTGAGAGCAATAATCTCTTGTTGGAGATGTTTAAGGAGTTTAAAGCAGGCGCGCACCTTTTCGGTTTCGGCACTAAACAGACCGATAGTCATCAGTCCTTTGATATGTAGGGTAGGCAGTGTAGACACTTGCTTTACAAGATTGAGCACCTCAGAGGGGTTGGCACCAAACTTGCTTTCTTCGTTAGAGGTATTCACCTGAATAAAGATGTCGAGTTCCTTACCTTCACTCTCCAAACGGTTGTAGAGTTTTTGGGCTAAATCGAGGCGGTCTACCGATTCTACACAACTCACCTCGTAACGCAAAATATCTTTTATCTTATTCGTTTGTAAATGACCTATAAAATGATTGGTATGTGGGGTGTCTTTCAGCGCTTCATACTTCTCTTTGAGCTCTTGCACTTTGTTTTCAGCGATGAGCGTATATCCTGCATTTAATGCTACTTTGATGCGCTCAGGAGTTACCGTTTTAGTAGCCAAGAGGAGTTTTACTTCCTCCGGCTTGCGACCTACGCGCTCACAAGTGTTGGCAATACGTTGTTGTACTAAGGCGATGTTTTGTAATATATTTTCCATTTTTAATTGTCAATTATTAATTAACTATATCGGTTCATTCTCCACTTCTTCCTTTGGTAAATTGCCTTCAGCTTTCTTGCGCAAGAGGCGACGTTTGATGAGGTCGTTTAGGTCTTTACCTTTTACCGAGTAGGTGTTAAATAACAGCATAGGAGCAATCACCCCAAAGGCTAAGCACATAGTAATAAAGCCTGTTTGTAAGCCCAATTTGAAGGTTTGGTAGAGTAAATCTAATGTTTCGTCTTGTGGGGTTTCAACGGTTACTATTTGTATGATTTTCATCATAAACTCATAGCCGTATTTACCAGGAATCATATTAATTACGGCGGGGATGGTAAACACAATAGGAGGTGTATGCACACGGTGGGCAAAATACACTGCTAAGAGTCCTACCACACAAGCCCCCAGAAAAGAAGTGATTACGATTTGTTCGGGCATTAAGGTTGCTAATAGAAGGAACTTAATACCCCACCCTATACCGCCTAATACACCTGTTATCCATAAAGCACGACGTGGAGTGTTAAACAATAAAGCAAAACCGATAGAAATCCACATCGACCAAAAGATGCGTTCTGCTAAACCTAAAAATATATCAAGGAAGTTCATAACCGAATAATAGTAAAGCTAAATAAAAACCTAATGAAATCATAAACACTAAAATAGCAGCGTGAGTGAGTTTAGCAATTCCTGCTACAATACAGCCTGAGAGCATATCGATAAAGCCATTGATAAGAGGTACCCCAGGCACTAACCACAATACACAAGCAGCCAAAGCATTGTGATAGTCTTGTACGCCAAGCAAGCGAAAGATGCTCATCACAGCCACCGATACGAAAGCAGCCCAACCCCAACAGATATACACGTTGAACTTGCGCAACTGCAAAATACGTCTGCCTGCTAACCCTAATAAAGTAGCGAGAAACGACATAGCGAACTCGGCATAACTTGCGTTTTCTTTGCCAAATACGTAGGCTAATGAGCCTCCTGCTATCGATACAAAAAACCACATTACATACATATTGTAATGCGGACGCGCCTTGATGGTAGCTACCTGCTCCTCGATTTCCTCAATAGGGAGTTTCTTTTCGATAGCTTCCCACGATAGAATACTAATATCGGAAATCGCACTGAAGTTCACTCCGTGATGCGGGATAGAACGCACGATAGTTTCTTTTTCGCCTGTGCTTTTGTCCTGTATTGTTAGCACGATAGCCGAATGCGAATAGAAGTTCTCGCAATGGTAGTTCAGTGCATTAGAAATGCGTTCTACATTGCGTTCTACCCTACGGGTATTGGCACCGCTGGAAATCAGCAGTTCGTTGATATCGGCAAAGAGTTTTGCCGCTCGTTCTATGGGCTTCATTTATTAGGTGTTAGGGTTTAGGGGTTAGGGGTTAGTTTCCTTTTACTAAAGAAAACTCAGCTTGGTATTCCTTGCTGTTTTCTTCTAAAAGAAAATCTTTCTTGCAAGCAAAAGCAAAGAATTCTTGTTCGTTAGAAAGTGCAAAAGTACAAAAATAATGAAGAATGACAAAAAGGCGAAGATTTAATAATTTACTATCACATTCAAGCGCTTGCCTAATATTGTTTTTAGTTGGTTATAGCCTATCACCTCCTCCATAACACTTTTGCGTTCTTCATCTGTTATTCCAGTACGTACTTTCTCTGCTAAATTGTTGATGAGGTGCATTATTAATAACAAACGAATATTTAGAATGATATCCGAGATAATTCTATTGAGGTCTCTGTCTTTCTCCTTTGCGACAATATCTCGTTTTAACCAATTGTCTAAATGTCTAAACTCGTCTTCCATTTCCAAATCGGATACCTTAGCACTGAGTTCCACAGGAAGTTCGTTTGCAAGCCTACTCACATCATAGGAAGCATCTTCTTGGAACATTGTCATTAGTTGGTCATATATCTGCTTGAAATCGGGGTTAGCGAACTCTATTTCGTCTTCTTGAAGTTCGAGGAATACTTTTTCGTAAACTTTGAGAGTTTGCTGTACTTGTTTTTCTTTGAGGTCGCCGTTTTCTTCTTCTACCAGAATAGTATCGGTGAAAACACAGTCTTCATTTCCTTTAGAAAGAAGAATCTTTATTAAATCGTGCTCTAACACCTCCAAACGGTTTATTGTGCGTTTTTGAGCCTCTTCTGGCGTTTGTACCACTTGCATAGTAGATTGCTTGCGCTCTACTTTTTGCCCTTCATAAAAGTCCTTTTTGAGAATTTGCGCC
>ERZ773054.259-NODE-259-length-43261-cov-48.997639_pt1 | contig 43261 bp, 44 predicted proteins | sample MGYA00580630_ERZ773054 | MGnify/ENA primary metagenome ERZ773054 (study PRJEB29015, sample SAMEA2737994) | human oral metagenome | biome: human oral; feature: human-associated habitat; material: dental | place: China | collected 2115 ... | reverse complement strand
TGCGTATCGCCACGCCGCCTCCGCGCGTACCCGATGCGCCTCCGGGACAAATGTCGTCTTACATCTGGTCGCTCAAACCCGGCGATAAAGTAACCATCTCCGGCCCGTTCGGCGAATTCTTCGCAAAAGACACTGATGCAGAAATGGTATTCATCGGTGGCGGTGCAGGTATGGCTCCGATGCGTTCTCACATTTTTGACCAGTTGAAACGTTTGAACTCCAAACGCAAAATCACCTTCTGGTACGGCGCACGTTCCAAACGCGAAATGTTCTACGTTGAAGACTTCGACCAACTCGCGGCAGAGTTCCCGAACTTCACATGGCACGTCGCCCTGTCCGATCCGCTGCCGGAAGACAACTGGGACGGCTACACAGGCTTCATCCACAACGTGGTTTACGAAAACCATCTGAAAAACCACGAAGCACCCGAAGACTGCGAATTCTATATGTGCGGTCCTCCGATCATGAACCAGTCCGTCATTAAAATGCTCAAAGACTTGGGCGTGGAAGATGAAAATATCCTCTTGGATGACTTCGGCGGTTAAAATTTGACCTCAAATGTAAAAGGAAGAAACTTCGGTTTCTTCCTTTTTGGTTTAAATAGATAAAAAAGGCCGTCTGAAAGTTTGTTAGAGAGACTCGCATAAACTTTCAGACGGCCTTTGACTGCAATGGACAGCCTTGTGATGGCTTTTTTGGAGTGTGATGATGCCTTTACAACAGTCGTTTGCCAATGGGTCTTGCCGTATCACTTTTGCAGCTTGGCGATGTATACCGCCTTGCGGTAGCCGTCGGGTATCCGGCAATATTTGGAATTGGAAAGAGCCCTACGCCTGTTTGTCGGCAAAGAATTTTTTGTAGTATTGATCAATCCGTTCGATGGTGGTTGAGTCGTTCGGCGTCAGAATCCGTTGTTGTAGGCTGAGCCGTACCAAATCATCGTCTTCGCGTTCGGCAGCCGCGCAATCTGTGGATTGGTGGGTGCGGAGGTAATCAATCATTTCGGTCAGTTGTTGCTGGGCTTGTTGATAGTCGGACATATTTTTCCCTGTTATGTGAATCGACGGATAGAAAAAATGGCAGGTCTGAAACCCGCCATGCTGTTAAAACCGGACAAACCGGCTAGTTTGGATGCTTAAGCCGCCTGGATGTTTGCAGCCTGAAGGCCTTTAGGGCCGCTGGTGACATCAAAAGAAACTTTTTGGCCTTCTTTCAGGGTTTTGAAGCCTTCCATGTTGATGGCAGAGAAATGTGCGAACAAATCATCGCCGCCTTCATCAGGAGTGATAAAACCAAAGCCTTTTGCATCGTTAAACCATTTAACAGTACCGGTTGCCATAAATACTACTTTCCATATCTAAAAAATTGATCAAACCAAGCCGGACGGGTTTACAGTAAACAGTAAGACGTTGTCTTATTATTTTAGAGTATTTGCCCCAGTCGGGCTTAACTGTCTTTTTACCTTTGTTAAGCAATGTAGTCAAGCAATAAACGGGAAAAGGCGTTTTTTTGCGGAAAAAAGTGAAAAATACAACAGTGAACGGATAGGCCGTTTGAAAAAGGGTGTGAGACGGGTCTGCAGGACATCGGGTATGGGGTGGTGCAGGTGTTATAATTCCACCGTTTTGCCGCTGTGTGCGGCTTGTATTTGCGGAACAGCGAATGGATAGGAAAATTCCTTTAAGTAATAAACAGATGGCTTTTTTGCTGGCAACGATGACGGCGATTATGCCTTTATCCGTCGATGCTTATTTGCCGGCGATTTTATCGTTGTCCGACGATTTGCAGGTGCCGGTGAAGTTGATTGAAAAAAGCCTGAGCAGTTTTATGTTCGGTGTGGCGTTCGGCCAGCTGCTGGGCGGTGCGGTGTCGGATGTGAAAGGCAGGCGTACGGTGGCTTTGGGCGGCTTGGGGCTGTATGCGGCCGCTTCGCTGGCCTTGGCCTTGCTTCAAACCATGGAGCAGTTGGTCGTGCTGCGGTTGCTGCAGGCTTTTGGCGGCGGAATGGCGGCAGTGATGGCCGGGGCGGTGGTGCGCGATTTTTACGAAGGCAGGCAGGCGGCGCAGATGTTTGCGCTAATCGGCATCGTGATGATGTCTGCACCGTTGGCCGCGCCTATGTTGGGGTCCGGATTGCAGCGTATCGGCGGATGGCGGCTGATTTTTGTTTTTTTATTGTTGTATTCTTTGGCCGTATTTGCATTGATGTGGCGTTTTTTGCCGAAATCGGAGGCAAACGGGCGGCTTGACCGGCATTTTTTCGGCGATATGCTGCGGCGTTACCGTCGTGTACTGCAAACCGTGCCTGCTTTGGGCTTTATGTTTTTTCAGGCGTTCAGTTTCGGTTCGATGTTTGTTTTCTTAACCGAATCTTCGTTTGTTTATATGAAGCTGTATGGTTTGACGCCGTTTATTTATGCATTGGTGTTCGGCAGCAATATTGTAACGATGATGGCGTTTAACCGTATTACGGCCTGGCGGTTGAAAAGCGGCAGCAACGCGGAGGATATTTTGTTGTGGGGTTTGGCTATTCAATTGGCTGCAAACTCGGCATCAGTGTTGTTGGTGTGGGTTTGTGGCGGGCTGCCGCCGTTACCTTTGCTGGTGCTGTGCCTGATGGTTTCGGTCGGCACTCAGGGTTTGGTTACGGCAAACACGCAGGCCTGCTTTATGTCTTATTTCAGGGAAGTCGGAGGCAGCGCGAATGCTTTGCTGATGGCGGTTACGTCGCTGATTGGTGCAGGCATGGGTTGGCTGGCGACGTTGCTGCATAATGGTACGGTGTATGTGATGGTTTCTCTGATGCTGTGTTCCACCGTTGCCGGCTGCCTGCTGTTATTTGCCTGCTCACGTCAGGCATGGTTGAAAGCGGATGTTAGGTAAGAAAGAAGGGGAGGCCGTCTGAAAAACAGTTTTCAGACGGCCTCCCCTTTATACAGCCTTATTGCATGTCATGATTTTGACGTGCAGCCATCCTTTCTTCAATCACATTAGTGTGATTGTCTGATTTTTCGTCACTCAGCGCATACCAATCAATTTCCCGTGTATAATACATCACCGCGAACAGCGCAGCAAACAGCAGACAAGAGCCGGCCAGCAGGTTGTATTGCTGCATTTTTATCAATACAAACATCGTACCGTAGGCCGCAACGAGCAGTGCCGTCATCATATGCACCCCGCGCGTGGTGGCCAGCACGAAGCGCAGATACCAAAACAGCAAGCCGATACACGCCGCCGCACCGACGGCATAAGCGGCAGTAAAGCCGATGTGTTCCGCCAGCGAGAGCAACAACAGGTAGAAAATCGACAACGCCGCGCCTACCAGCAGATACTGCACCGGATGGATACGCCATTCCCGCAGGATTTCGCTCAAAAAGAACGAAGAAAACACCAACACCACCAGCACCATACCGTATTTCACGCTGCGGACAACCATGTGGTAGCCCTCCGCCCCCAGCAGTATGCTGGACTGGTATTCGCTCCGCTGTTCGGCCAGCCCGTAAATCCACAGCAGTACCACGGCAAAGGCGATACACAGGCCGATTACGCTCCATAATTTTTTCGTCATTTTCTGCTCCATAGAAAGGTTTTGGGCAACGGACTTCCGTTTGCCGACAGCGTCCAGTATGCCGAAACGCCGTCAATTTCCTGTGGGGCAGTTGTGAAGATTTTATGAAGATTGCAGCCTGAAAATGATGTGCAGCCTGCCACTCTTGCGTATAATGAGCAGATGAACTTTATTTTCGCTACGGTTTGCCGCCTTGTATTGACGGCTTGTTAATTTCCCATCCCATGAACCCGCATATCCTCATCGTCGAAGACGAACGCGAAATCGCCGAACTGGTCGAACTCTCCCTCGCCCGCGCCCATTTCACCGCACGCATCGCCCCCACCGCAGAGCAGGCACGGCAACTGCTCGCGCGCGAACACTTCGACCTGCTCCTGCTCGACGTCGGCCTGCCCGACACCGACGGCTTCGAACTGCTCAAAACCCTGCGCCCGCAACACCCCCAGCCCGTCATCATGCTCACCGCCCAAGACGAAGAAACCGACCGCATCCTCGGCCTCGAACTCGGCGCAGACGACTACATCGGCAAACCCTTCAGCCCGCGCGAACTCGTCGCCCGCGTAAAAGCTGTGCTGCGGCGCACACAAACCCGGCCCGCCTCCGAAGCCGAATCCGCACCAGTATGGCACGACGACGCGCCTGCCTGCTGCATCCGCCACCAAGGGCGCGAACTGCCGCTCACGCAGGGCGAATACCGCCTGCTGCGCACCCTGCTGCGCCGCCCCGGCCGCGTGTTCAGCCGCGAAGAACTGCTCACCGCCATGTTCGGCGGTAACCGTCCCTCCGACCCGCACACCATCAACACCCACATCCGCGCCCTGCGCCACAAACTGCGTGCAGCCGGCATCGCCGACGAACCCATCCGCACCCATCACGGGCTGGGGTATAGTTTTAACGAAACCTGAAGCACGGTTTTCAGACGGCCTCCACCTCCAAAAAGGCCGTCTGAAAACCATGAACCTTTCACGTAGAAACTTACTCAAACTGGCCGCAGCAATATTGGCGGTTTCCGACTGCGACAAGCCGGACAATAGCCGCCATTCTTTCAACAAACCGGACAAGGAAACTTCCATGCAATCTAAATTCATTAAACATCAAGGCGCGACGCTGCACTACCAAATCGGCGGCACGGAAGCCGCCCCCGTTATCGTGCTGCTGCACGGCGGTTTCGGTTCGATTGCCGACTTTGCCCCGCTGTTGCCGCGTTTGCAGCAAAACTACCGAGTGATTGCCATAGATACGCGCGGACACGGACGCTCCACGCTCGGCACAGCCGTGCTGACCTATGCCCAAGCCGCCGAAGATGCGCGCCAAATCCTGCGGCATGAAGGCGTAGAAAAATACAGCCTGTTCGGGTTCAGCGATGGCGGCACAACCGCCTACCGATTGGGTGCGACAGACAAAAATATCCAGAAAATCATCACCGTGGGTGCGGAATGGCACAAAAAGCACTTGGACGGCGTGCGGCCCATGTTTGAAACGATCAATCTCGATTTCGTAAAAGAAAACCTGCCCAAACAGCTGGCCGCCTATCAGGCAGCCAATCCTGAACCTGATGCGGAAAAATGGGCGGCGGCATTGAAAACCATGTGGCTGGACGAGGGCGCGAGTGGTTATCCCAACGAAAACATCCGCCAAATTCAAGCCCCCGTGCTGGCGATACGCGGCGAAGCCGATTTCCTGTTTGCATTTGACGACTGGGCGGCATTGAAAACCGAATTGCCCGAAGTCCATTTGATGAATGTGCCGTTTGCCGCGCACGAAGCTATTAAAGAACAGCCTGAAATCGTTTGGGCGGCGGTGCAGGCATTTGGGCAAAAGTAGGGCAGGTACTCCCGCCTGCGTGCTTTCATCCCATTGAGACTACCTGAAAACTAGGCAGGCTCGCGCGAGGTATTTCCGCCCGCTTTCAGGCCGTCTGAAAATACAGGGCAAGCACAGTAAACCTCAACTTGCAGGCAGGAGGAGTCAATGTCCCGACATATGTGACATGGTATTGAGCAGCACCACGCCCAGCAAAATCAAACCGATGCTGACAATCCCAATGAAATCAGGTTTCTGCCCGAAAAACACCACGCTGACCAAAGCCGTTAAAACTAGTCCCACGCCTGCCCAAATGGCGTATGCCGTAGCCAGCGGCATGGTTTTTAGTGTCATAGACAAGGCCCAAAAACACACCGAAAAGCTGACTACCACGCCAACGGAAGGCCACAGTTTGCTAAACCCGCCACTTAGTTTGAGCATGGAAGAACCGCAGACTTCGCTTAAAATTGCTACCGTCAGAAAGAGCCAGTGCATTTGCATGTTTTTACCTGATAAATGAAAGAAAGTATAATTATATCAATGCAATAAAATAAAAAAACAGTCTTGTTTTTAAAGATTTTTTGTGCGCAAACCCCGTCTTGGGAAAGCAGGCGGGCGGTATTTTCAGGCTGCACCCATGTCGCCTTCCCATTTTCAGGTAGCCCCATGCTTAAATATTTCAAACACCTCAGCATCCGCCTTTTCTTCGTTTTGCTCGGCATCCTGCTCCTGCTCACCGCTTGTTCGCTGGTCTATGCCAAACAGCACGTCTTGTTTCTGCTCACCGCCAGTCTGCTCGTGCTCGGCGCGCTTGCCTGGTGGCTCGCCCGCAGCATCAGTCGCATCCGCCGTTATGCCGAAGCTATGGCTGCCAACCGCCCCGCCCCGCAACCCCAATTCGGCGACAGCTACCTCTACCGCCTCGTCCACGCCGTAGCCCACCTGCGCGACGAACTCGACCACCGCCAACACATTGAAAATTATGTATTAGGCCTCACCCACGAACTAAAAACCCCACTCACCGCCCAGCAGGCCGCCCTCGAACTGCTGCAAGACAGCCCCCTCAGCCCCGACCAACAGCAGCTGCTCGACCGCATCCGCCGCAACACCCAAAAACAAAAGCAACTCATCGCCCGCCTGCTCGAACTCGCCCGTCTGGAAAACCGCGACAGCCTGAACGACATCCAAACCATCGATTTGTCCAACCTAGCCGCCCAAGCCGCCCAAGAAAGCCGCGCCGCCCTGCAAGCCAAACAGCTGCACATCGCCCTCAACTGCCCGCCGCAAACCGTGCAGGGCGACCCGCTGCTGTTGCGCCAAGCCATCGACAACCTGCTATACAACGCCATTGATTTTGCCGAAACCGGCAGCGAAATCCGCCTCAACCTCACCCGCAGCCGAGACCGCACCGAACTGGCGGTTTACAACCAAGGCAGCCCCGTTCCCGATTACGCGCTGGCCAAAATCCCCCAACGCTTCTACTCGCTCCCCCGCGCCGGCGGCAGCCGCAGCAGCGGGCTGGGCTTGAGCTTCACCACCGAAATCATGCGCCTGCACCGCGGCCGCCTGATGCTCGCCAACCGCGAAAACGGCGTGGAAGCCTTGCTGTTGTTTGAAGGGAAGGGCGAAGAGGCCGTCTGAAAACCACTTTCAGGGTTTTCAGACGGCCTCTGTGTCGGGTAAATATTTAAGGGTGTCGGGTAAAAGAAAAAGCCGGAAGATTCCGGCTTTTGTCTGCTGATTCCGTTTTCGGTTTGGCCGTTCGGAATAATCAGCGTTTTTCCTTTTTCTGGCAAGGGCCGCAAACGCCGTACATATACAGGGCGTGATCTACGATGCGGTAGCCGTTTTCTTCGGCAATTTTGTCCTGCAGTTTTTCGATTTCTTCGCTGTGGAATTCGGTTACGTCGCCGCATTTGACGCAGACGATGTGGTCGTGGTGGCCGCCGGTATTCAGTTCGTAAACGGCTTTGCCGGTTTCGAAATGGTGGCGCAGCAGGATGCCTGCCTGCTCGAATTGGGTTAAAACGCGGTAGATGGTGGCAACGCCGATTTCGATTTCGTGCTCCAGCAGGAGGCGGTAAACGTCTTCCGCGCTCATGTGTTGATCGGGATACCGCTCGAACAAATCGAGGATTTTCAAACGCGGGCCGGTTACTTTCAGGCCGTTGTGCCTTAATTGAGCTACATTATGATCCATGGTCTTTCCATACCGTAGTTATCCAATTGTCGCTATAATACGCATATTTTGTAGTTTTGCACACACAAAGATGATAAAGATTTTTAAATGGAGTCTTTGCTGTGGCATACTGTACAACATTATCCCCCACACTCGGAAAAGGTATCGTCCGTGAACAGACTTCCCATTCTGCTTGCCGCCGCCGTTATCGGGCTTTCCGCCTGTTCGGCCGAGCGCATTTCTAATTTTCCTTCCTACAAACTGAAAGTGATTCAGGGCAACCAGCTCGATGCCCGCGCCGTTTCTTCGTTGCAGCAGGGCATGAGCCGCGATCAGGTCCAACTGCTGCTGGGTACGCCGCTGCTGCGCGATCCTTTCCACAGCGACCGCTGGGATTACACTTACGAAATCAGCCGCAACGGCGTGGTCAATCAAGCCGAAACGCGCAACCTGACCGTTTGGTTTGAAAACGACCGCCTGGTCAAGGCAGAGGGCAACGCGCTCGAATATGCCCGCCAACAGCAATCTGCGGCTACGGAATAAAACGAAATGGATAAATTGAAAATTGCCATTGCCGGTGCGAACGGCCGCATGGGCCGAGTATTGGTCGAGGCCGTAAACAACCATCCCGGCGCGGTATTGAGCGGCGCGCTGGAACATGCCGGTTCGGAAGCCTTGGGTTTGGATGCAGGCTATGCGCTGGGTTTGAAAACCGGCGTATCGATTTCCGACGATGTGGACAAAGTTTTGGCCGCCAGCGACGTGTTAATCGACTTTACCCGCCCCGAACCGACGCTCAAACATCTGCAAAAATGTGTGGAAACAGGTAAAAACATCGTCATCGGCACGACGGGTTTTGACGATGCGGGCAAAGCCGCCATCAAAGCGGCGGCGGAAAAAATCGGCGTGGTGTTCGCCGCCAATTTCAGTGTCGGCGTAAACCTGACCTTCCACATCCTCGACACCGTCGCTCGCGTATTGAACGAAGGCTACGACATCGAAATCATCGAAGCCCACCACCGCCACAAAGTCGATGCCCCCAGCGGTACGGCTTTAAGGATGGGCGAAGTGATTGCCGATGCGCTTGGCCGCGATTTGAAAGAGTGCGCGGTATACGGCCGCGAAGGCCACACCGGCGAACGCGACCCGAAAACCATAGGTTTTGCCACCATTCGCGGCGGCGACATCGTCGGCGACCATACCGCATTGTTTGCCGCAGAGGGCGAGCGCGTGGAAATCACCCACAAAGCCAGCAGCCGCATGACTTTCGCTTCCGGCGCGGTGCGTGCGGCGGTATGGGCGGCGGGCAAGGCCGGCCTGTTCGATATGCAGGACGTGCTGGGTTTGAAAAACCGCTGATTGCCCGTACCGAATGCCGTTTCATACAACGAGGCCGTCTGAAAAGCCGTTTGGCTGCTTTCAGACGGCCTTTCCACACCTCTCAGGATTCCGAACGTGTACCCACAAATAACCACCGACTGCGGCACGGCCGAATGGCGCAACGAGAGTACGCAGAAGCCGCCGAAACAAGCCGTCAGCCTACATGATGCCGGAGCCGCCGCCATCCTCGATCAAGCGCGGCAGGATACGGCCGTCATTTGGCGCGGCGATTTTCACAATGCCAAACAAGTCCTGGCCGCACTGAAAAAACGCCTGCGGGCGAAAAGGCCGTCTGAAAAAAACGACCTGACTCCTGCGGAACGCTTCCACCGCCACCGGATGCGGCAGGCGCAGCAGAGCCGCACAGTCAATATGCTGGCGGTGGAAATCGGTGCCGGTTTCCGGCTCGAACTGCCGCGCGCGCCCAATGTCCGTGCCGCGCTGGCCGATGTGTACGGGGAAGAAAACGACACGCCTTTTCTGTTGCCGCTCAACCAATTGCTCGGATTCGTCGGCGCGCACGAGTGGCATAAAAAAGGTGTGGACATTCCCTCACTGGGCGGGCGGATACATGTGCCTTTCGGTGTCTTTTCCCCTTTGCGCGGCGAGTATCTCGACCTGCTGATGCGGGCGGAACTGCCGCCGTCTTTTCAGACGGCCTTCGATATAGGAACGGGTTCGGGCGTGCTGGCGGCATTGCTGGCCAAACGCGGCCTGCGGCAGATTACCGCTACCGACAACAACCCGCGCGCCCTGAGTTGTGCCGGAGACAACATCCGCCGCCTCGGCCTGCAGCGGCAAATCGGCATCGAGGCCACCGACCTGTTTCCGGAAGGATGCGCCGACCTGATTGTCTGCAATCCGCCCTGGTTGCCTGCGAAACCCACGTCGGCCGTGGAAACCGCGCTGTATGATCCCGACCATGCCATGCTGCGCGGTTACCTTAATGGAGCGCGCAGTCATTTGAACGGCGGCGGCGAAGTTTGGCTGATTATGTCGGATTTGGCCGAACATTTGGGATTGCGCGCCGCCGATTTCCTGCCGCGCTGTTTTCAGACGGCTGGACTGAGCCTTATTGAAACGCTGCACATCCGTCCGCAGCACGGCAAAGCTGTTTCTACCGACGACCCGCTGGCATTTGCCCGAAATCGGGAAACAACGTTTTTATACCGTTTGAAGGCAGGGTAGGGCGGAAGAGGCCGTCTGAAACGGTTTGCGCGCCGTTAAAATTATGTTTTCAGACGGCCTTCATGATGCTTGGGCTTTATGTTTGGGTTTGGACGGGAGCAATCCGTTTGTGCGGGTTGATTGATTTTATAAGCTGCCGCTGCCGGCGGCCCGGTTGTTTTCCAGTTCCATTGATTGAAAAAACCATTGCCGAATATCAAGATAAGAAAAGTGCTTGTGATAAAAGGCCGTCTGAAAGTTTTCAGACGGCCTTTTCAGGGTTGAACCTCAGGCAGGCAGGTTATTTGCCTTCTTCGCGGGCTTTGCGCGCTTCCAGCCATTGTTCCAGATAATGGATGCTGACGCCGCCGTCGGCGAAGCCCGGATCGCGGAACAAGTCGCGGTGCAGGTCGGCATTGGTTTTGATGCCGGTAATGGCCAGTTCGGCCATCGCAACGCGCATTTTTGCCATTGCCTGTTCGCGGGTTTTGCCGTGTACGCAGATTTTGCCGATCAGGCTGTCGTAGTTCGGCGGAATGCGGTAGCCCTGATAAATGTGGCTGTCCACGCGGATGCCGAAGCCACCGGGCAGGTGGCAGCTTTCAATCAGGCCGGGGCTGGGGATGAAGTTGTACGGGTCTTCGGCGTTGATGCGGCATTCGAAGGCATGGCCTTCCAAAACAATGTCTTTCTGCTTGTATTGCAATTTCTCGCCTGCCGCCACGCGCAGTTGTTCCTGAACGATGTCCACACCGGAAATCAGTTCGGTAACGGGGTGTTCGACCTGTACGCGGGTGTTCATTTCGATAAAGAAAAATTCGCCGTCTTCATACAGGAATTCGAACGTTCCTGCGCCCCGGTAGCTGATGCGTTTGCAGGCTTCGACGCAGGCTTTGCCGATTTTTTCGCGCTCTTTGGCGGTGATGCCGGGCGCGGGGGCTTCTTCGATGACTTTTTGGTGGCGGCGCTGCATGGAGCAGTCGCGCTCGCCCAAGTAGATGGCGTTGCCGTGTTCGTCGGCCAGCACTTGGATTTCGACGTGGCGCGGGCGTTGCAGGTAGCGTTCCATGTAAACCATGGGGTTGCCGAATGCGGCACCGGCTTCGGCTTTGGTCATTTCCACCGATTTGATCAGGTCTTCTTCTCTTTCCACCACGCGCATGCCGCGTCCGCCGCCGCCGCCCGATGCTTTGATGATGACGGGGTAGCCGACTTTGGCTGCGGTTTTAATGATGGTTTCGGGGTCGTCCGGCAGTGCGCCGTCCGAACCGGGCACGCAGGGCACGCCCGCTTCCTGCATGGCCTGTTTGGCGGACACTTTGTCGCCCATCAGGCGGATGGTGTCGGCGCGCGGGCCGATGAAGATGAAGCCGGATTGTTCGACTTGTTCGGCAAAATTGGCATTTTCGGCCAGAAAGCCGTAGCCGGGGTGGATGGCGTCCGCACCGGTTACTTCGGCGGCGGCGATGATGGCCGGGATGTACAGGTAACTTTGGGGCGAGGGCGCGGGGCCGATGCAGACGGATTCGTCGGCCAGTTTGACGTGCAGGCTGTCTTTGTCGGCTTCGGAATGGACGGCAACGGTGGCAATGCCCATTTCGCGGCAGGCGCGCAGGACGCGGAGTGCGATTTCCCCACGGTTGGCGATTAATACTTTTTTCAACATGATTAACCTCTCGGTTTGGTTTTCAGACGGCCTTTGGTCAGACTTGTCGGTTGTTCAGCGCGTTGCGTATTTTTTGGTCGGTTTTGTATTGGCTCAGGGCGTATACGGACCAGATGGCGGCAGGTAGCCAGCCGATAAGTGTGAGTTGCAGTATCAGACAGATAATGCCGGCGATGGGGCGGCCGATGGTGAAGAATTGCAGCCAAGGCAGCAACAGGGCGATGAGCAGGCGCATAAGGCATCCTTTGTCCGACGAGGGACGGTCAAGCTTTCAGACGGCCTTTCCGAGGTGCGGAAGGCCGTCTGAAAGGGTTATTCGATGATGAACAGGGGTTCGCCGTATTCGACCGGTGTTCCGTTTTCTACCAGGATTTCTTTGATGACGCCGGATTTCTCGGCTTCGATTTCGTTCATCAGTTTCATGGCTTCGATGATGCACAGGGTGTCGCCGGCTTTGACGGTTTGGCCGACTTCGACAAACGCGGGGCTGCTCGGGCTGGCGGCACGGTAGAAGGTGCCGACCATGGGCGATTTTTGTGCGGCGGAGAGGTCTCGTGCGGCAGGAGCGGCTGCCGGGGCTGCCGCAGGAGCAGGCGCGGCGGCCGCGGCCGATGCGGCGGGTGCGGCCGCTACGGGTGTGGGCGCGTAGACGGTTTGCGCCACGGTGGAGCGGGTGATGCGAACTTTTTCCTCGCCTTCGGTTACTTCGATTTCGGCAATGCCGGATTCTTCAACCAAATCAATCAGCTTTTTCAGTTTGCGTAAGTCCATTTCGGTTTCCTTGCAAAGGTTGTACATCCGCGTTTGACGGCGGTTGCGGAAGGTATGGGGCGGCACGGTCCGGGCGGCTTGCCCGATGGCGGAACGGGATGGTTCCGCAGGCCGGAAACAAACGCGTATTTTTACTAAGATGGTGTTAAAAGTCCAGCAAAATGTGAGAAAAATACGCTTTTTGCGGTTAAACAGGCCGTTTGGCCGGAAGGCGGAGCGGATTCTGAAATGTTTTTAAGCGGTTATGCGGGCGGATAAACGGCGGCTACGGAAAGGCCGTCTGAAAGATGTTTTCAGACGGCCTCATGAAGGCTGGGTATGGGGGTTATCCCGCAATCGCGGCATATTGTTCCGCGCCGAGCAGGGCGTCGTAGTCGGCGGGGTTGTCGGGTTTGATTTTGAAGAACCAGCCTTGTCCGTACGGGTCGCTGTTGGCCGTTTCGGGTGCCGAGGCGAGGTTTTCGTTTACGGCGGTGATTTCTCCGGCGAGCGGGGCGTAAATATCGGAGGCGGCTTTAACCGATTCGACTACGCCGACCCGGTCTTTCGCCGCCAGTTTGGTGCCGATTTCGGGCAGTTCGACAAAGACGATGTCGCCCAGCAGTTCTTGGGCGTGGAAGGTGATGCCGACGGTCATTGTGCCGTCTTCTTCTTTGCGCAGCCATTCGTGGCTGTCGGCATATTTGAGTTCGGCGGGGATATTGCTCATGGTTTGTCCTCTTTAGTCGGGTAAGGGTTTGTTCGGGGGCGGAAGCATAGCAGGCTTGCGGTACTTTTGGAATATACGGTGGTTTTACGTTTGATAGTGCCGTTTAACTTTGTACTGCGGCATAATTCGATATACGGCAATCCGCCGTTTTGCAGGAGACTGGGATGAAAAGGTTGATTTTATCCGCCCTGTTGCTGGTGTCGGCAAGCGGGTGGGCGCAACAGGATATTTCGCGTGCTTTTGAACACGGGGTGGTAACGACGGAGCATCCACAGCAGCGGAATATTTATATTTACACGTATGACGACCTTTATCCGCCGCCCCCGCCTCCGCCGCGTTCGTATTTTTATTATGAAGGCGGCAGGAACGGTGTGTCGGTGCGGATTGGGGGTGCGGACGACCGGTGGTATGCACCGCCGCCGCGCGTTTATCGGAATTATCCGCCGCCGCGCGGTTATTATCGCGAAGAAGACCGAGGCGGCAATCCGGGACGTTTTGGCGGCAGTTCCGTCCGTTTCGACGGCGGTGCGGCCAATCGGTAGTTTGGATTGGGTTTGTCTGCCGTTTGTGCTTGGCTTGAAAATGAAAAAAGGCCGTCTGAAAACCTGTTTGCTTGGTTTTCAGACGGCCTTTTGTTATTACTCTTACTGTTTTTTAGAACGGTTTGTATGTCGCCAGCCAGTAAATGGTGCCGACGATGCCCATCGACAGCAGGTAAAACAGCCAGGCTTGCGTGCTGCGGGGCTTGGATTTCAGTGCCTTCATGCCGATGAGGACGTAGGCAACCACTAAAAGCAGTTTCACGCCCAGCCAGTTGGCGTTGCCGAAGGGTGTCCAGTGGGCGATGGTCATAATCCACAGGCCGGTGAACAGCAACGTGGTGTCGTTGAGGTGCGGCAGCACTTTCAATACGCCAGGCAGCGGTTTTTCGGGTTTGGCAAACAGCATCCAGTAGCGCAGGTTGAACAATAAAACGGTCATGGCGACAAAAAACAAGTGGCCTTTTTTTGCCCAGATGTAAATCATGGTCGGTTTTCCTTATCTATCGGTTCGGTTTTCGGATACGTTTTTCTATGGCCAGCAGTTGCGGCGGATGGTTGCGCTGGTTGGTAAAGCGGTAGTGCAGGACTTGATATTGTTCCTGCGGCAGGGCGGCCGCCCATTGTTCGATGGCGGCGGCTTCGGCGCGTCCGGCCGGGTGGCCGCTGTAAACGACGGCGGTCAGCAGTCCGCCTTCGGCCAGCAATGCGGCGGCGGCCTGCATGGCGCGCACGCTGCTGCCGGCTTTTGTGGTAACGGTTTTGTCGCCGCCGGGCAGGTAGCCGAAGTTGAACATGGCGGCATCCAGCGGTTCGCGGACGTAATCGGCCAAATCGGCATGGCTGGCGGCAATCAGTTCCACTCGTTCTTCAACGCCGTTTTCGCGCAACAGTCCGGCGGTGTTGGACAGGGCTTGAGCCTGGATGTCGAACGCCCAAACTTTTCCGCTCCCGCCTGCAAGTTGCGCCAAAAACAAGGTGTCGCGGCCGTTTCCGGCTGTGCCGTCCAAGGCGCGGCCGCCGTTTTTCAGACGGCCTTCGATGAGTTGCCGGGCAAAGGCAAGGGCGGGCAGCAGGGGCATATTCGGTTTTCCGGTTGCAGATTTCCGCTGTTTGTCCGGCCGGTGCGGCGGTTGGCCGAGTCAAAAGCGCGGGCAGTATAAAGTGAAGTGGGGCGGTTGCCAACCATGCGGAAGGAAAGCCGCCATGGCGGGCGGTTTTTATTTTGTGGTTACGCGTCCAACTTCAAATCGCCGTCTTTAACCCAACCGATGCGGCGCATGGGGATGGCAATCAGCCAAGTCAAAAGCGCGGGCAGCACGAAATGCAGCAGGCCGATGGCCAGCCACACCGAAGGCGCGCTGCCCATCGCGTCCAACGTGCCTACCTGTCCGACCAGGCCGCTCGTGCCCATGCCCGCGCCCGAGGGGATATTCTGCATTTGGAAGACCAGCGTCGCCAGCGGGCCTAAAATGGCGGAGGCGATAATCGGCGGCAGCCAGACTTTCGGATTCTTCACGATATTGGGCATTTGCAGCATACTGGTGCCCAAGCCCTGGCTCAACAGCCCCGACCAGCGGTTGTCGCGGAAACTCATGACCGCGAAGCCGACCATTTGGGCGCAGCAGCCGACTGTGGCCGCGCCTGCCGCCAAGCCGTTGAGCGACAGGGCAATCGCCACCGCCGCGCTGGAAACCGGCAGCGTCAGCAAAATACCCATGATGACCGACACCAAAATACCCATCAAAAACGGCTGCAAATCCACCGCCCACATAATCAACGCGCCGATTTCGGTCATGGCCGTCTGAATCGCGGGGCCGACGAATTGGGCGGCGGCCAAACCGGCAATCAGGGTGGCGGCAGGCGTGGCGACGATATCCACGGGCGTGGATTTATAAACCAGCTTGCCGAACTCCGCTCCGACGGCGGCGGCGATAAAGCAGCCGACCGGCCCGCCCAAAGCCGCCCCCGCCGTGCCTGTGGCAACGCTGGCAAACAACACCAGCGGCGGTGCTTTCAGCGCGTAGGCCACGCCCACGCCTATGGCTGCGCCCATCGCCCCTTGAGCCTGTTTGCCCACTTCTATCAGCCAAGGCCAGTCCAGCCAGCCGCCGACGGTTTTTAAAATCAGGCCGATAATTAGCGACGAGAACAGCCCCAGAGCCATAAAGTTCAGCGCGTCTATGCCGTAGCGGCGCAGGCTGAATTCGATGTTGCGCGAGGCAAGGAAGGTACGGAATGCCATGTTTTTTCTCCTGTGTGATGTGTGCGGCGGTTGTTTGTGCCGCATTTGAATGCGACGGGTATGCCCGATGTGTTTTCAGACGGCCTCCTGATGGGGGAGGCCGTCTGAAAAAAGTAAGGGACGGCGGGTTGGTTGATGCCGGTATGCTCCGGTTTGCCGCCAAGATTTTTCAGACGGCCTACATGCCCAGTTCGTTTAAGAAGCGGATGTCGTCCGCCCAGCCCGATTTTACTTTGACCCAAACTTGTAAAAATACTTTGCAGTCGAACAGTTTTTCCATGTCGAGGCGGGCTTCGGTGGAGATTTTTTTCAGTTTTTCGCCGCCTTTGCCGATGACGATGGGTTTTTGGTTTTCTTTGTCCACCAAAACGGCGATGTAGATGTGTTGGATGCCGTTTTCTTCTTTGAATTGTTCGACTTCCACGTTCATGGCATAAGGCAGTTCTTCCCCCAGATAGCGGAACAGTTTTTCGCGCACGATTTCCATGGCGAGGAAGCGGCTGGATTTGTCCGTAACCATGTCTTCGGGATACATGGGGACGCTTTCGGGCAGGTAGGTTTTGATCAGCTCGAGCAGGTTGGCGATGCGCAGCCCGTGTTTCGCGCTGACGGCTTCGGCGGCGGCAAAGTCGAATTCGCGCCGTACGTCGTCGATAAAGGCTTGCAGGGCGTATTTGTCTTTTGCTTTGTCTTTGTCGATTTTATTGACCGCCAGAATCACGGGGGTGTGTTTGGGCAGTTGTTTGATGACGGTGCGGTCGGCTTCGGTGAGGCGCATGGCTTCGACGACGAAGACGACGGCATCCACGCCCGTCAAGGCTTCGGTAACGTTTTGGTTGAGGCGGTCGTTCAGCGCGTTGCGGTGGTCGGTTTGGAAGCCGGGGGTATCGACGAAGACGAATTGGGCGGTGTCGTCGGTGTAGATGCCGGTTACTTTGTGGCGCGTGGTTTGTGCTTTTTTGCTGGTGATGCTGATTTTTTGCCCGATGAGGTGGTTCATCAGGGTGGATTTGCCGACGTTGGGGCGGCCGACGATGGCGATGAAGCCGCAGCGGTAGCCGTTTGGGACGGGGTATTCGGGACAGGGGGTGTCGGTGTAGGTCATTGGGTTTCCTTTTTGCAAGTGTGAGGCCGTCTGAAAGCGGGCGGTATTGGGGAAGGGTGTTTTCACTCCGTTTCGGTTTCGCTTTCAGACGGCCCGGCGTATCCGTTGTTCGGCATTTGCCATACTGTTTCGATACATTGCTTTAACAGTTGCAGGCTGGGGTTTTGCGCGTATTCGTCGGCATGGATGAAGTGCAGCGGCAGGGTTTGGCGGTATTCTTCGATGACGGCGACGGGTCTGCCCGCATTGATTGCCGCCGCCGCTTTGCTTTCCGGCACCATGGCGATGCCCAGGCCGTCGGCCACGAGGTCGATGATGGTCTGCGGGTAGTCGCACAGGATTTGGCGTTTCGGCGCGAGGCGGTTGGCACGCCAAAATTGTTGCAGGTGTCGGTTGCTGCTCGCCGCGCCGGACATTTCGATCCAAATGTGGTTTTCCAGGCTTTGGGGTATGCCTTGGCGGATGGAATCGCGTTCGGCTTTGGGGCAGATCAGCGAATAATGGATATTTTCCAAGAAAATGCTGCGGATGCCCATTTGTTTGGAGGTGCCGAGGAAAAAGCCGCCGTGCAGTTTGTGCTCCTGAATCCTGTCTGCGATTTCGCCGCTCATGCCGTATTGGATGTGCAGACGGGTTTTCGGTTCGCGTTGGCTGACGAGGGCGGTGAGGCGGGTAACTTTGGCCGAGTCCACGGGGTGAATCAGGCCGAGGCGGATTTCTTCGGTGTGGTTGGAGGCCAGCGTTTTGGCAAAGTGTTCCAGCCGGTGTTTGTGTTGCAGCAGGGATTCGGCCTCGGGCAGGAAGATTTCGCCTGCGCGGGTCAGGCTCATGCCGTTGCTGTTGCGGACAAACAGCGGTGTGCCCAGTTCGTTTTCGATGGCTTTGATTTGTGCCGAAACGGCGGGTTGGGATAAAAACAGCCGTTCGGAAGCCTGGGTCAGGTTGCCCTGGTGCGCCACGGTAACGAAGGCTTTGAGTTGGTTCAGTTCCATGTTTTTCTCTTTTGCGGGTGTCGGGTCTGTCATGACGCGGTTGTTCTTTTCGGTTGCGGTTTTAACATAAACACGGGGCAAAGAGAAGGAAAAGTTAAATTTTGTCAGGATGGCGTGCAGGTCGTCTGAAAGGGTTGCGGCAGAGGGCGGCGTTGTTGTTTTTGGGGGTGTAAATCCAACAGGCCGTCTGAAAATGTTTTCAGACGGCCTGTTGGGTTTGTGCGGCTTATTTGCAGCTGACGCCGGCAATTTTGCCGTTGTTCAGTTTGATGTTGCATTGTGTGCCGCTGCTGCCGGAGATGGTTACGCCGTCGGCGGATTTCCTGATGGAAAGGGGTTCTTTTACGCCCATGGAAACGGCGGTGGCGGCCAGGTTTTCGGTCAGTTGTTCGGACAGTCCGGCAGAGTTTTCCTGTATTTTGATGTCTTTCGCCATGGCGGCGGGTGTGGCAACTGCGGTGGCAAGGGCCAGCAGAACTGCGATTTTTTTGTTCATGGTTATGTTTCCTAAAATGCGCCTGAGGTGTTCAGGCAGGTGCAGGGTAAAGTAATTTTCTGCGTGGGGCAAGGATTTAACGTGTTTTTATATAACGGGTAATTTTGTTCCGATTTGCAAAAATACGGTTGCGGATGCGGATAGCGGTGTTTTTGCAGTTGTGGTGTTTGGAGTTCCCATGGAGGAAGGCCGTCTGAAAACGCGATGTCGGTTTTCAGACGGCCTTATGTCGTTTTCGGATATCCATCGCGGTTTCCGCGAATGGCGGGTTTTACGCCTGTATCCGATGGTTTTTAGCTTTCCTTAGCGCAGCTCGGTATGCAGGCGGTTCAGCCATTCTTTGCTTTCCGGGCCGGTATAGAGGCTGCCGTCCCTGTTGAGGATGCGCAGTCTTGCGCCTTCTTTGACCGGTTCGAGGAATGCGACTAATTCGGGCTGCTGGGTCGGTGCGGCGGCTTTTTTGCCGAACAGTCGGCCGACGAGTCCGGGTTTCTTCTCTCGGACTGCGGCACCTTCGGCTTGTGCAGGCTGCACGAGGAAGGCGTGTTTCTCGGTATTTTGGCCGATAACGGTCAGGCCGATTCGGTCGAGTGCCAGTGCGGTGCGCCGCCAGTTACGCGAGTAGTCGCCGGAGAGCAGCAGGCTGCCGTTTTCCAGTTTGGCCAGGTTGGAAGCCTGTTTGGCGGCGGCAGTGTCGCCGAGTTCGGACTGGATTTGTTTTTCGTCCGCGCCCAGGTATTGCATGAAGCGTGCCAAAAAGGCGGCTTCCAGGTTCGGATCGTTCGGGCGCGGCTGCCACATGGTGCGTTCTTCGCTGCGGTCGGTATAGGTTTCGCTCATGCCTTTGTGGGCGAAGAAGATGTCTGTGCCGCCGTTTTTGGCTTGTTCGATGCGGATGATGAATTTGTCGCGCTCGCTGGTGGAGTAAACGCCGCCCAAGCCGATTTTTTCGAGTAGGCTGCGGAGGCCGCCGCCGGAGAGTTTGGCTCGGTTTTCAGCCCAATCGGTTTCCATTTGGCCGATGGCAGGTTCTTCGCTTGCAATGGTAAAGCCGCTTTCCTGCCAGAAGGTTTTCAGCAGCGGCCACAATTCGGCGGGTTTTTTGCCCGATACGGTCAGCCAGCGTTGGCTGCCGTCCCGTTCCATTTTGACGCCGCTCACGCCTGCGAGTACGGTCTGGCCGCCTGCATGTTGGTTGATTGCACGGTTGCGGTTGATGTCGCTGGCGCGGACGGCACCGCTGCCGGCAGGCAGTTGGTAAAGGCTGTTTTGCCCGGGGTTGGTCAGGTCGGGCGGAACTTCGAGGTTCACGACTTTGCGGTTTTGCGATTGATAGTCGAGTTTGGGTTGTTCTTTTTTGCTGCCCGAACATGCGGCCAGGCTGAGGAGGGAAAGAGCCAAAATGGCGGGTTTGATTGGATTCATACGGACTCCGTGTGGGATTAAATCAGTTTGGCTGCGGCCAGTGCGGCACGTACTTTGGCTTGCCCGCCTTCGGTGAGGGGGATGATGGGCAGCCGGACGTGTGCGGCGCAGACACCGAGTTGTTCTGCAGCCCATTTGGGGGCTGCAGGACTGGGTTCGCAGAACATAACATCGTAAATCGGGGTAAGTTGTTTGTTCAGTTCGCGTGCGCGTGCGATTTCTCCGTTTAGGGCGGCACGGCACATGTCGGCAAAGAGTTTTGGGGCAACGTTGGCTGCCACGGTGATGACGCCATGGCCGCCGCACAGCATGAAGGCGATGCCTGTGGGGTCGTCGCCGGAATAAACGGCAAAGCCTTCCGGCGCATGGTTGATTAAGTCGATTTCGCGGCCGATGGCGCCGCTGGCTTCTTTAACGCCGACGATGTTGGAAATTTCAGCCAGGCGCAGGATGGTTTCGTTGCTCATGTCTACCACGGTTCGTCCGGGAACGTTGTAGATAATCATCGGGATGTCGACCGATTCGGCAATGGTTTTGAAATGGCGGTAAATGCCTTCTTGGGACGGTTTGTTGTAGTAGGGGACGACTGACAGGGTGTAGTCCGCACCCGCTTGTTTGGCGGCTTGCGAAAGGGCGACTGCCTCGGCAGTGCTGTTGCCTCCCGTGCCGGCAATGACGGGAACGCGTTTGGCGGTATGTTTGACTACTGCTTCGATAACGGCTGTGTGTTCTGCTACGGAAAGGGTGGCGGATTCTCCCGTAGTGCCGACGGCGACGATGCCGTCGGTGCCGTTGGCAATGTGCCAGTCAATCAGTGTTTCGAGTTGTTGGAAATTGACGCTGCCGTCTTCGTGCATGGGGGTAATCAATGCAACCAAGCTGCCTGTCAGCATAATAAAACCTTTGTAGTGGGTTGGAAAAACACGCCGATTTTAGCCTAACTTTTGCCGGATAGGCAAAAGGCCGTCTGAAAGGGATTTTATGTCTGATGCGGGACGATGGGCCGTATCGGTGGCGGTATATTTGTTTTCAGACGGCCTGCATGCGGGGTGCAGGGTGTTACTGTTCTGTTTCTTCTGCCAAAAAGGTACGCAGTTTTTGCATGGCTTTGGCTTCTATTTGGCGGATGCGTTCGGCGGAAACGCCGTATTCGGCAGCCAGTTCGTGAAGTGTCATCCCGCCGTCGTCCTGCAGCCAGCGTGTCTCGACGATGCGGCGGCTGCGGTCGTCGAGTTTGGCCAGTGCGTTTTGCAGGCCTTCGGTTTGCAGGGTGTAGTGGGCTTTGCGTTCGATTTGGCGCGTCGGCTCGTTGTCGTGGTCTGCCAGCCAGTCTATGGGGGCAAAGTTGTCGTCATCGTCGCTGTTGTCTGCCAGTAAGGCGACATCTTTGCCTGTCATGCGTTGTTCCATTTCCAAAACTTCGGAGAGTTTGACGCCTAAGTCGTCGGCAATGGCCTGCGCCTCTTTCGGTGAGAGTGCGGACAGGGATTTGCGCATGCTGCGCAGGTTGAAGAACAGTTTGCGTTGCGGTTTGGTGGTGGCGACGCGTACCAAACGCCAGTTGCGCAGGATGAATTCGTGAATTTCGGCCTTAATCCAGTGAACGGCAAAAGAAAACAGCCGTGCGCCGCGATCGGGTTCGTAGCGTTTGACAGCTTTCATCAGGCCGATATTGCCTTCCTGTATCAGGTCGGCTTGGTTGAGGCCGTAGCCGTCGTAGCCGCGGGCGATAGATACAACGACGCGGAGGTGCGAAAGGATCAGTTGTTTGGCGGCCTCTACGTCGCCTCTCATTTTGCGTTCGGCCAGGTTGTGTTCTTCTTCCGGGGTGAGCAACGGGATGCTGTTTACTGTGTGGATATATTGATCCAGGCTGCCGTGTCCGCTGGGGACGGGGAGTGTGGTGATTTGACCTGTGGTCATTAATCGGTTTCCTTGTGGATTAGGGGCTTTTGGCCGGTGTGTAAAGCGGCGTAGTGTACGCTATTTTTCCGCTAAGAAACGCGAGTCGTGGTTAAAATGGTTTTCAGACGGCCTATTTAGTTTATATGTATATGATTTTAATATATTTTATTTTTAATGAAGGATATGGGATGATGGTGTTTGCAGATAAAGAAACGGCAACGTTTGGGAGACGTTGCCGTTGGGGTGCATCAGAATAAATCGTTCAAATCGTTATCGGTCGCGGGTTTGCGGTTGATTGGTTTGACTTCGGTTTCTTCCGTTACCCTGTTGATGGGTTTCAGCTCTTGTTCACCATTGTCTTGATCTGTTTGGGTTGGTGAACCTGTATCGGTGTTTTCATTGGCGGGGCGGCTGCTGGTGTTGTCAATTCTAATCGACGGGTCGGTAGTTTGACGTTCTTTGTAGAAATATTCTCCTCCACGCAGTACCAAGCCGGTCGGCACTTTCATGCCTTTACTTTCTTTGCCTTTTAATGCGTGACGCATATATTCCATCCAAACAGGCAGGGCGATGGTGCCGCCATAGCCAGCACGACCCATACTGCGCGGTTTGTCGAAGCCAATGAAGACGGCGGTTACGATGTCTGGGTTGAAACCGACAAACCATGCGTCTTTGTTGTCATTGGTCGTGCCGGTTTTGCCGGCAATGTCCGAGCGACCCAGAGACAATGCGCCTCGAGCAGTACCGTATTTGACGACATCCTGCATGATTTTATACATGATGTAGGCATTGCGCGGGTCGATAACCTGCGGTGCGTTCTCCCCGGCGACAAGCGGTTGCATTTGGGCTTTGAGGCGGTCTTGCGAATCATAGATTTTATCGATGACATACGCAGAAACTTTGTAGCCGCCGTTCGCAAACACAGCATAGGCTTCAGCCATTTGCAAAGGAGTGCTTGATCCTGCCCCAAGTGCCATTGAAAGGTTGGCAGGATGGTTGGACGGCTTGAAGCCAAATTTTTGGATATATTGCTGCGTATAGTCCACACCATTGGCCATCAAGATACGGATGGAAACCATATTTTTAGATTTGGTCAACGCATGGCGCAGTGTAATCGGGCCATCATAACGGCCGTCTGAATTTTTCGGTGTCCAAGGCCGACCTCCCCGTCCTGCTCCGGGAATGGAAAGCGGTTCGTCATTTATTAAAGTTGCAGCCGTCATGCCTTTTGCCAATGCTGCGGAATAGACGAATGGTTTGAATGAAGAACCCGGTTGACGCATGGCTTGGGTGGCCCGGTTGAAATTTTTGCTGTGGAAGTTATAACCGCCAACTAAAGCTTTTACCGCGCCGGTGCGTACATCCAAGGCAACTAATGCGCCCTGTAAGGCAGGTTCTTGGGCGATACGCCATTCGCCGCCTTTGATTCTTTGCAGGCGGATAACCGCACCTGGACGAAGTTGTGCTTCTTCGAGTTTTGCATTGAGGATAGCATTGCGCGCACTTCCCATTTGAGCTGGGGTTAAACGAACGCGGTCGCCTGTTGTGATTTGAGCAACAATGCCGGTGTTTTTTGATGCTTCAATAATGACGGCAGGTTCCAGCCCATCAACGGCATGCATGGTAGATAGGTATTTGCCGACTATTTCTTCAAGATCTTCATCACTGTCTTTGCCCAGTTCCAAATATCCCTCGGCACCACGATAAGCGCTGCCCCGATCAAAGCCGCGTAAAGTTTTGCGTAATGCGTTGGTGGCAATGCGTTGGCTTTCGGTATCTACCGTTGTATACACTTTAAAGCCTTGCGTGTAGGCATCTTCTCCATATTTCTCGTAGAGTTCCTGACGTGCCATTTCCGCAACATATAACGAAGTTTGGTCGATATCTTGGACATGTCGTTCGTAATGCAGCTCTTGATTAAAAGCCGCATTTTTTTCGGCAGGAGTAATCATACCGAGCTCAACCATATTATTGAGTATGTACTCTTGGCGTTGTTTCGCCCGTTTCGGGTTGACTAGTGGGTTGGCAGCAGAAGGGAATTTGGGTAAACCTGCCAACATTGAGGCTTCTGCTAAATTCAGTTCTTGCACAGGTTTATTAAAATAAACCTGTGCTGCGGCGGCAAAGCCGTATGCACGCTGCCCCAAATAAATTTGGTTGAAATAAAGCTCTAAAATCTGATCTTTAGTTAAAGATTGTTCTATTTTGTAAGCAAGTAAAGCTTCGTTAAATTTTCGTGTGAAAGTTTGTTCGTTGGTCAGGTAAAAGTTACGGGCGACCTGCTGTGTAATTGTACTGGCACCGGAACGAACCCCGCCTGAGCGTAGATTCCCCACCATTGCACGACCTACACCAAATACATCTACTCCCCAATGCTGATAAAAGCGCTTGTCTTCCGCAGCAATCACAGCATCTTTTAATACTTGAGGAAACTCTTTGATTTCGGTAAATGCCCGCCGCTCCTCACCATAAGAGCCAATTAATTTTCCATCGGCAGAGTAAATGGTTAGCGGCATTTTAGGTTGATAGTTTTGAACTGCATCTAAGGCAGGTAATTTCGGATAGGTAATCAAGACAGCAATCGCCAATAGGCCAATAGCGAAAAGAATCAGTCCGACAAGCAAACCGAATAGCGTGGTGAGAAATTTTTTAATCATGACTAAGTAATATTTACCCAAGAAGGCATTAAATAAAGTAAAATGGCTTTAACGTTTAGACAGGGCAGTAAATCAATTACTGCACATTCGTATCAACCGCTTACGGAAGCCGATATTGTAACCAATATTACATGGCAGGGAAATTAGTTATGCGTTTAACAAAAAATGGAAAAAATACAAAAGGTAAAGCTTCGTCAGGCTTTTCTGCGCGAGGTGCAGTCGGTATAGATGTTACTCAGAATGCCATCAAAATGGTTTATCTGTCTGGTCGTAATTTAAATCAAATTCAGTTGGAAAAGTACTCGATAGTTCGTTTGCCTAAAAACATCATAAAAGGGAATCGAATACTGGATTACGATCAACTCGTCTCATATTTGCAACATGCGTATACCCAATTAAATACCAATAATCGCAATATCGTAGTTGCAATGCCTCAAACGCTCACGATTATTGAGACTGTTTCGTATAGTGCAAAAGATACGGAAATGGATGTGGAGGACTTTGTAGAGTTTGAGATTGCTCAATTAGCCTCTTTAGAGGATGTTAATTATGATTATCAGATCTTGAGTAATGGCAGCAATTTCTCGCAAAGTAAATTATTACTGGCTGCTTCTCGAAAAGAAGATATTGAACCTAGACTGGAGGCATTGGAGAGTGCAAATTTAACTCCAAAATTTTTAGATGTTGATATTTTCGCCCAAGCGAATGCTTTTAATTATTGGTTAAATGATCAATCTCCTGAGTTGCAAGAAGAGAAAGTTGCTGTTATCAATATTTCCGAAAGTGAAATGTATTCTCTTATCATGAAGGATGGTCAGATACTATATAAGCAAGAATCGCCATTGGGGGGGGAGCAATTAAATCAATTGATCCAACGAACTTATCAAGTTAGTGAAGAGCAGGCCCAAGTAATGCAAGAGGGGAGGAATAGACCCTCGGATTATCAAATTCAAATTTCTGATAGGTTTAATGTTCAAATAGCTCAAGAAATTCAGAGAGTTCTACAATTTTACTATACGACGCAATCTGGGGAGCAATTCTCAAATATCAAACATATATTTTTGACGGGTGCGGCGTCCACTCAAGCTGGACTAACAGAAGTTATTTTTTCACAAACAAATACTGCTGCTGAATGCATCAATCCAATCAGTTGTTTGCAGTATAGTAAACATGTAGATGTGTCTGAATTAAATCAAGATGCATTTGGACTGACAGTTGCATTTGGCTTAGCTTTAAGGGGGCTATGAGAATGATGGATTTGATTAAGATTAATCTTTTACCATATAGGGAAGAGTTAAATCAAAAGAAAAAGCAGAAGTTTAATGTTTTAATGGCTGCTTCAGGAATAATTGGTATTGGTCTAGCAGTAGTAGCTTTTCTAGGCATCAATCAAGCTATTTCTGCCCAAGAAAGTAGGAATGCCTTCTTGGAAGGTGAAATTAAAATATTGGATACAGCAATAGCAGAAATTGCTAGTTTAAAAGCAGAGAAGGAGGATTTTTTAGCTAAGAAACAGAAAGTAGAAGAGTTACAAAGTAAACGTTTTGAAGGTGCTCAGATAATTGACACATTGAATCAGCTTATACCAGAAGGAGTCTTTCTCATTTCAGTATCTTCATCTAATGAAAAGAATTATGAAATAAAAGGTAAAGCTTCTAGCGATAATCGAATCGCAATGTTTATGAAATCATTACCTTCTACAATGTTGTTTGAGCAACCGGAACTTTTGGAGATCAAAAAAACCGATAATGGCCAGGATTTTGTTATTAAATCGGATTTAATTACCCCCCAAAATAAAATTCTTGATGCTGGAGCTGGGATAGCAATTGATTCTGCATCATCAGAATCTGCATCTAGTGCATCGGCAGCAATACCTGCTGAACAAAATGCATCAAATGGAGGAAGATGAAATGGCAAATAAAGATTTGGACTTGAAGAATCTACATGAATTAAATGATCCATTAAAATATGGATTGGCCTGTTTGCTAATTATTTGTATATTAGGTTTGGGGTATATATTCTTTTTCAAAGATCAGTTAGCCGAATTAGATGTTGCTAAAGAAAAAGAAATAAGCTTAAAAGAAACGTTCCGGCAAAAAAGTATACAAGCTGCTAATTTAAATAACTTGAAATTAGAGCTAGAGGCACTTCGAGCCTCATTTAATCAATTATTGAAACAGCTGCCAACAGATAAAGAAATACCTAATTTAATTCAGGAGCTTCATCAAGCTGCTTCAAAAAATGGTTTGCAACTAAGTGGACTATCTCCACTTGAGCCAGTGAATGATGGTGCGATTCAACGCCTTCCGTATAATCTTTCAATTAGTGGTCAATATGACCAAGTATCTAAGTTTGCGCGCGATATAGGTGAGTTATCCCGTATAATTACCTTGAGTCAGTTGAATATAAAGAAAGATGATAAAACTGGTTTAATCACTTTAGATGCTATCGCAAACACATATAAAGCTCGTCCTGCTGCAGATTTGGAAGCGGAGCGCAAGCAACTTGAGGCAGCATCTGCCTCTGCAGTTCAGTAAGATAATGGGGATGTTAAAATGGTCAAAAAACTTTGTTTGTTATCCAGTATGTTACTACTGACAGCATGCGATGCGGAACCAGGCGATCTTCGCGAATGGGTTAATGCAACAAAAAAAGAGGCTGAGGGAAAGTTTACTCCCGTAGATATTCCTCAAGGGGCACCTCAGTTGACTTATACTCCTCCTGTGCAACCAACATTAGATGCGTTTAATAGTAAAAGGTTGAGTACTAATCAAAATGGTGTTAATGCTCCAGATTTGAATAGACCAAAAGAGGTGTTAGAGGCTTTTGGATTAGACAGCATTAAATATGTTGGCTCATTTAATCAAAAAGGTAAAATATCAGCCTTTGTTGAGGTAGATGGCCACGTTTATACTGTACGGAAAGGTAATTATATCGGTCAAAACTATGGGCGAATCACAAATATAAGGGCGGATGCAATAGATATAACGGAATTAGTTGAAGATGCTTATGGTAATTGGACTTTCCGTCAAGCTGAATTAATATTAAACGATTCGGATCAGGCTAAAAATTAGAATTTAAGGGGTTAGTATTATGAAAAAGTTAGTAGATGTTAAAATTTTTCCAATTTTAGGAATGACATTGGCTGTGCAGGCTGTCTTTGCGGGCGATATTACTGATATTAATGTTTCTACATTGCCAAATAATCAGAAGATTGTTAAAGTTAAATTTGATAAAGACACAGTTTTACCATCAAATTCGATGGTAAATGAACCTTCTTCTCGTATTGCTTTGGATTTTACGGCTACTGGAGTGACATTGCCGCAATCTTCATTTGAGTATTCAGATTCATTATTAAACCAGGTTGCTGTAGTAAAAAATGGAAACAATGCTCGTGTATTGTTGGGTCTAAACAGATTAGGACACTATAAAGCAGAGGTTAAAGGTAAAGAAGTTTGGATTTATATTAATGAGGCGGTGTCTTCGAGTCATACGACACCAAGTGCTCAAGTTGTAAATAGTAAAATTGCAAGTTCTGAAGCTGCTGCAGTTACGGTTGATTTTAGAAAGTCAGGAAGATCAAATGGTATTGTTGAGATTATGACTAGAAAATATCAGGGTAAACCTGATATTAAACATAATAATGGTAGTTTAATAATTACCTTTAAAAATTATCCTCTTCCCGTTCAAGCTCAGCGTAATTTGGATGTGAGTGATTTTAGTACACCCGTGCGAAATGTTGTCTTAAAAAGAATTGGCAATGATACGCAAATAGTTATTAAGAATCAAGGTTCGTGGACTCATGATATTAAAACAACGAATGATCGATTTATTGTTGAAGTAAGTCAGAAATCATCAGTTGAGAGTTCAGGTTTGCCTTCTAATCAGAATAAATCATTTAAGGGTAATAAAGTTTCTTTAGACTTTCAAGATGTTGATGTTCGTACAGTGTTGCAAATTCTAGCTAAAGAATCAGGTATGAATATTGTAGCTAGCGATAGTGTTACAGGAAAAATGACTTTGACTCTTAAAGATGTCCCTTGGGATCAGGCACTAGATTTAGTGATGCAGGCTCGTAATTTAGATATGAGAAAAACAGGTAATGTTATTAATGTAGCGCCTAGAGAAGAGTTATTGGCTAAAGATAAAGCGATTCTAACTCAACAGAGAGAAATTGATGAGTTGGGTCCTTTATATTCTAGAACATTCCAACTAAAATATAAAAATGTAGAAGAATTTCGTAAAATACTAAAACTTGATGAAAATAATAGTAGCAACACTAGTAATAATATTAATAGAACGATTTTAAGTAATCGAGGTAGTGCATTAATTGATCCAGCTACTAATACGTTAGTTATTACTGATAATACCTTTGTACTGCAAAAATTTGAAAAATTAATTGCAGAATTAGATGTTCCCGCACGGCAGGTGATGGTTGAGGCTAGAATTGTGGAGGCGGAAGACGGCTTCTCACGTCAATTGGGTGTTAAATTCGGATATGCAGGTTCAAATGGTAAAAATAGTTGGGGGAGTAACTGGGCTAATGCTGGTGCTAACCGTAATAGTTATGTAGATAAGCAAAGAACTCTTGCAAATTGGATTAGAAATCCATCCCAAGATATTCCAGCATTGCCAGCATGGACTGTTGACCCTAATGTGAATTTACCTACGGCTGCTGCTACGTCAAGTATTGCTTTGGTTCATGCGTTATCTTCTGGTGCCCTGGGGTTAGAGCTGTCTGCACAACAGGCGCAGAATAAGTTGAAAATAGTTTCAACTCCTCGTGTTTTAACGCAGGATCGCAAAGAAGCGATAATTGAATCGGGTACTGAAGTTCCATATCAAGAAGCCACTTCAAGTGGTGCTACATCTACGTCATTTAAAAAAGCAGTATTGGGTATGACTGTAACGCCTAATATTACTCCTGATGGCCAGATAATTATGGATATTAAGATCAATAAAGATTCAGTAAATTCAGATTGTAGGGCTACCGAACCTTGTATAAATACTCAGCGTTTAAATACCAATGTTATGGTAGAGGATGGTGGAACGCTAATTTTAGGTGGTATTTATCAAGAGGAAAATTCAGAAGGCGTAAGTAAAGTTCCATTATTAGGCGATATTCCGGTTGTTGGAAACTTGTTTAAGTCGAAAACTAGATCTGATAAGAAAACTGAACTCTTGATTTTCATTACTCCCCGTATTGTTGATAATATTGGTAGCAATTTGAGATATTGATCTGTTACTAATAAATTCTGAATAGCCTAAAGCCTGTATAACAGGCTTTAGGCTATTTTTTGAATTTGGACTAATATGTAGAAAATGGTACGGCTATCTATTAGTGTTACAAGAGGATATTAAATTAGAATTTGTTCTAGATGAACCGGGAATATCCACCTTTGAATTAAGATTATCCTTATGTAAAAAGCCATTTAAGTTACTATGAACAGAACAGATTCGTTGGTTTGTTGGTCACTCTTAATAAATTTTCTTGTGGATTGTATGTGACCGTCTTGCTTGGCTGCATGACAGTCTATGTGACAAATTTCTTTTGTGAGATGTCATAGATTATTCTACGTATACTACTGAATTTTCCTATTCGGATAACAGCATGAAATAGCATGGCAATGCCGACTATTTGTTTTACCTGTTGTATGCAAAACAATGTTGATTAAAGGTTTACTCCTATTGCGCGTCCTGCAACTAAAGGTAAAAGCGGAATGGATTATCTGTACTCTGATAAAAGGGTGGCATGGCAATTTTCTTCTTAAGGATTTGAAAGAAGATACACTTTTGCAATCTGAGTGGCTTTGTTCTCAATATGTTGTGTAAATCAATTTGGGACTCCTTATATTTAAGACCGTCTGAAAAACCCTTTAATTTTTTCAGACGGTCTTTCGTATTATTTTAAACAAGTCATGCTTACTTATGGCTTGAGTAGGTTAAAATAACAAGTTATCTGTGGCGCTTGGAATGTTTTTTCAGACGGCCTTACCTGATAAGGAGGGGCCGTCTGAAAAGTGTTTGAAAATACGAGAATAAAAATATGACGGAAATCTTACTTTTCACTTTTATTTATATGGCTTTTGCCGTAGCTGCCGTTTTGGTTTCGCAAAAATTGGGCCTGGGTTCGGTGTTGGGTTATTTGGCTGCCGGGATTTTAATCGGGCCTGTATTGGGGCTGGTGGGGAAAGAAGCACAATCGATACAGCACGTTGCGGAATTCGGTGTGGTAATGATGCTGTTTTTGGTCGGTTTGGAATTGGCACCGCAGATGCTGTGGCGTTTGCGGCATAAACTATTGGGTTTAGGTGGGCTGCAAGTCGGATTGACTTTGGCTGCCATTGCCGGCTTGGCCATGTTGCTGGGGCAAACTTGGCAGACAGGTGTGGCCGTCGGCTGTATCTTGGCATTGTCGTCCACGGCCATTGTGCTGCAGACATTTAGTGAGAAGAATTTGCTGCCGACTCCGGGCGGACAGGCCGGTTTTGCCGTATTGCTGTTTCAGGATGTTGCAGCTATTCCTATGTTGGCGTTACTACCCTTGTTGGGTACGGCTGTCGTCAAATCGGATCATAGTGATGTGCAAACCAATCTTTTGGCTGACCAGCCGGGCTGGGTAATCGCTTTGGTCAGCGTGGCGGCAATTGCTGTCATTGTCATCGGTGTGCGCTATCTTGTTCCAATTACTTTCCGCTTTATCAGCAAGAGCCGGCTGAGGGAGATGTTTACATTATTTACTTTGGCTGTGGTGGTCGGAATTGCAACTTTGATGTCGTTGATCGGTTTGTCTCCTGCATTAGGTGCTTTTATTGCAGGTGTGGCATTGGCAAACAGCTCATACCGACATGAAATGGAAAGTCATTTGGAGCCGTTCAAAGGCTTATTGCTTGGCTTGTTTTTTATTACGGTTGGCGCAGGTATGAATTTCGGCTTGTTAGGCCGGGAGTTTTTACTGATTCTGGGTTTAACTGTTGCCACTATGGTGGTAAAGATAGTCGTGTTGCTTATATTGGGCAAACTGTTCCGATTGCCTTCTATGGCAGGTAAATTGTTTGCTTTGAGTTTGGCTCAGGCTGGAGAGTTTGGCTTTGTGCTTCTGTCTATTTCCCAGCAGAATCGTGTATTGCCGCAAGCACTGGCTGACCGTATTTCCCTTGTGGTCGCATTATCCATGCTGCTGACGCCGGCATTGTTCATCTTGTACGATAAGGTGATTGCCCCGCGCGGTATAGCCAAAGAAAACGAGAGCCGTCCGCACGACGAAATCCATGAGGAAAATCCGATTATTTTGTTGGGGCACGGGCGATTTGGACGGCAAATCAACAGTATGCTGACAGGATGCGGCTTTCATACCACAGTCATCGATTTTCATGCCGAAACCGTGGAAGGTTTGAGCAAATATGGCTGTAAAATTTACTACGGCGATGCGACCAGCCCGGAATTATTGAACTCCATCGGCTTGGGTAAGGCTAAATTATTGATTGTTGCCATCGGGGATGATGACCAATCAACAGAAGTGGTGAAGTTCGTTCGCCGGCATCATCCTACGCTGACCATTATTGCCAGGGCGCATGGGCAACAACATGCTTACAACCTGCATCATGCAGGAGCGGATTTTATCGTCAGGGAAACTTTTGACGGTGCGATTCGCAGCGGACGGATTGCTTTGGAAAGTTTGGGCGTACCGTTGGCGCAGGCTAAGGATTTGAGTGAGTTTTACGCGGCCCGAGACCGATATCACTTATTTGCCTTGTCGGAACTGTATGACCCCGAAGTGCCGCCGTTTGCCAATGAAGCATTGATGGAAAAATCCAAGCAACTTGATGAAGAAACTGCGGAAATGATGCAGACGCTGTTGCGCGGAGGAACCGTGGATTGGCAGAACGAGGCTGCAGATTGGGCGTATAGTAAAAAGAATTAAACTGTATGCCAGCCATAAAATAAAAAAGGCCGTCTGAAAGTTTTCAGACGGCCTTTTTTCAGAGAAATCAGTTGCCTGATTTGATTTTTTGCCATAAATCGACGGTTTGTTTTTTCGCTTCATTACTCATTTGAGGCATCACAAAGCCATCGGCCATATCCTGATCGTTCGGGAAAATCGAACGGACTTCAACCAGTTTCGGATTCATCAGTTTTTTTGCAGGCAAACTTGCAGGAGCAAAGGTAACGAAATTACCGTTTCGGGCAGCGATTTCGGGTTGTAGGGTGTAATTGATGTATTTGTGTGCGTTAACCACGTTTTTGGCATCGGCGGGAATCAGCCAAGATTCAATCCAGAAACCCATGCCTTTCGGTGTCAAAACTTCGATGCCAACTTTGCTGCCGACTTCTTCCGAACGTTTCTTCGCCATATTCAGGTCGCCGCCGTTGCCGACAGCCAAACAGACGTCGCCTCGTGCCAGTTCGTCAATCAATGACGGGCTGAAACGTTTGATGTCCGGACGCACTTTTTTCAACACTTCCGCAGCGGCTTCAATATCGGCGGGATTTTTACCTGCCGGATCCTTGCCCAGATAGTTCAGGATGATGGGGAAGACTTCGCTCGGCGTGTCCCACATGGCGATGCCGCAGCCTTTCAGTTTGGATGTGTATTCAGGTTTGAACAGCAAATCCCAGCCGTTTTCGGGTAACTGGCCGCCCAAAGCCTCTTTGCCTTTGGCTGTAATGGCTACAGTATTAACACCAGAAAAATACGGGACGGCATATTCGTTGCCGGGGTCGGCAGTTGCCAGCATTTCCAGCAATTTGGGATTGATGTCTTTGTAATTCGGGATTAGGTCTTTATTGATTTTTTGATAGGCACCGGCCTGAATTTGGCGCGGAAGGAAGGCAATGCCGGGAACCACCAAGTCGTAGCCCGATTTCCCTGTCAGCACTTTGGCTTCCAGCGTTTCGTTGTTTTCGTATAAGTCGTAAACCAGTTTCAAGTTGTTGGCTTGCTTGAATTCGTCTACGGTGTCTTCATCCACATAATTCGACCAGTTGTAGATATTCAGCGCGTCGGTAGCGCCGCTATTGGCAGCAGTTGCAGGCGTTTGACCGTTGTTTTGTGAATCGGCGGCCTGTTCGGATTTTCCGCTGCAGGCGGCAAGAGCCAGTGCAATCATTGCAGTCAATAAAGTTTTTTTCATGATGGCTATCATTCCTTGGTGTTGATAAAAAAGCTTCCTGCCGTTTATTTCAGTATGCACTGATTCGGTTCGGCAGGATGCCGGGGATTGTAATGTTATTTTTACAAAAAATCAAAATATTAAACATAACTTCCTGTGAGGGGTTTGCCGGTTTTGCGTCCAACCGTACACAAAGGAGGCCGTCTGAAAAAGCCTTTACGATAAAAACCTTGCATCTGGGCAGTTTAGTTATTAAAATGCCGCGTTTACGAAATTCAATTCATTCAGGAGATATCCGATATGGCCAATAGCGCACAAGCCCGCAAGCGTGCACGTCAGGCAGTGAAAAACCGCGCGCATAACGCCAGTTTGCGTACTGCGTTCCGCACTGCCGTAAAAAAAGTTTTGAAAGCTGTTGAAGCAGGCGATAAAGCCGCAGCACAATCCGTATTCCGCGACGCGGTAAAAGTGTTGGACCGCATTGCCGACAAAGGCGTATTCCACAAAAATAAAGCAGCACGACACAAAAGCCGTCTGTCTGCCAAAATCAAAGCAATGGCATAACAGCCTTTGCCGACCATCGCCCCCGAGACGGCCGCCTTGCGGTTGGCGGGGGTTGTTTTTTATGGTGGCGTAATTGGAGGCGGCACCGGACAATTCTGCATAAAAACAGAGTGGATGAATGTATAAATACCGTTTTTTGCTTTTTGCTGTTGTAGCCGCGTTGCCGGCAGCCGCAGTTGCCAACGATGCCGCATTGCAATGTACGTTATTGCAAGACAATGCCTTAAGGTTGGCCTGTTACGATAAGGTTTTTGCCGCACAATTGCCGCCGGAGCAGCCGCTTTCAGAGCATGAGGCTGACGGCAAACCTCAGCTCGACGTTGTGCAAAGCGTTCGTCAGAGTATAGGGAATAAAGAGGCGACGTTGGTGTTTGATACGCCGGAAGGGCAGGCGGAGCCGTCTCAAGAATTGGCCGATGCGGCAGCCGCCTATACGCCTTTGAGTCAGATGTATGATTTGGATGCCAACGATCCGCACGGTATTTTAACCGTACGGGAACACAACCCCATGTACCTCATGCCCGCATGGTACAACAGCAGCCCGAATTATGCGCCGTCTTCGCCAACGCGGGGCGCGGCTTCGCAGGAACGGTTTTCGGATCAAAAACGGATAGAAACCAAAATGCAGGTTTCTTTCAAGAGCAAAATTGCCGAAGATTTGTTTAAAAGCCGTGCCGACTTATGGTTTGGCTATACCCAGAAATCCGATTGGCAGATTTATAACCAAGGCCGCCGTTCCGCGCCGTTCCGCAATACGGATTACGAGCCTGAAATCTTCATTACCCAGCCCGTGAAGGCCCAGCTGCCATGGGGCGGCAGGCTCCGTATGTTGGGTGTGGGTTTTGCCCATCAGTCAAACGGGCAAAGCAGGCCGGAGTCGCGCTCTTGGAATAAAGTTTACGCAATGGCCGGTATGGAGTGGGGCAAACTGACGGTTATCCCGCGCGTTTGGATGAGGCTTTTCGACAGCAGCGGCAAGGATAACGATAATCCCGATTTAACCAAATATTTGGGTTATGGCGACGTCAAACTGCAATACCGCCTGAACGACAAACATAATTTTTCGACCACTTTGCGCTACAACCCGAAAAGCGGCTATGGCGCGGCGGAGGCGGCCTACACTTTCCCCATCAAGGGCAAACTTCAGGGAGTGGTGCGCGGCTTTCACGGTTACGGCGAGAGCCTGATTGACTATAACCACAAACAAAGCGGCATCGGTTTCGGCTTGATGTTCAACGGTTGGGACGGTTTTTAAACTTTCAGACGGCCTCTTTCAAAGATACCCGGAGGCCGTCTGAAAAATTCGTTTCTTTCAAAACGGCGGCGTATAATGCGCAGCCTGCTCCACATAGAACAAAGGCATGGCAGATAAAAAACAAGAAGGCGGTATTGGCAAAGCGCTGAAAAAATACCTGATTACCGGCGTTCTGGTATGGACGCCGATTGCCGTTACCGTGTGGGTAATCGGTTATATTATTTCCGCGACCGATCAGTTGGCGGCATTGATTCCGGCGCAATGGCAGCCGGAACGCTACCTCGGCTTCCATCTGCCGGGAACCGGATTCCTTGTGGCCGTAGCCGTCTTATTGATTACCGGCGTGTTTGCCGCCAATATGCTGGGACGCAAGATTTTGGAGGGGTGGGATTCGCTTTTGGGGCGTATCCCGGTGGTGAAATCCATCTATTCCAGCGTAAAAAAAGTATCCGAATCCTTATTTTCCGACAACAGCCGCTCGTTTAAAACGCCGGTTTTGGTTCCTTTTCCGCAGCCGGATATTTGGACGATCGGATTCGTATCCGGTGCTTTGGCCGAAAGCGTTGCCTCCGCCCTGCCGGCACAGGAAGGCTATATTCCCGTTTATGTGCCGACCACGCCCAATCCGACCGGCGGCTATTACATCATGGTGAAAAAGAGCGACGTGCGCGAACTCGACATGAGCGTGGACGACGCATTGAAATATGTGATTTCGCTGGGTATGGTGATGCCGGATGAAATGCCAACAAAAGCTTTTGCCGAATACAGGCCGTCTAAAAACGGCGATACGGAACAAAACAATTAAGGTGTCTTTTCAGACGGCCTTTTCTTTCTTTTTAAATTGAACAATCATAAAAAGGTGATTTTATGCGTACCAACTATTGCGGCCTGATCAGCGAGCAATACTTAGACCAAACCGTAACCGTCAAAGGCTGGGTACACCGCCGACGCGACCACGGCGGTGTGATTTTTATCGACCTGCGCGACCGCGAAGGCATCGTCCAAGTCGTGATTGACCCCGACACGCCCGAAGCATTTGCCACTGCCGATTCCGCCCGCAACGAATACGTTTTGAGCATTACCGGCCGTGTGCGCAACCGTCCCGAAGGAACGACCAACGACAAAATGATTTCCGGCAAAATCGAAATCCTCGCCAAAGAAATCGAAGTGTTGAACGCTGCTGCTACGCCGCCGTTCCAAATCGACGACGAAAACATCAGCGAAAACGTGCGCCTGACCAACCGCGTTATCGACCTGCGCCGTCCGGTAATGCAGCGCAACCTGCGCCTGCGTTATCAAGTCGCCATGGGCGTTCGCCGTTATCTGGACGCGCAAGGCTTCATCGACATCGAAACGCCGATGCTGACCCGCTCCACGCCTGAAGGCGCGCGCGACTACCTCGTGCCGAGCCGCGTTCATCCGGGCGAGTTTTTCGCGCTGCCGCAATCGCCGCAATTGTTCAAACAACTGTTGATGGTGGCAGGTTTCGACCGTTACTACCAAATCACCAAGTGCTTCCGCGACGAAGACTTGCGTGCCGACCGCCAGCCCGAATTTACCCAAATCGACTTGGAAACCTCGTTCTTGAACGAGGATGAAATCATGGACATCACCGAAGGTATGGCAAAACAAGTCTTCCAAGACGCTCTGGGCGTGGATTTGGGCGATTTCCCACGCATGCCTTACGCCGAAGCCATGTTCTACTACGGCTCCGACAAGCCCGATATGCGCATCAGCCTGAAATTCACCGAGCTGACCGATTTGATGAAAACGGAAGAATTCAAAGTGTTCCGTGGCGCCACCGATATGAAAGGCGGCCGCGTGGTGGCTCTGCGCGTGCCGAACGGCGCGAAACTGAGCCGCAAGGAAATCGACGAATACACCCAATTTGTCGGCATCTACGGCGCGAAAGGCTTGGCCTACATCAAAGTGAACGATGTAAGCAATTTGAGCAACGGCGAAAACAGCGGTTTGCAGTCGCCCATCGTCAAATTCCTGTCTGAAAGCAGCCTGCAGGAAATCATCAAACGCACCGGCGCGCAAAACGGTGACATCATTTTCTTCGGCGCAGACAAAGCCAAAGTGGTGAACGAAGCCATCGGCGCATTGCGGATTAAAATCGGCAAAGAACACGGCGCAGACAACGGCTACTTCGTAGACGAATGGAAACCGCTGTGGGTGGTGGATTTCCCCATGTTCGAATACGACGAGGAAAACGACCGCTGGGCCGCCATGCACCATCCGTTCACCTCGCCCAAACCCGGCCACGAAGACCTGATGGAATCCGACCCCGAAAACTGCCTGGCCCGCGCCTACGACATGGTATTGAACGGCTGGGAAATCGGCGGCGGCTCCATCCGTATCCACCGTGCCGACATTCAGGAAAAAGTGTTCGCCGCGCTGAAAATTACGCCCGAAGAGCAACAAGAAAAATTCGGCTTCCTGCTGGACAACCTGAAATTCGGTGCGCCTCCGCACGGCGGTTTGGCCTTCGGTCTCGACCGTCTGGTGACACTGATGACCGGTGCCGAATCCATCCGCGACGTGATTGCCTTCCCGAAAACGCAACGCGCACAATGCCTGCTGACCAACGCACCGAATGCGGTGGACGACAAACAGCTGCGCGAATTGAGCTTGCGCCTGCGTCAGAAAGCGGCGGAAAATAAAGAAGCGTAATCTCGACAGCAAAAGTGCAGGCTGCTTTTTCATCTCACTCAACCGATGAAAAGCAGCCTGCACTTTTATTGACCCATCTCCCTGACAGCACCATTTCCAATGCGACCACCATAAATGAAAGCAAAAAGGAAAGCACCAACACTATCACGCAACACAAAAAAGCATATCTATTCAAACATTTGTAGAAATAAATTTACTTTACACACAAATATGTAAAAATACAGCCTGCCTGCTTGACACAAACTTTACTTTCCTGCACAATGCCAAACATTCTTAACTGGAAACGTTATTATGAACGCTACACGACTCGCTCAAGTGTGTTATTGGTGCCCACCTCGGTGCGGTACTGATTTGTCGTGTGCAGCGTAATCACACTTATCAAATTTCAGACCGCCCGCTTCCGTGGCGGTTTTTTATTGTGTGCCCATGCCGCCACTCCATTAAAATAAAGGAGAGCACCATGTTCGCACAAACAATCCGCCCCAATATTTCCCCCGCCAGACACACCGAACTGCGCCAACTTTGCCTGATTACCGATGGCAACGCCCACCGTCCCGATTTACTGCGTACGGCCGATATCTCTTCCGGTCATGCCGATGTGGTCAGTGAAGCCTTGTTGCCCGAAATCCGTAGCACCGCCATGCTGATTGCCGCTTCCCGCCACGACTGGAATACGCCGACACCGGATGTTTTTGCCGATGAAGCCGATTGGTTTGCCGCACGCATCCTGTTGCTGAACGTCCGTTTTGTGCATTTGCACACTTCGCTGGCCCCCATGCTGCAACTGGCCAACAGCCGCGCCCAAGCATTTGCGGAACGAAACCGCCTGCCGTTCACTGCGGCCAAAATCCGCCCCAGCCTGCACAACAAACGCCCCGCACATGTACTGCTGATGGCCTGCGACCTGCCCGCCGCACAGCAAACTCACTGGATTGCCAGAAGTTCCGCATTACGGCAATTATTGGTTAAATCCGTGTAAAGTTTCCCACAAGCGGTTGGAATCGGGTTACAGTAGCCGCTCATGCAAACCTCGATAAGGAGTACACAATGAAAATAATGCATACGCTGGTTGTCATGAGCATGGCCTTGAGCCTGTCCGTTGCACACGCGGGCGAACGCGAACCGAAAATTGCCAGCAACACTTCCGGCATTTCCGACAGTGAATTTATCAGCAATATCGCCGGCGCTTCCGTCGGCATGGGTGCGAAAGAACCTTTGTCCATCAGCGCAAACCACAACGGTGGCAAACTGGTGGTTGTGGTCACCGGCAGCAACGGCACAAGCTGCAAAATCCCCACCAGCGGCAACCCGCCACAAATGCAAGGGATTAACTGCCAATAACCCCCCCCCCTTTTCACAACCTTGCTCCAAGAAGCAGCCTGCACTTTCCAAAGGTGCAGGCTGCTTTCTGTATGCTACAATCACCCTCTCTTTTTTGCCCACCACCGAAGCCTTTATGACCCTGTGTATCATCCCCGCACGCGGCGGCAGCAAACGCATTCCGCGTAAAAACATCCGCCTGTTCAACGGCAAACCCATGATTGCCCACAGCATTCTGGCCGCCCGAAGTGCAGGCTGCTTTGAACGGATTATCGTGTCCACCGATGATGACGAAATCGCACAAATTGCCCGGCAATACGGCGCAGACGTGCCGTTTGTGCGCCCTGCCGAGCTGGCGGACGACTTTGCCACCACCGGCGCCGTGATTGCCCATGCAGTCGGCTATATGCGGCAACACGGCTGGCACGCGGAACATGCCTGCTGCCTGTATGCCACCGCGCCGTTTGTCCGTGCGGAGGATTTGCAGCAAGGTTTGCAGCAATTATCGGAACAACAAGCAGATTTTGCTTTTTCCGTGACCCGTTTCCCGTTCCCGATACAGCGCGCCCTGCGCCTGAATGCTGAACACGGCGTTTCCATGTTCGCGCCGGAAAATTTTGCCGTGCGCTCGCAGGATTTGGAAGAAGCGTGGCACGATGCCGGGCAGTTTTACTGGGGCAGCGCGGATGCCTGGTTGCAGCAAAAACCCATTTTCAACAGCCGCAGCATCGGCATTCCCCTGCCGCAGCACCGCGTGCAGGACATCGACACCGAAGAAGACTGGCGGCGCGCGGAATATTTGGCGCGGCTGTTGGCCGACGAAGCGCAAAAGGACGCACCATGATTGACCTGCATTGCCATTCCCATATTTCAGACGGTGCGCTGCCGCCCGAAGAAGTGGTGGCGCTGGCCGCGAAAAACGGCTGTACCATGCTCGCGCTCACCGACCACGACCACACGGGCGGTTTGGCTGCCGCACGCTCGGCAGCGCAACAGCACAATATCCGCTTTATTAACGGCGTGGAAATCTCCGTTACCTGGCGCGGGCGCACCATCCACATGGTCGGATTGGATTTTGACGAACACGAAAGCAGCCTGCAGTCTTTGCTGGCACAGTTGCGGCAGGGGCGCATCGAACGCATGGAAAAAATCGGCGCGAAGCTGGCCAAACGCGGCATTGAAGGCGCGGCGGCCGGTGCATTGTCGCTGGCGGCGAATCCCGAAATGGTGTCGCGCACCCACATGGCGCAATGGCTGGTGCAACAAGGCTTAGTGCGTAACAAGCAGGCTGCGTTCACCCAATTTTTGGGCGAAGGCAAATGCGCCGCCGTTCGCCACCAATGGGCGGAACTGGGCGATGCGGTGGCCGCCGTCCGCGCGGCAGGCGGGCTGGCCGTGATTGCCCACCCCATGCGTTACGACATGTCCGCCACCGCGCGGCGGCAGCTGTTTGAAGAATTTAAACAACTGGGCGGACACGGCATCGAAGTGCACAGCAGCAACTGCAGCTTGGGCGACCGCCTGAATTACGCATTACTGGCGCAACGTTACGGCTTGCTCGCCAGCCTCGGCAGCGATTTCCACCAAGAAGGCGGATACAGCGGCGCGATGGTCGGCATCTGCCCCGAACTGCCGCCCACCTGCGAACCTGTTTGGAAGCACTTCCGCAACACATAACCGAACGCAAAAAGCAGCCTGCACCCTGAAAATATAGTGGATTAAAATAAAAATGAGACAAGGCGGCGAGCCGCAAGGCGTACAAGTAGTACGTCAAGGCGAGCCAACGCCGTATCATTGCGATTTTAATTCACTATAAACGTGCAGGCTGCTTTTGCGGTATATTCTCGGCATCGGTTTCCGTGCATGATTCTGACACGGCTTGATTTGCCCAACACATTCCATCAACCCATCCCTTGCCCGCCCCGTCCAATTCCGACTACGGCTTCCGCCACTGGCGACCCACCCAAGCGTGGTGCGCGGCAAGACGCGCGAAAAAGCAGCCTGCACATGGTGCGCCGTCCAGATAAATTTGCATAAACCCCGAAAAAACCTTAAAATTTCTTTACATTTCTGCCGCACGGCAGAATTCTTTATGCGTGCAGGCTGCTTTTTGCCCCCTGCCGCTTCACTGTTTCACCAAAGGACAATGAATGCACCACAAAATCAAACTTGCCCTGTTCCCGCTTCTCGCACTACCGCTCACCGCCAACGCATCCGGCTTTAACGCCGCCGAATTAAGCCTGGTTTGGGGCCTTCCCTTCGCCCTGATTCTGTTGTCCATCGCCACGGGCCCGCTGCTCTTTGCCCACACCTGGCACCACCATTTCGGCAAAATCACCGCCGGTTGGACGCTGCTGTTCCTGATTCCCTTCACGCTCGTCTTCGGCTTTAGTGAAAGCGTCCACCTCATCGCGCACGCCATGGTGGGCGAATACATACCGTTTATTCTGCTGCTGCTGGCCTTGTACACCATTTCCGGCGGCATTCTGGTGTGGGGCAACCTGCACGGTTCGCCCAAACTCAACACCGCGCTTTTGGCCATCGGCACCCTGCTCGCCCCCATCATGGGCACCACCGGCGCGGCCATGCTGATGATTCGACCGCTGCTGAAAGCGAACGACAACCGCAAACACAACGTGCACGTCGTGATTTTCTTTATCTTTTTGGTGGCCAATATCGGCGGCGGCCTCACACCGTTGGGCGACCCGCCGCTGTTCTTGGGCTTCCTGAAAGGCGTGGACTTCCTGTGGACAGTGGAGCACATGCTCGCCCCCGTGCTGATTTCCGCCGTCGTCCTGCTCACCATTTTCTATATCATCGACAGCCGCTATTTCGCCAAAGAAGGCGAACTTCTGCCGCGCGACCCGTCGCCCGACAGCGAAGAAGGCATCAAACTGTTCGGCAAATGGAATTTCGTCTTGCTGCTCTGCGTGATTGGCGCGGTGCTGCTGTCCGGCATGTGGAAGCCGCAGCACCCCGGCTTCGATATTTTGGGAACGAATTATCCGCTGCCCAATCTGGTACGCGACGCTATCCTGCTGGTTCTAACGGTGGTTTCTCTCATCATCACGCCCAAACCCGTCCGCGCGGGCAATGAATTCAACTTCGACCCGATTGCCGAAGTCGCCAAGCTGTTCGCCGGCATCTTCATCACCATTTCGCCCGTGCTGGCCATGCTGCAAGCCGGAGAAAAAGGCGCGTTTGCCGGCATTATCTCGCTGGTGCACGACAGCGCCGGCCAGCCCATCAACACCATGTATTTCTGGATGAGCGGCATGCTTTCCGCCTTTTTGGACAACGCGCCGACGTATCTGGTGTTCTTCAACATGGCCGGCGGCGACCCGCACGAACTCATGCGCGGCGATTTGTTCCACACGCTTTTGGCCGTGTCGATGGGTTCCGTGTTCATGGGCGCATTGAGCTATATCGGCAACGCACCGAACTTCATGGTGAAAGCGATTGCCGAACAGCGCAAAGTGCCGATGCCCAGCTTTTTCGGCTATATGGCATGGTCGTTCGGCATCCTGATTCCGCTGTTCCTCCTGCACACGCTGATTTTCTTCGTGTTCGGCTGGCTGTAATGCCCAAATCTCTCCCGCCATAAAAGTGCAGGCTGCTTTCCGAACCGGCAAAAAGCAGCCTGCATTCTTTTAACCCATTGAATATCAAAATATAGTGAATTAAAATCGCAATGATACGGCGTTGGCTCGCCTTGACGTACTATTT
>ERZ773054.258-NODE-258-length-43435-cov-10.689281_pt1 | contig 43435 bp, 40 predicted proteins | sample MGYA00580630_ERZ773054 | MGnify/ENA primary metagenome ERZ773054 (study PRJEB29015, sample SAMEA2737994) | human oral metagenome | biome: human oral; feature: human-associated habitat; material: dental | place: China | collected 2115 ... | reverse complement strand
TTTATTTGGTGTTCCTAACAGGTATGTGGGAGCGTTTCAGTTACTATGGAATGCGTGGTATTTTGATGTTATACCTCACCAAGACGTGGCTTGAAGGCGGTTTAGCTTTCGATAAAGCTACAGCGAGTCTTATCTATGGCTTTGCCACAGGACTTACCTATTTCACTCCACTGATTGGCGGTTGGATAGCCGATAACTTTTTAGGACAACGCAGGGCAGTATTGTTAGGGGGACTCATAATGTTCTTCGGTGAGTTTGCGTTGTTCTCTATAAACACTCACTTTGGCTTATATTTGGGGCTCTTTTTGCTAATTATAGGTAACGGGTTCTTCAAACCGAATATTTCAGCCTTGGTAGGAGGACTCTATGAATCAGGTGATAAACGTTTAGACTCGGCTTTCTCGATTTTCTATATGGGTATTAACTTAGGGGCTTTCTTAGCACCACTCATTACAGGATTCCTTACTGATAACATCTTTGCTACTCACGGTGTAGATGCACAAGGAAAAGAAATAATCCTTTCTTACGGTTATAGATATGGATTCTTGGCAGCTGCTATCGGTATGCTTATAGGAGAGTTGATATTTGTTTTCTTTGCACAGAAATACTTAGGCGACCTTGGATTGCAACCAAAAGGAGGTAAGAAAAAAGTACAAGAACTTTCGGAAGCCGAAGTACAAAAACCACTTACCAAAGAAGAAAAAGAGCGTATTGCTGTTATCTTTATCTATTTCTTCTTTGCAATCTTCTTTTTTGCAGGATTTGAGCAAGCGGGCTCTTCGCTTACCCTTTATACCGATAACTATATCAACAGGACGGTGATGGGCTTTGAAATTCCTACTGCTTGGTTCCAATCAGTAAACCCATTGTTTATTGTATTGTTAGCACCCGTATTTGCATCGTTTTGGGGTACTAAAATGGGACAACGTCTCACTACTCCGTTTAAAATGGGAATGGGAATGATACTCTTAGGGGTAGGGTTCTTCTTTATGCTTGGTGCTGTTTACGAGCGCGGTGGCTCCATAGGGGTAGACCCTAAAGATATAGCAGTGAAAGCGAGCTTGGCTTGGTTGGTGCTTACTTACCTTACTCATACCATTGGTGAGTTGTGCTTATCACCCGTAGGACTTTCTACGGTTACAAAACTTTCACCTCCGCGTTTAGCAGGACTTATGATGGGTGTTTGGATGATGGCTGCTTTCTTCGCCAATGCAGCAGGAGGAGTGATTGCTTCTTACGTAGAGAAACTTGGGGCAAGCGTAGTATTTGCTGCGGTTTCAGGATTTGTAATCCTCTGCGGTTTAGGAATGATACTCCTTAACAAGAAACTTCAAGCGATGATGCACGGAGTAAAATAGTGCGAGCGTGTGAGCCACACAGGCGCGTACGAACCGTATAAGTTATATAATAAAGGCTGTCCTATTTTAGGATAGCCTTTTTTGTTGTATATATTCGGAGTTATCGGACGATTCGGACTTGTTGGACGGAGGTAAGACGAGATAGATGGCTTTATTGGGGAGAGCTGAGGGAATAGAAAGATATCGGAAAAGAACGGAAGAAAGGAAGGAGGGTTTTTGATGAAAAAAGAGTGTAAGGAGGGTAGGGTTAGCTTATAGAGAGCTTATAGGAAGCTTATACGAATCTTGGACGATTGGTATAGAAAGGGTATATAAGTAGTTGGTAGTGAATGGTTAAAGGGGAAGGATTAGGAGGTGATAAACGAGAAGAAAAACGAAGATAAAACAAAGTTTAGTGAGATGTGTCGTGAAAATTGTTTTTTTGTATTGTGTGTTATTTTTGTATTTTTGCACCGAAATAAAAGAAGATGTTATATGAAAAGAATTTTTTTAAGTACAATTTTGCTGTCATTTATCATTACTGGCTGTAAGAAAGATAATGACACATTTGTAGAAGACCAAAAAAACGAAGAGCCACAACAAACTCTTGTAACCGATGGGGTAGTTGGAGGACGTTACCAGTTTTCTTCCTCTGAGAGTTTATCTAAAATGATGGGAGAATTGAGAAATGATGAAGAACTTTTAGAAAAAAAGATGAAAGAACTTTATTTAAAAGGGTTTCGTCCTAAATATCCTATAGGGGATATAGAAAATGACCCTGAACTCATAAAACTTTATGAAGGAAGACCAGATACGGTTGATGATGAAACAGAAGAGGAGAAAGAGGAAGAAAATATGATTTCAGACCCTCTTTTGGCTTCTTTTATTGATGAAAATAATGAAATAGTTGTAAAAGACACTTTATACAAGTTTACTACAAGAGGAGTTTTTTCTTCTCATCTAAAGGATTCTCTTAAACTTAAAAACTATCTAAAAGATCGTCAACCTCAACTTTCAGCTGAGGAATTATTAAAACTTCGGGAAACTGCTTCTGGAAAACAGCAAGTAGCAGACGGGGTATACAGATTTATAGCTCCTATCTCTGAATTAGAGAGAAACAATATTAAAGAAGAGCAAAAGAGAATAGCGAACTTAACGCCTGCTAATGAATTACAACCTATTATTGATGGATTGCCTATAACAAGAGGAGGTAGAAATTGGTTTCTTCACAGAATATTTGGAGAAAGTAGAGTCGCAACAGAGCATTTTGACAGAAGACATCGTGTGAAAATAGAATTTTTTAATCAAAATTACGGATTTTATAAGTCAGTAGGTATTTCAGTAAGAAATCAAACACGTCGCTTTAGGATATGGTGGGCATCAAAGGCTAATGAAGTAGTTTTAGGAATTAATTATATTTATATGACATACAAAATGCCTACAGCCCCTCTTAAAGAGTTACAAGCGGCTAAGGATGAAAATGAGTTTATTATACTTGCTTACAAAGGAGATTTTTACTTTCACGCACAAAATAATTATTTAAAATCAACTTTTAAAGTAGAGGAAGCAAAACTTCCTTTTATAAAATATAATAATGAAAAAATACTTACAATTTATATTCCAAGTGTCGCTGGGTATAAAATAGACTATGAAAAAGAACTTTTTGTATCAGATTTATTGTCACAAAAAAACATTGCAACACTCTATAAAATGGGTTTTGATTTTCTGAGAAATATAGGTTCAAAAGATAAAGAGTTTGCTGTGGTTAGAACCCCTCAGTTTGAAGATGAAATAGAAGCAATGTATTTTGCAGAACGTTACCAAGGTGAGAATACAAATAAGAAAAAAATACATCTAAGCACTGACTATGGATTTCTTCTTACCTTTACAAGTTCTGTTGACAAGAAGGGAGGTAAATGGTATAACAATTTTGGAGTAAAACCTCCCGAATTAAGAGAATATAAGACTGTGAAATATGATTTTTACGGTATGGCAAGAGTAGGAGGTACTTGGAGAGGTGTGAGAATGGTTTATGAAAAATAAAAAGAGATTATTATGAGAAAAATAGTTTATATAATATTTTTTTTAGTACTTCCATATTCAGTGAAAGGACAAAATCTTGAAGACAAACGTTGGTTTTCACAAGCTGAGGTAAACCTTATGGTACCCAATAAAGATAAATCTATTTATTCTTTTAATACAAAGACAGCAAATATAAAAGGAAATGAAGATATTGTATTAAAAACAAAAGTAATATATTCCACGGATTTTTCTATGAATTATTTACTCTTTGAGAGATTTAGCATAGGAGCATTAACAGGGATAAATCATTTCAGAAATCCTATTGCTACAGCTTTAAAATTAGGAGGTGTCATACGATATGAGCTTATTGAAGACTCTTTTGGGTATGTCTTTGCTCAGTTTTCTGGTTTTTTTCCTTTACATAACGTAAAAATTTCAACAGGAGAGGCAAAGATAGGATTGAGTATACCTCTTCTTGTTGAAGAATCATACAGTGTCGGGGTTATTCTACACGCTTCTTATACAAGTTTTACCCCTGCTAAACCCTTATTTGCTGATGAAACACCGGACTTAGTAGAGTATCGCGGAGTCGGTTTTGGCTTTGGGATACGGTTTTAAAACTTAATAATTATAGAATGAAAGAAATACTTTATATAATACCTTTTTTTGCTGTGGGATTGGCTACGGCACAGGAAAATATGGAAAGCACATCGGTTATAGGAAATGTAAGCACGGAAACTATAACGCAAGTAGTGCCTGAGAAAGAAAGTAGGTGGTTTTATCAAGGGGAATTAAGTTTTACTTTTCCTCGAAATGGTGGCGCAAAATACTCTTATAGCTGGTTAAACTCTCGTACGAATTTGTATGAAGGCGACGAGGCATTACTAACTGAGAAGCCTATTATCTCAAGTGATTTTACAGTAAATTACCGCTTGTTTAGGATATTGAGTGTAGGGGCTGTGGGAGGCTTTACACATTTTCAAAACCCTGTAGCCTCAGGATTAAAATTGGGTAGTATACTCCGTTTGAACCCTGTGAAGAATTATCAGGGAAATATTTTTGTTCAAGTAGCTGGCTTTTTGCCTTTGAGCACCCTAGTAAAACCATCTATGGGGGAAGTGAAGGTGGGGCTGTCCATTCCGTTTTTAGTGAGAAACAAGTATAGTATGTTTTTATCGGCTTATACTTCTTACACGAGTTTTGACGTAGCAGAACCTCTCCTTTGGAGTGAAACTCCTGAGATGATGGAGTATAGAGGGATAGGGTTTAGCTTTGGAGTGCGGTTTTGATAGTAGAAGAAGCTATCGTGTTAAAATTATCAATGGTTAATTGCTAATTGTGAATTGTTTTGTATCTTTGCACCCGAAATGAGTGGTTATGGCAAAACTGAAGCTATCGACAGAGTTTTTTTGCGATTATAAACTTATCGCTCTTCACACCCATTTGGAAGACTATCAGTTGGCGTATTTCTTAAATAAAACGCTACATTTGCAGTTGGCTAAGACAAAAGGGAAGGCTTGTTTGACGATGCCTTCGGGAGGGCAGTTTTCTTATTATACTTGGGAGGACACCTCTGCGGATATTATTTGGCATTGTATAGCTAACAAACTGCAAGACACACAAGCTCCTACCGCTGTGGTTACCCTTTTTGAAGAACTGCCACAGGTGCAATATTTGGTTGAGAACGAAAAGAAGGTGGATTACTTTTTGAAGATAGATACTGAAGGGCGGGTGGATATACCGAAAATTTTAAATCGGCTTCGTGAAGTGCCTGCCACTACCGCACGAGAAATAGCAATTGATACCTTAGATAAAAAATATAAATTGATTTTTCAAGAATGTTAAATACAAAGAAAACAAAGATTGTAGCGACCTTAGGTCCAGCGACCGAGAGTCCTGAGGTGATAAGAGATATGATGGTTGCGGGGGTAAATGTATTCCGCATCAACTTCTCGCACGCCGATTACGACGATGTACGCAATCGCGTACAAATGATTCGCCAAATCAACGAAGAAAACGGCTTTCATACAGCTATCCTCGCTGACTTACAAGGTCCTAAGTTGCGTGTGGGGGTAATGGAAGACGACGCTACGGTATACCCTGGAGACCGAGTTACTTTCGTTACCGGAGAGCCTTTCGTAGGCAATAAAGAGCGCGTGTATATGAACTACAAAGAGTTCCCTACCGATGTGAACCCCGGAGAACGCATCTTGTTAGACGATGGGAAACTTATCTTTGAAGTAGAATCCACCAACCGCGAAGACGAGGTAGTAGCGGTAGTAGTGCAAGGCGGTCCGCTGAAATCTAAAAAGGGCGTGAACTTGCCTAACACCAAAGTTTCGCTTCCGGCACTTACCGAAAAAGACGTGCGTGATGCCCTTTTTGCTATCACACAAGACGTAGACTGGTTTGCGCTCTCGTTTGTGCGTCACCCTGAAGATATTCAGGATTTAAAAGACCTCATCGAAGAAAATGCTGGACACCGCATTCCTATCATCGCTAAAATAGAAAAACCAGAAGCCTTGGTGAATATCGATAAGATTATGGCGGCTTGCGACGGTATAATGGTGGCTCGTGGAGACCTTGGGGTAGAAATCCCAGCAGAAGAAGTGCCTCTTATCCAAAAGGAATTGGTACGCAAAGCTAAATCACACCACATTCCGGTAATCATCGCTACCCAAATGATGGAAAGTATGATTTCCAGCTTGACACCTACCCGTGCTGAGGTAAACGACGTAGGAAACTCGGTAATGGACGGTGCTGATGCGGTGATGCTTTCAGGCGAAACCTCGGTAGGAAAATACCCTGTACAGGTAATCCAACAAATGACTCGCATCATCAAGAGTGTAGAGGATTCAAATTTGATACAAGTACCACTTGTTACACCTTTTATCCGTTCGTTGCGCTATGTAACTAACACTATCTGTTTTCACGCAGCTAAGATGGCGAACGACACCAATGCCAAAGTGATTACTTCGCTTACAAACAGTGGGTATGCTGCTTTCCGCATTTCGTCGTACCGACCTAATTCGCACATTCTCATCTTTACTGCCAACAAGCGTATCCTCACCCAGTTGAACCTCTTGTGGGGGGTAACTACTTTCTACTACGACCGCTTTGTTTCTACTGATGAGCTTATTGAAGACATTAACCACATTGCCAACGAAAAAGGCTACGTGGATATGGGTGATATAATGATAAGTCTCGTATCGATGCCTATGCAAGGCAAGGGAATGGTAAACACTTTGCGCGTATCGGAAATCGACTCGTGTGCGGTGAATTTTGAGAAGAAAAAGAAGAAATAATTTTAGAGGGTTAATATTTGAGAAAGGTCGTTTGGCAAGGTGCTGAACGACTTTTCTTATTATTGGTTGCAGTACGACAGGTGATTATTTGGGCGAGCTGGACTGGTTATACAAAGCTGAAGGCTGACAACTAATTGTTAAATTGATAAATTTGCTTTATCTTTGCAACCAAAGAGGAACAGATATGCAGTTTTTTGGTGTGGGATAATAGCCGATTTGGACAATAATCTAAGAGCTAAAACTAACGACTAATAACAAATACTATGATAAAGAAAATATTTATTTTTACAAGTCTGCTATTAGCAATGGCTTGTAGCGACAAAAAAGAGAAAGAAATAGCAGCGATTCCGATGGACTTTGATTGGATACGTCTTGATTCGCTCTTTATGAAAACTCCCGACGCAAAAATGGGTGAGTTAAGTGCACAGTATCCTTATTTTTTCACTCAGAGCGTTACTCCCGAAGAGTGGTGTGAGATACGAAAGGGTTCTATCTTCCCTGATATTCCTGCTTTTGCGAATCTACATTATGCCGATTTGTACGGAGAAATTGAAAAGAGTGTAGGTACACTTTCTGCTGAAAAGAAAGAGATTAAGAACTTGTTTCAGCATATTAAGTACTATTTCCCCAAGTTTGAGCCACCTAAGGTAGTGATGCTCATCAGTAGGGTAGCTTATGAAACCCGAGTGATTTATGCCGATAGTCTCTTACTTATCGGTACAGATAATTACTTAGGAACTCAACACAAATACTACCAAGATATGGATAAGTATATCAGGGCTGATTTAGACAAGAAAAACCTTGTGATAGATGTAGCTGATGCTTTTGCCGATAAACTCGTACCTCGTGGCATACACCTAACTTTCTTGGACAATATGATTTACGAGGGCAAAAAGCTCTATCTAGAAAGTGAGTTATTACCCAAAAAAACACCCGCTGACCTTTTGCGGTATGACGCAAAGAAGTACGCTTGGGCTGAGACAAACGAAGCTGAGATATGGCGTTATTTTATAGAAAAAGAATTGCTGTATCAAACAGATAAGAAATTGCTCACCCGCTTTTTGTATCCAGCTCCTTTCTCTAAGTTTTACTTAGAATTAGACAACGAATCACCAGGACAAATAGGGAGATTTATAGGGTTGCGCATAGTACAAGCCTATGCCAAAAATCACAAAGAGGAATCTATGCTGAAAATTTTGGCAATGAAACCTGATGAGCTCTTTAAGCAATCGCTCTATAAACCTAATAAGAATTAAAAGTGAGTTACGCACGCAATTTAATTTAGAAATTAGCAGATTAGTAGATGAGCAAATGTTTTGATTAGCTAACTTCTTTTTACATTGGAGAAATGAAAATTCTAAACACACAACAAATGCGCGAAGCTGATGCGCATACTATCTCTGCTGAAGGCATTACCTCGTGGCAACTGATGGAGCGCGCCTCAACCAAACTCTTTGAGTGGATAAAAGAACACCTCCCCAAAGAGCGAACTGTTACCGTTTTGGCAGGTACGGGAAACAACGGAGGAGATGGTCTCGCTTTGGCGCGTATGCTCATAGCTGATGGTTGGCAAGTGAATACTTATCTACTTTGTTTCAGCGAACACCTATCGCCCGATTGTCAGCAGAATAAAGAGCTCTTAGAAGCACAAGAAATTGCGATTACCGAAATAAGAGCCGAACAAGTAAATAATATCACGTTTGGTAAGATAGTGATAGATGCTGTTTTTGGCATTGGACTCAACCGTCCAGCTCCTAAATGGGTACAACAAATATTTCGGAATTTAAACAACTCCAATAGCTATATATTAAGTGTAGATATGCCCTCAGGTCTGCCTACCGAACGCATTCCGTCTCCCCAGGAGGTTTGGGTACACCCTCACCAAGTGCTCACTTTTCAAACCCCAAAATTGTTTTTCTTCCTTCCTTCCACAGGTTGCTATATCCGTAAGTGGGAAGTGCTCAACATAGGTTTGGACGAGCATTTTTTAAAGACTCTTCACCCCGATTTCTACTATCTAGAATCCGATATACAGCAATTACAACGACGACGTGCTAAATTTTCGCACAAGGGTACTTATGGGCACGCGTTGCTCGTAGGGGGAAGCTATGGTAAAATAGGGGCAGTAGTGCTTAGCGGGACAGCCGTATTGCGCGCAGGGGCAGGTCTGCTTACCATTGCTATTCCCCAATGTGGTTATAACATACTGCAAACTGCTCTGCCCGAAGCGATGGTACTCACCTGTGAGGAAGAAAAACACTATAAGACAGCAGAGATTCCTTTTACACCCTCTGCCATAGGAGTGGGTATCGGTTGGGGCACGCATCCCGAAACCGCCTCAGCACTCTTTGGTCTTTTTGAACAATATCCTGATACTCCTTTTGTAATAGACGCCGATGCACTGAATATTCTCGCTCAACACCCTGAACAATTAAAAAGACTTCCAAAAGATGCAATTCTCACACCACACCCCAAGGAATTAGAGCGTCTTATAGGTAAATGGGACGACGACCTGCACAAGCTCACCAAAGCTAAAGCCTTTGCCAAAGAGCACAAAGTAATACTTCTTATCAAAGGAGCCTATACGATGATAACCGATGGAGAAAAGTATTGGATAAATTCCACTGGAAATGCAGGAATGGCAACCGCGGGCAGTGGCGATGTGCTTACCGGAATGCTTACGGGCTTACGGGCTCAGGGTTATAGTGCGGTAGAAGCTACTTGCTTAGGTGTTTTTTTACACGGTTTACAAGGTGACCGTGCAGCAAAAAAAATAGGTATGGAACGCCTTATTGCACGCGACCTTTTATAGTCTTGGCACGGTTTTTGCCCATATGTTAGCAGTTTATCATTAAAAACTCACAAATAATGAAAAGACTTATCCTAAGTATGGCAGTGATAGCAACGTTCCTCGCCAGTTGTGGCAACAGTAAAAACGCTGTGAGTTACACTCCCGCTGAGAACTATTTTGTCAATAATACTTTCCAAAATACAAAAGTAGAAACTTTAAAAATCGACTCACAAGCTGATTTTGACCGTATCTTTGGAGGTGCTACTACTATGACGGCGCGCCCCACCGCTATTGATTTCAGCAAACAGAGCGTTTTAGCTATCGTGGCTCCTGCCAGCAATAAGGAAGTAAAAATAGTAGTAAAAGCCTTAGAAACCACACTTACAGGTGGTATTTTGGTGAAATATACCATAGATGAAGGTAAAGATTTAGGTCATACTGCCCAATCTTCTGAAATACTCATCGTAAACAAAACCGATAAAGAAGTAGAGTTTAGAGAAGTATTTTAAACAGTAGTAAAATCCCATCGCTATTATTTTATATAACAATAGGGGAGACAGTTTACATAAACTGTCTCCCCTCTCTTTTTGATTAACATCAGTGGGGTATAACCCAATACTATTTCCTCTTTTATATCGCTATACTCCCCTCTTTACGACCCTTGCATCTGCGAGAACTTACGCTATTTTAAAGCGTATAAATATAACTAAAATTGATGACAGCGTGGTAACGAGTAATGTAGTTACCTTTGTTCCAAAAAGAGCCTCCTATTTCGCCAAAAATTGCTAATTTGCTATGATCGGAAGCGTATAAATCTATTCCTCCAAAAAGATGATAACCGAGGTTGACAGTACCACCTATCCAACCTTTGTTGTTCACATCCTGAGTTTTGAATTGTCGCCACAAAGGAGCACTGAGATGAAGTCCGGCACCTGTAACAATACCAATATTAGGGCTCACAGGAGTAACCACAGCTAATCTCAAGGGCACATCAAGGGTAGAGACTCTGAGCATTGCGTAGTTACTTTCACTTTGCTGAAAACTTCCTTGTGAAAACTCGCTGACTCCAAACCCCATTTCAAAGCGGAAGTTTTTTTCAGGAGAGTAGAGCACTCGCATTTGTCCGCGTAGCAAATCACCTCTCATTTGGAAATCACTGCTCACCATTTCAGCAAGCCCTAATCCTGCATCGAATTCACAAGACCATTTCGCATATGGAATACTATCTTTAGCACTTCCTTTTTCTTGGCTAAAAGCGCTAACAGTAGCGCATAATAACAGGGATAATAATAACTTTTTCATTTGTATTTTGTTTAGGTATTAGTACTGTTTTTTATTTTCCAAATAGATAGCACAATAAGCAGTAATAGGGCAGTAATGGCTATTACTGAAGGCTCATAGAAAATATGGGTAATGAGCAGGAGTACAGATACTATAAGGATAAATTTGTACATTTAGGTTAGAGTTTTAGAGGTTAAATAACTTTGCCAAAGGTGTTGTTATAGAGAGAAAGTTAGTTTTTATAATATTTCCCAAGCCTTAAAAAGGCTTGGGAAATATTAAAGATATTGAGGACTTTTAAGGTTTCTTACCGATATCATCTACTGGTAACATAACACCTTCAGCTTTAGCTTTAAGAGCTTTATCTAAAGCCTTTTTTCTTCTTGGATCATAGGTAGCCGGATCATCATAACGTTTTCCTACAATCTTAAACATTTTTCCTCTAGGAGTATCTATTTCTTCATATTCATACACTAACACCCCTTCATCCGAAAGATCCACAGGTTCTTCTTTTGTTTTATTAGGTGTTTCAGATTTTGTTTTATTAGGTGTTTCAGAAGTTATATCAACAGAAGTTATATCAACAGAGACTTGTGGTTGACTATAATCTGAAAAAGCTTTTTCAGCTAGTTCACTAGCTGCAACTGATGATGTGAGACTATAATCAATAAAAAAACCTGCAACATCTGCTAATACAACAGTAAACTTTTTCCAAAAACCGCTACCACCTTTTCCTTTTCCTTTTCCTTTTCCTTTATTTTCAGAAATAGAAGTACCTTCAGGTTCCCAAAAAACGGTTTCTTTTCCCCAATAGTAAAAAGAATTACGAGCGATAGAGGTTCCTTGTAGAATATAGTCCTTTTCCTCTTTAGATAATTTACTATTCTCCATTATTCCTCTTTCAAAACTCTCAATTTCAGTCTTTATTCTATTATAATCAAGTTCTTTTTCTTTTGAAAGATTAGCCATAGTAGAAAAGAATTCTTTTGAGACTTTTTGTGTTTCTAAGCTACGTAAAGCAGTGCTTTGCTCTATTACATTTAAATAGAGATTTTCTGCATCACTCATAATAAATTTCATTTGTGCTACAGATGGAGTTTTACCTAAATCTATACCCTTATTAGCATATTTTTGGTTTAACTTAGTCGATACCTCATCAATTATTTTGCTTATAATCTCATCTTCAGTAAGGCCTACTAATTAAGTATTCTTCTCCTTACCCTTAAGTTCATCTAGGATATCATTATGAATCACTCCTGCGAAATCATTAAGGTTTTGAAAGTTCAATGCTTCTTGATATTTTTCGTACGTTTGAGCATTTACTACTTTCATTTTGGCATCAGAACCATTTTGATTTAACTGGTTCTCGGTTTCATTATTCTCTTTAGCACAAGAAAATAACAAACTAACAATCACTAATGTTACAATTTTTCTGTACATAATTTTAAAAATTTTTGTTTATAAAAATAATCGTTTTGCACATTTCTTCTTATGAAGACAGTAACCTGATAGCTCAGTTAGGGAATAATACTTCTTGGAAGATTATTCTATATGATATACATATATCTTCTTCACTTTCTTTTTGATATTTTAATCATAGGCAATGTATTTTTAATTTATTTTTATCTTCTAATTTACATATACAGGAAAAGAAATATTAGAATAGGTCGAACTTTGCAATAAATAGATAACATTGGAATATTTCAATTTAAGAGGGAGTTTCTTTATATAGAAACCATTAGTTGCTACTGTTGTAATATTATTAAACACTCTATTAGAAGCGTTTAGTATAGCTACATTTGCAGAGTCATTCCAAAGATTTTCATCTGTTTGCTCTTTAAATTGAGGATTAGTTAAGTATAAACGCTTATCTGTTAAAGTATAATCATAAGTATAGACACGTTTAGAATAGTTTCCCATATTAGGAAAAGCATAGAATAGAACTATATCACATTTTCCTGTCTTGCTGAATGAGAAATCTATACGAGCAAAATAATTATTAGTATTTATCATCAGAAAATTTCTAATAAAGGCATTAGAAGTATATGTATTTGCTGTCTGAATCCCCAAAGGACTGGTCAAAAATATAAATTGTGTAACCTTTGTTCCTATATTTTGGTAATCGTTATTAATATGTTCCTCAGTAATATTACCTGCTAATATTTCTATACTTACTCCATCAACCGTCGCAAAATATCTTGGTAATGAACCACTACTATCAAGTGTCATTTCTCTAAAAGTTTTGCCTTCTACAACTAAAGGTTTTGCAAAAACTAATTTATTAGCAGAAGGTGATAAAGAAACTTCTAGCACTTTACTTGGATTAGAAAAAGAAGTAAGAGTTAAAAATCTGTGATAAAGAAATATATCATAATCTTCATTTCCTGCGTTAGTAGTTACTCTAAAATAAAAATTAAATGGACGAAGAGTTATCATAGGTAATGCTACATTTGTTGCTGTATTATGTATATTATTCCAATCTTCTGCTGTAGCGGGTTCAAAATATACATATTGTTCAGTAGCTTTGCGTTGAGTTCTAAATTTAAGTTTGTTACCTTCTTTGCCGTGATAAATAAACTGAAATTCTCCTTCATAACCTTTACCTCGTAAGTCCGTGGGTGTATAGGCATCCGAAAGTTCGTGAATATAATTCTTGGTAGTAAATACCAACATAGTACCCTGCCCCTCTTGTATTTCATATTTACTAGTAGTAGAAGAAGAGGTTAATCCCATATCAGAGTTCATTTCTACTAACCCCTCAGGGGTAAATTTCATCAAGAAAGTGAAACCTCCAAACTTTTTATCGTTTGTAAAATAGGTAAGTTTCCAGCCTTGCTGAGCAGTAGTAAGTTCTTTGCGCAATTCGGCTTGACTTTCTTCAAAACGTTCCGAAGGGTTCTTGTCGAACAAGCTATCGGGTTCGTTCTTTTGGCAAGCAACCAGTGTTGCCAATACTATTAGTGTGAATATTATCTTTTTCATTGTTCATCAAGTTTTTATTGTAATACAGAAAGCATTTGTTCTTCTACTTTGGCTTGTAGTGCGTAAAAGTCTATATTCCATTCGCTTTTAAAATAGGCTACTACAAATTCTTCTTTCTTGCGAATAGCTTCTTTAGCCTTGGTATCTGTAATAGCCTCTACTTTAGCATCCCAAGCAGTTTTGCTCATCCCAAGCATTGTAGAGGTCATTTCGGCAAAGTCTTCTACATCATTGGCTCTAGCATAATTGGTAATAAAGCCCAACTCGTTAGCTTCATCATTTCTATAGTTTGCCCAAACGGAGGTGTAGTTAGGGGTTATTTTGCCAAACTCGGTAGAATAGGGTTTTTTCTGGTTGATAATATGGCAATACTCGTGCTGAATGGTATGAAAATACTGGCGAGTGCCAGCGTGATTGGTAAGGTCGAGCTGGTCGACATTAAAAAGGGTAATTTTCATACCACTATCGGCAAAACCAAGAGTGATCGTACCGTTTTCATTAACGTTATAACCTCCTACCAATGAAATTTGTCTTGGAGCCACTTCTTTTATAAAGTTAGCTCCTGCTATTTCGGAATAGCTATCTATCCAAACCTTTTTAACTACTTCAAGCATAGGTTTTATCTTGCTTTCGGTAGGGGGATATAGAAACTTGTTAAACTCGAAATCGGAATCTTTCCAGTTGTAAGTAACTATAATGTTATAAGGTTTTTGGAAATTGTTGTATATATAAGTATCCAATTCAGTTTGAGCTGTTACATTGGTTTTAAGCACACTTTTATCACTAAGTGTCTCTTTTCTGTTGCAAGCCACTAACAAGAGAGTGAACATTGCTATAAAGTATATCTTTTTCATACAATTGTCAATTGTTAAATTATTAATTGATACTTGTTTTTTTTATCTTGGATTAGGAGTAATACCAGCAGCCAAGGCGTCTTCGGGTATTTGCAACTCACGACGCAAATCGTCTTTGTTGAGTTCTAAGGTTTGGTTTCCCTTTTGGTGAGTTACTTTTAAACCAAAGCGTTTGATATCGAACCAGCGCAATCCTTCGAAAACAAATTCTATACGGCGCAAATCGAGCAGACATTGCAACATTTGGCGCTGAGGGGTGTTAAGTGTATAAGCAGGGGAGAGCTCAGTACCTTTTCCGTTGTATTTGGTATTAAGGGCTGTTTCGGTAATGTTACTTACATCGAGCGTTTCTCCTGTTTTAAAAGGTAAATACACTTTTAAGTCTTCGATAAACTTAGCTGTTTGTCCTGTCATTACATAGGCTTCCATACGGTTAAGCAAGGCTTCGTCATAAAGCAAGAGGGTAGCCATTCCGTAGGGGTAACCTGTACCTGCTGAAACGTTGTTTACTTTAAAATATTCTTGATATTTAGGAATATTCTGTATATTCTCATTACCTCCTTGGAAATCATATGCCCAAGGCATATCAAGTGGGTGTAAACTTCTTTGCGACAAATAGACAGATAAAGTAGCCGTCATCCCGTATTTATTACGACTAAGGTTTCTTTGATATACAGAAGAGGCTCCTATAATCAAAGCATTGGAAGGCTCACTGGTACTACTGTATTGCGCCTGACGTTGCAAAGTAGTAAGGGTGTTTATCTTGTTTATATCGCGTACTTTGGCAGCAGGATTACTACCAAGAGCTTCATTGGCGTGTGCAATAACTTTAGCCCATTCTCCTTTTACTAAGTAGAAACGAGTAGCAAAAATATGAGCAGCTTCTTTGGTAAAGTGGAATTTGGGTTTGCTATACGAGGTATTGTCTATAAGAGGTAAGCCCTCTTCGAGGTCTTTTTCGATAGCCTTATAGTATTCTTCTACCGACAAGCGTGTGTATTTAGCAAATACTACTTTCTCGGCAGCGGTTACATAAGGTAATCCTAAATCGGAAGAGGCGGTAGCAGGGTTGTAGGGCTTACACCACAACAGCCCCAACATAAAATGGGCGTAGGCGCGTGCTACGAGTGCTTCTCCTTTGAGGTAATTAAGAGAGGAACCTCCACCTAGTTTTTCTACGGCTTCTAAGGCGTGGTTAGCAGAGGCTATGGCACCCCAAGCTGCCCCCCAATAGAAAGTAGGAGCATCCCATCGGGTTTCTTTGCTATCTTTCCACTGATAGAGTTCTGTGTTTAAGATAGAAGTTTCGTTAAGACTTATTTTATCACCTGCATTATCACTCATTGTCTCGGCAATATCCATATACAAAGCATTAGGATAGGCACTTACCAAGAGTTCTTGTACTTTTTCGGGAGTATCGATTTCGGTACGAGTATCAGGGACTTCGTCTAAGAATTTATCACAAGAAGCGAATAGTAATCCTATGGCTACTATTCTTGTGGTGGTATATAGTATATTTTTCATCGGTGTATTCATTTTTAGATTCCTAAATTGATAGTAAATGTATATTGAGCACTTACAGGATAGGCAACCCCACCAGTGCGGAAGAACTCGGGGTCTTGCCCGTTGAGGTCTTTATGGGCATAAATCAAGAACGGATTGGTAGCTTGTAAGCGCAAGGTAAGATTGTTTACGTGCAAGGCATCCAATACGTCTTTGGCAAAAGTATAAGAAAGGCTCATACTTTTCATACGAATAAAAGAGCCATCTACTACACGGGCAGTAGAATGGTTGTAGGCATTGTACACGCGACGCAAAGTAGCTTCTCCCACCTCATTCAGAGTGAATTTAGAAGGAATAGAAGGGATATTAGTTATCTTTTCGTCACCTGTTCTTACCCATCGGTTTTTCATTTCCTTAGGGAATACACTGAGGTCGTTGTAATCTACAGTATATTGGTCTGCTTTGCGTATTTTGTTACCAGCTGAAGCCGTAATCAAAAAGCTGAATTCCCAATTTTTATATTTGAAAGTATTGGAAAGTCCAGCGGTGAGATTAGGTTCTACCGCTCCTTCTTTTTTGAGATAAGAAAGGATGTCTTGACGGTTTTGGAAATCAATATCTGCATAATCGGTACTACCATTGCGCAAGTTAAACACAGGGAGACCTTTATCATTTAACCCTCTGAAATCATAAGAATACAAAGTGTTGCGGGCACCTCCTACTACATTTCCTCCTACTTCGCGCACTAAGTTAAATACATTAGGCTTATATAGAAGGCTTGTAATTTCTTGGTTGAAATAAGCGAAATTGATACCTGTATTCCAGCTAAAATCATCAGTTTTGATATTTTTAGTATCCAAAGCGAGTTCAATCCCTTTTGTTACCATTGTGGCATTGTTGGCTAATTTGGTAATTTCACCACCAATACCTGAGGTACGAACAAGGTCAATTAGGTCTTTAGAGTTCTTTTGGTAAAGGTCTAATGACAAGTTGATACGGTTTTTAAACAAGCCGAGTTCTATACCCACGTTGGTTTCGTATACTTTTTCCCAAGTGAGTTCACTATTTTGTAGGGACTTAATAGTAATCATACTTTCTCTATCGGCAGAGTTATAACGATTGGCAATACTATTTTCGAAGATAGCCAAAGCGTTGCTGGCAGCTCCTAAACCAGCGATAAGTCCGTAGCTAAGACGGAAAGCAAGGTTAGAGATAGTGTTATTATCTTCGAGGAATTTCTCGTTGGAAGCGTTCCAACGAGCACTCGCATTCCAAGTAGGTAACCAGCGAGCAGAGCGACTACGCCCTAATTGGTTAGAACCTTCATAGTTCAGTGTACCAGCAAAAACATAGCGGTTATCATAGGTATAAGTGCCTTGCAAGAAGAAAGCTATACCACGTTCTTTGGTGTATGATTTGCCAAAATAAGGAGTATTTTCTTGTATCGCTTTTTGAATAATGCGATAATCGGTAAAGGCGGTTCCTCCACGTGCAAACTGATAGCCATATCCGTTGAAGAAAGAGTTGTCGCGGTCGGTATGGCGATACTCTTGTCCTAAGAATACTTTTAGGTCGTGTACGTCTTTAAACAAGCGTTTGTACTCTAAGGCATTGCGGAAGTAATAACTTTGCAAGTTGTTTTCAGTGCGTTTGTATATACCTCCATTAGGCAATGCTACTTGAGGAAGGGCATCAGGGTCGGCAGGATCAGTAAATAAGAAAGGATTGGCTTTGGTTACAACAGTAGTCTGATTGGCGCGGTAAGCCCCTGCTACGTTAGAATCTTCTCTCATAGAGTGCTCGTTTGAACTCTTTACGTGGCGTACAGAGCCAAGGAAATTATACTTCAATCCTTTGGCGAGTTTTACTTCTAAGTCACCTTGAATTTTATACTCAAGCACATTCAAATCCATATAGTTATTGGCGAGCTCGTGCAAGATATTCATAGGAGCATAGTTATAACGGTAAAACTCGTACTTACCATCATCGCCATAAGGTCGCAAAGCACGAGTGGTGTTAAGCGCATAGCTAAAAGGGTTGATATCAAAATCACGTTCATAACTTCCTGTTACGGCATTAGTAGCACGGCTATAGGTACCAGGAGCTTTTTGGGTACGGATAGAGCCTTGTGTAAGCACTCCTATCTTTACGCTGGGTGAAAGCGTATAGGTGGTTTTGAGGTTACCGGTTACGCGGTGTACACGGTCAGCAATTGTCCAACCGGGGTCTACAAAGAAACCTACTGAACCATACACCGTTGCATTTTCACCCCCACCTGAAAGGCTCACCGTATGATTTTGAGTGAGCGACGGACGGAAGAGCGTTTTAAACCAATCAGTATTGGCGTATTCATATTTGCGCAAGAAAGCAAGGCGTGCTGCATCGGTATTTTCGAGTAAGAAAGTGCCTGTAGCGGGATTAAAGGTATCGATAGCACGATACATTATATTGTAAGCCCCACCGTAACGCGCTTGGGTATGAGAAGAAAGCGAGAAGTAGCCTTTGCGTTCCAACTCTTGATATACGTCCATTGTTTCTTGAGAGTTCATAATGTCGTACTGATTATAGTTAGGAATCATACGCACGGACTCTTCTAATTGGTAGTTTATCTGTGTTTTTACGTTTTTCTTACCACTTTTGGTAGTGATAATCACGGCACCGTTTAGAGCACGTGCTCCATAGAGAGAAAGAGCTGAGGCGTCTTTGAGGATTTCGATACTCTCAATATCGTTGGCATTGATACCAGAGATAGCCGAACTCACCAAAGTAGAAGCATCACCAGAGGCGAGCTGTTCGAAGGTTAGCGGTACTACCTCTTCTTGTACAGCACCATCGACCACCCATAGCGGTTTGGTATCGCCGAAGATAGATGAGCCCCCGCGAATGGTAATTTTAGGTGAAGTACCAAAAGTACCAGAGATGTTCTGCACGTTTACCCCTGCGGCACGACCTTCGATCATACGACCTACATCGACTACGCCGTCCATTTTGATATTGTCGGCTTTGAGGGTTTGAGCATTACCTGTAAATTTAGAACGGTCGAACTCTTGGTAACCAGTAACGACTACCCCTTTAAGTTCAGTTACGTTCTCTTTAAGGACAACGTTAATCACTTTGGCAGTACCTACTACTTTCTCTACTGAGGCGCTCCCCAGCTGAGAAAAGACTAATACGGCGCTGTCATTGGGTACTTTAATGGAGTATTTGCCATCGAAATCGGTGGCGACCCCGTGAGAAGTACCTTTTACCAGTACTGAGGCACCGGGTAGTGGAGTGCCTGCTTCATCTTTTACTACCCCTGTTACGGTGCGTTCTTGGGCAAAGGCAACACCAAAGAACAGCACAGTGCATAACAGTGCATACATCAATTTTTCTTTCATCGCTATTATATTATTTCGTTCAATTAATTTTGCAAAGGTTCAGAAAAAAAAATTATAAAAGCAAATTTTATGGGTAATTTTTTTCTATGTTAAATAACCAAATGTGTATAATTTCCTGATGCTATTTTTTGAATAAAACAAGTGCATTTTCTGAAAATACCCTATTTTTTTTCATCATTTTGCTGAATTCTTTGCAATATTTTCAGAGAATCGCCAAAAACATTGCGTTTTTTTCAGTTTTTCATATATTGATTTGCAAAATACTTATTTTCAAGTACATAGAGGCTTATAATTCGCTTTTAAGCGCTATTTATTAGACTGTAACTTTCTGTGAAATTTAACTTTATTTAACACTTTAGAGTATTATTCTTTTATTGAAATTGAAGTGTTTTATGAGTGTTTTTAGTTTAATGGGAGTTTGAGTAATTAGTAAATTAGGTGCGAACCACACGGGCGGGAGAAAATTAGGAAATTACAAAATTAGAGAATTAGGAAATGAGAAAATCAGGTAAATGCCAATAATGCCAGAAATACCAATAATACCACCAAAGGGAATGAATGGGTCGGAGTTTTCAGACGGGTCAGACAGGTTAGAGGAGGAATTGGAGGATTCGGAGGAAAACGGAGGGTTTCGGAAGGGTGCGTTGAGGTAAAAGGTAAAAAATGAGCTGTAAGATGGGTGGGGTTAGCTTATAGAGAGCTTATAGGAAGCTTATACGAATCTTGGACGATTGGTATAGAAAGGGTGTATAAATAATTGATTAATAACCTAATACAACAATGCAAAAAATGTTAAAAACGGGGTTTCGAGGCGAAAGAAAAAGAAGTCGTAGCACGACAAGCGAGGAAAAATTGTAGCGGTCAAAGGGAAGCTATCGGGGGATTGGTAGAGGCTTAAAAGGGAGAGCAAAAGACAAAGAGAGCTATATTAACTTTGCTAAGTTTGAAATTTTGGCAAAGTGTAATGATAAGATGAATAAAGTGTAGTGAAACAAAGGAGGAGGTAGGGAGGAGAAGAGGTGTATGTCAGACGGTTGTAAAATGGTATTTAGAGAGAGAAAAAATGTTATTTTTTGCGTATCATTTTTTAGTTATGATTTTATTTTGTACCTTTGCACACTTAAAAGAGTTTGAATTGTTATGCCAAGAATCTATTACAGAGAGAGGAAACTACACGGTCACCCATTAAGGAACGAGGTGATTACCGTTGATTTATTCAATAAAATCATACAACTCAGTGCTTTCATTCCCGAAGATGCCTTGCAGATTTTTGAGCTTCCTCAGAAAACATCGCCGTTGGCTTTTTGGAACAACACCAAAGGTTTTAAGTATGCTGTAGTGTGGAATACTGAAAAACCTCACACTACCTATGAATATGGAGATTTTTATCTACCGAAATCTATTGTGTTCTTTGATGAAAAAGACGCTTATTTTCCTTCTGATTATTATTTTATTGTAAATATAGACAACCAATTGGAACTGAGTCATAGTAGGGCAGGAGCTGATACCGCTTGGTATGAACAACCTCAGTTACGCAGTAAAGTAACTAATCCTAAACTCATCAAACGCTTCGAAAAGAGTATCAAAGAACTGTATAAACTTCTAAAGAAAAATTAGCAAATTAGCAGATTAGCACATTTGCAAATTAGACAAATGTTTACAACTGAATACGATGTGATAGTAGTGGGCGGAGGACACGCAGGTGCTGAAGCTGCCGCAGCGGCTGCCAATATGGGAGCCAGCACACTACTGATTACTATGAACTTACAACATATCGCCCAAATGAGCTGTAACCCTGCTGTAGGAGGTATTGCCAAGGGGCAGATAGTACGCGAAATAGATGCCTTGGGTGGCTATATGGGGATTATCACTGATAAAACTGCCATTCAATTTAAGATGCTCAACCAATCGAAGGGTCCTGCTATGTGGAGTCCGCGTGCACAATCTGACCGTATGCGTTTTTCGGAAGCGTGGCGATTACAGTTGGAAAGTCTGCCTACACTTGATTTCTTTCAAGGAATGGTAAACGACCTTCTGATTGAGAAAGACAAGGTAGTAGGAGTACGCACTTCGTTGGGGATTACTATCAAAGCGAAGAGTGTAGTGCTTACCAATGGTACTTTCTTGAACGGAGTGATGCACATAGGAATGAAACAGTTTGGCGGAGGGCGTGCAGGAGAACCCGCAGCATACGGCATCACCGAATGCCTTGTACAACACGGTTTTGAGGCGGGACGTATGAAAACAGGAACGCCTCCACGCGTAGATGCGCGTTCACTTGATTTCAGTAAGATGATTCCTCAACCGGGCGATGAGCATCCGCAAAAGTTTTCTTTCTCTGCTGAAACACAGCCGCTCGCAGTGCAAAAAGACTGCTATATGACATACACCAGCGAGCGCGTACATAATATATTGCGCACAGGCTTCGACCGTTCGCCTATGTTTCAGGGCATTATCCACGGGGTAGGACCGCGCTATTGCCCTTCGATAGAAGATAAAATAAATCGTTTTGCCGACAAAGACCATCATCAGCTGTTTGTAGAGCCCGAAGGCTGGCATACCGTAGAGATGTACGTGAACGGCTTTTCGACTTCTTTGCCCGAAGAGGTGCAATACGCTGCCCTGAGTCAGGTAGTGGGGTTTGAGAAGGTGAAGTTTTTCCGTCCAGGGTATGCGATAGAGTACGACTATTTTCCGCCTACACAACTAAAACATACACTTGAAACGAAACTTATAGAAAACTTATACTTCGCGGGGCAAATCAACGGAACTACGGGCTATGAAGAAGCCGCTGCACAAGGACTAATGGCAGGCGTGAATGCGGTGCTGAAAATACGCGAGCGAGCTCCTTTTGTACTGAAACGCGACGAGGCTTATATAGGAGTTTTGATTGATGACCTCATCACCAAAGGCACCGAAGAGCCCTATCGTATGTTCACTTCACGTGCTGAATACCGCACCCTCTTGCGACAGGATAATGCTGACAGACGATTGACTCCGCTGGGGTATGAAATAGGTACTGTAAGTGAAGCACGCTATCGTGCGTGGGAAGCCAAAGAACGCAAGGTGAGTGGATTTATCACTTATATAAAGGAATTGAGTGTTACCCCCGAAGAGGTAAACCCTATACTCGAAAAATACGAGTCATCACCAATGAAACAAGGCGACAAGCTCCAAAAGGTACTTTCTCGCCCAAATGTAACTCTTGCTGACTTTGAGGCTATAGACCGTATTGCCGAATATATAAAGAAGAACGAACTTACCGAAGAAGAAAAAACCTGCGCAGAAGTGGAGGTGAAATACGCCGGCTATATAGAAAAAGAGCGCAATAATGCTGATAAGCTCAACCGCTTGGAGAGTGTGCGCATTCCCGACAACTTTGATTACGACAAGATAGTATCGCTCTCGTTTGAAGGGCGCGAAAAGCTGAAAAAGATACGCCCTGTTACCCTTTCGCAAGCCTCACGCATCAGTGGGGTATCGCCAGCGGATATCAGTATATTGCTGATATATATGGGAAGGTAACTGGTGTGAGGTCGTAGCGCGACAGGCAGTTGTAGCACGACAAGCGGGAGTAAGCCATACGGGCGATTGCAAAATAAAGGAATTGAGAAGGGAAGATTAACTTAGAGCCTAAACATTTAGCGTAATGCGGTGTTTAGGCTTTTGTTTTATAGATATTACAGTTGTTATCGGCAGTTATTGTATTGTAGAATTAAAATTATTTACTACCTTTGCACTCAAAATCATTCTAAATAATAATAATCGTTATGGAAGAAGTGCGCAACCGTGCTTGTACTGTTGCCGATCTAAAAAAAGGCGAAAAAGGGCTTATACAAGATATTGATATTGCTAAAATACCTCAGAAACTCATTGATTTAGGTTGTTATGCGGGTAGTGAAGTGGAGGTGCTCCAAAAAGCTACTTTTGGCGACCCTATCTATATCCGTATGAATGAGGCATATCTTTCGATTAGAAAGGATATGGCAAAAGCGATAGAATTAGCAAATTAGGTGCAAGCCGCACAAGCAATTTAATTAGCAAATACAAATTGGCAAATTTAAAAATCGCCCTTGTGGGCAACCCTAATACCGGTAAAAGTTCGCTCTTCAATGCATTGACGGGCTTGAACCAAAAGGTAGGCAACTACCCTGGTATTACTGTCGAAAAAAAAATAGGATACTGCAAGCTTTCCGATACCCAGCAAGCCGAAATCATAGACTTGCCGGGCGCCTATAGTCTCAACCCAAGCTCGGAAGACGAGCACGTGGCTGTAAATGTGCTTACACATAGCTCTGAGCCTCATTACCCTGATGTGGTGGTAGTGGTGTGTGAGGTGAGTAACCTTAAGCAAAATCTCTTGCTCTTTACCCAAGTAAAAGACCTTGGGTTGCCTACGATACTTGTTATCAATATGGTAGACCAGATGCACAAAAAGGGTATCAGTATTGAGGTGGAAAAATTAGCTGAGGTCTTGCAAACGAAAGTTGTGCTCACTAGTACTCGCAAAGGCGAAGGGCTTACGGAACTGAAAGAAGCGATTGTAAATTATCAACAACTGTCGCTTACTCCTTGCGTAGATATCTCTCGTTTAGAGGCAATGACTTTTGGCACGTCGGAAAGTGAGCAACGACGGAAACAGCAAAAAGAAACGATACTTCGCTATCAGTTTATCAACAAAATACTGAAAGAGACGTATACGGTAGACCAGCGCAAAGCACAGACGCTTCGCGCACGTCTCGACCGCTTCCTTATACACCCCTTCTTTGGCTATGTGGTGTTTGCTGCGATACTCTTGCTTATCTTCCAAGCAGTATTTACTTGGTCGAGCTATCCGATGGATTGGATAGAAAACGGTTTCAATGTTTTTGGGGAATGGCTTGCTACTAAACTACCTGCTGGTGCACTTAGCGAATTACTAATAGAGGGTATCCTACCAGGAATCGCAGGTATTATGGTGTTTATCCCCCAAATAGCTGTACTCTTCACCTTGATTGCCCTATTGGAAGAAAGTGGCTATATGAGTAGGGTGGTGTTCTTGATGGACAATGTAATGCGTCGTTTTGGGCTCAGTGGTAAGAGTGTTGTTCCTCTGATTTCGGGAGCAGCTTGTGCTGTACCTGCCGTGATGATTGCCCGCAATATTGAGAATTGGAAAGAACGCCTAATCACCATACTTGTTACTCCGTTTATGACCTGTTCGGCGCGTTTGCCTGTATATCTCATCATTATTAACTTGGTAATTCCAGACGGTGAATTTTGGTGGATTAGTTACAAAGCGTGGACGTTCTTTGCGATGTACTTTTTGGGCTTTGCAGTAGCTTTGCTCTCGGCTTTTATCTTAGACAAAGTACTGAAGATGCACAAGAACAACAGTTTCTTTATCGCAGAAATTCCCGATTATAAAATTCCGCTTTTGCGCAATGTATGCCTCACTGTATATGAGAAGACCAAAGGCTTTGTAGTAGGAGCGGGGAAGTTTATTTTAGCAATTTCGATACTTTTGTGGTTCTTAGGTTCTCACGGAATAGGAGAAAAGTACAACAGTATAGAGGCTACCGCTGAGCAGTTGGCACAAACTCACCAGTGGACCGCCGAGCAGAAAGCGCATTACATAGAAGCCCAAAGTCTTGAATACTCGTTTTTGGGTTACATAGGCAAAGGAATAGAGCCCGTATTTCGTCCGCTGGGCTACGATTGGAAAATCAGTATAGGGGTAGTAGCTTCGTTTGCAGCGCGAGAGGTGTTCATTAGTACCTTATCAACGGTCTATAGTTTAGGAAAAGATTTGGATACCGAAGGTGAAGAGGGCGAACGTACTATCTTGGCAAAAATGCGTGCTGAAGTACGTCCTGATGGTACGCCTGTATACACACTCGGCACCGGTATTTCGCTCTTGCTCTATTACGCTTTTGCAATGCAGTGTCTCAGCACTGTTGCCGTAGTACGAAAAGAGACCAACAGCTGGAAATGGACAGCTATCCAATGGATATTTATGACGGGAGTTGCCTACGTGAGTGCAATGCTGGCATTTATTTTAATTAGATAATTAGCAGATTGCCCCGTTCCCCCGAAGGGGGACAATCCGTAAAGACGATAATCGACAAATAATGAAGTTAGGTTTAGTATTTTCAGGTGGCGGGGTGCGCGCTTTGGCACACGCTGGATTGTTGAAGGCTTTGGAAGAAAAAGGCTTGCAACCCTCAATTATTTCAGGTACCAGTGGTGGAGCACTTATCGGGGCACTCTACGCTTGTGGGGTAAAGCCCGAGGATATGGTGCATTTTTTTAAGGAAACACCTGTGTTCAAATGGTCGATGCTCACTTTTAAAAAAGTGGGATTAGTAGATAGTGCTAAATATACTAAGTTCTTTAAGAAACAATTCCAATGTCCGACTTTTGAAGACTTGCGATTGCCCTTAGTGGTAACAACTACCAATCTGCTGAATGGTAAAGTACAGTATTTTAGCAAAGGAGAGCTCATTCAGCCCCTCATTGCGTCGTCGGCATTACCGCCTTACTTCTCACCGGTGAGAATAGGAGACAGTTTATATTGCGACGGGGGATTGCTGAACAACTTCCCCATAGAACCCCTCAAAGACCGATGCGATAGAATTATAGGGAGCTTTGTGAATCCGCTAGAAACGATTACCGAGAAGGAGCTCAGCAACTCGTTCCAGTTTATGCAACGCATTTACAACATCACTATGGATGGCAATTATAACCGCAAATTTAAAAAATGTGACTACTTACTACTACATAACCTCAGCAATGTAGGCGTACTCGATACTAAAAAGCTCGATCAAGCCTTCGAATATGGATACGAACAAACAATTACCAAATTAACTGATTTGTCAGTTAGTTAATGAGTAGAGGCAAATATTGACAAATTACTAAATTAAGACATTAACTTTATGAGTGAGATTTCTAAAATTCTATTCTTGGTATCGGATAGTTTGCTGATACCCGACATTATCGTACTCTTGGTACTTTTTGTGCGCGCTTTATTATTGGTAGGCAGTTTCTACAACCGCTTCATCACTAAATACAAAAACGACAAACAACTGAATGAAGCCATCAGGAGGCTCACACCCGAAAGCGCAGAACAGCTTAAAGCCCTATTGCCCACACGCGATAACGCCCTTTACACCCAATACTTGCGTGATATTCTTAACCATATACCCGATGAGGCATATTACGACTATATGATTTCTAACTTCGAGAATGAAGGCGAAAAAGACATAGCCACCTCCAAGCTATTGGCGAAAGTAGGTCCCGTTTTGGGGCTCATCGGTACGCTTATCGCTATGAGTCCGGCGCTTACAGGGCTCTCCACCGGAGACATTTCTAAGATGGCGAGTAATATGCAAGTGGTATTTGCGACGACCGTTGTAGGCTTAGTGATTAGTTTGGTAGGGTTGGTAACTTTGCAGTTCAAACAACGCTGGTATAGCAAAGAAATCAACAACCTTGAATATGTAAGTAGAGTATTAACTCAACCCGCAAGACAATGAAGACAAACCGACGCATATCCCGACTCAAAGACGATGATGCCGACCCGCTAAGTGTAGTGGTAAACCTCTTTGACGTGGCGATGGTCTTTGCCGTTGCCTTAATGGTATCGATGGTGATGAACCTGAATATGGCAGATTTCTTTTCGGGCGAAGATTTTACCATTGTAAAGAAGAAAGGCGATGATATGGAAATCCTTCGTCGCGAAGGACAGAAAATCACTAAATACAAAACCGTAGAAGGTGCAACCCCCGATGCTTCTACCACTCAGAAAAAAGGTAAACGCCTCGGGGTAATGTACGAAACCGAGAATGGCGAAACGATATTGTTGCCTGATGAAGAATAAACATAAATAAACCTATTAAAAAAAATAAATATGAAAAAGTTTCTCATTAATTTCGTTGTTGTACTGCTATTACTCATAGGAACCCTTTACGTGGCGGGCTATGGTTATATTCTCAAAGCAGTAGTGATGGTCTACGGCACGGGGCATACTACTACTTTCCTCGATGATTATACCTATTTTGACAATCGTACGATTGCTAAAAGTCCTACACCTCAACCTTGGCCACTTTCAGCGGATTACAACAAAATACCCGAAACCCCCGAGTTACAAAATGCTCACAAAAAATACGGAACGGTAGCTTTCCTTATCATCAAAGGTGATAGTATATGGCACGAACAGTATTTTGAAGGCTATAATACTGAGAGCAAGAGCAATTCATTTTCTATGGCAAAGAGCTATGTGTCCGCGCTCTTGGGTAAGGCTATTGCCGATGGTTATATTAAGAGTCTTGACCAAAAAGTAAGCGATTTCTTTCCTGAGTACAAAAAAGGCTTCGGAGCCCAGCTTACGGTAGGCGACCTCTCGTCTATGGCATCAGGGCTTGACTGGGACGAGGCGTATTACAATCCGTTTTCTATTACGACTCGTGCTTATTTTGATAAACATTTTAGAGAGAAGATGCTCCAACTGAGGATTGTTTCTCCTCCTGGGAAAGCCTATAAATACCTCAGTGGAAATACTTTCCTTTTGGGAATGGTATTGGAGAAAGCTACAAAGAAGACCCTTACTCAGTATCTCACCGAGAGCTTATGGCAACCTATGGGTTGTGAGAGCGATGCTCTTTGGCAATTGGACAGTAAAGAAAGCGGACTCGAAAAAGCGTATTGTTGTATTGCTTCGAATGCACGTGATTTTGCCCGCCTCGGGAAACTCTATCGAGATAATGGTAAGTGGAATGGCAAACAGCTATTAGACTCTACTTTTGTGGCGACTTCCGTACAACCGCGCTTTGCCGAGAGTCCAGAATACGGCTATGGTTGGTGGTTATTAGACTATAAAGATACCCATTTCTTTATGATGCGCGGACATTTGGGACAATACGTAATTGTAAATCCTACTGATAAAGTCATCATTGTGCGTTTAGGACATCGCACTGCCGATACTTCTCCTGAAGGCAGTAAGTTTACACAAGACATTTATGATTATATAGATGAGGCATATAAGATGTTAGGTGTTAGAGGGTAGTAGAGTTATGAGACTTTAAATTAATAGTTGAATTTCAGTAAAAATGCTTAACAAGATTAATCTTGAAGATATTCTCTTCTTAGACATAGAAACGGTACCACTCTATGAACAACACGCTGAGCTTTCGGTTTTAGAACAAGAACTGTGGGAGGAAAAGACACGATATCAGCGGAAAGATGAGTTTACTGCTGAAGAATTTTACGACCGTGCGGGTATTTGGGCAGAGTTTGGAAAGATTGTATGTATATCAGTAGGTTACTTTTCTTTTCGGTATCAGCAACGCACTTTTAGGGTTACCTCGTTTGTGGGAGAGGAAGAAGTGTTGTTAAAAGATTTTGTACGTTTGGTAGAAGAACACTTTTCACGCGCTAATAAATTGTTTTGTGCTCATAACGGCAAAGAGTTTGACTTTCCTTACCTTTCGCGACGTATGATTATCAATGGTATTCCTATTCCTCAAAAACTACAGCTCTTTGGCAAGAAACCTTGGGAAATTCCGCATCTTGATACCCTTGAACTATGGAAATTCGGTGATTATAAACACTTCACTTCGCTGAAGCTCTTGGCTCATATTTTGGGTATTCCTTCGCCTAAAGACGATATTAATGGTAGCGAAGTACGTGATGTGTTCTACAATGAAGGCGATGTAGACCGTATTGCTACTTATTGTGAAAAAGATACTATTACAGTAGCCCAAATACTGCTACGTTTCCGCAACGAAGAGCTTCTAACCGATGATGAAATTCTAATTGTAGGGCATTAACTTTTACTTCTATTTTAAATACTGAGGTTCAAAATAAGCAATATCTTCAAAGTCTTGTTTTGTATATTTTTCTATAGCAAACGGAAGCATATCTTTTGCCTCAGGGAAGGCATTGGGTATAAATACAGCATTGGGATGCTTACAGATAGTAGCAAACTTACTACTACCATCACCTAAAAAAGTTACTTTACCCCTATTTAGTTCTTCTTGATAACTATGCTCATCGAGGATTTTAGCTTCAGTAGGACTCACAAACTGATAAGCACTATTGAACACAGCGCTATACACCTCCATACGGCGTGCATCGAGCATAGGGATAATACAATTGCCCTGCGTTTGGTGAGCGAGGATTTGCAAGGAGGGAATAGCAATTAAAGGCTTCTCCAAAGCAAAGCAAAGACCCTTGGCAGTAGCAATACCAATGCGCAAACCTGTATAAGAGCCTGCACCTGCACTTACGGCTATAGCATCAACCGCAGAAAGGGGCAAGGAGGCTTGTTGCATTACGTCTTCAATGAAGAGATGTAAGTTTTCGGAATGGGTAAACTTGCCTGCATTCTCAGATTTTTCAGCTATAATGTGATTGTCTTTTGATAGGGCTACCGAGCAATTGAGTCCTGAAGTTTCTATGTGAAGGATAATCATTTTTGTTGTATTTTTCAACTTAGGGGGAATGTGTGACGCAAAAGCGACTTTTTATTTTTCACTTTTCCCAGAAATAATAAGAACTATTTCTCCTTTGATATTTTTGTCTTTATAGTGGTCAAACAGTTGTTGGAGGGTGCCACGTTGGGTTTCTTCGTGTAGCTTAGTGAGCTCACGTGAGAGACTCGCAGGACGGTCGGTACCGAAAGTGGTGATAAAGTCAGTGAGGGTTTTGAGCAATTTATGCGGGGAGATGTAGAAAATCATCGTTTTGGTTTCAGTTGTGAGCTGAGAGAGGCGCGTTTGTCGTCCTTTTTTATCGGGAAGGAAGCCTTCGAAGGTAAAACGGTCGTTAGGCAGACCACTGTTTACCAAGGCAGGCACAAAGGCTGTAGCTCCTGGTAAGCATTCTACATCTACTCCCTCAGTAAGGCAAGCACGTATAAGCAAGAAGCCGGGATCGGAAATGGCAGGTGTTCCTGCATCGGTGATGAGTGCTACGGTGGTACCCCCTTTGATGCGCTGTACCCAGCCATCTACCACTTTGTGCTCGTTGAACAGGTGGTAACTTTGCATAGGGGTATGGATATCGTAGTGTTTGAGGAGCTTACTACTGGTGCGGGTATCTTCGGCTAAGATGATATCAACCTCTTTGAGCAAACGAAGCGCCCGCAAGGTTATATCTTCGAGATTGCCTATGGGGGTAGGAATGAGATAGAGTTTGCTCATTACACTTCAAAGCGTTTGAGGAGGAGAGAAAGGAAACGTTCTTCGTATTCTTCTTTGTCTTTCCAATAGTTGTAAGTAGGCTTTATTTCTTGCTCTAAGTATAAAACAGCATCTTGCATTGTATTGAGTTCTCCGATATGTTTTACAACTTTGTTATATTCGCTTTCGCTACCAAGGAAGAGTTTTTGTACAAAAGCCAATTTATCATTCAAACCTATTTGGACATTTTTACCTAACTTATCGTTAAGAGATTGTACGGGTTTTATATCCTCATCAGTTTCTTTTCTATCGAATACTGTGTGCTTAGACTGAGAGATAAACTCTTCTAAGGAAGGGGATTGCTTTAAGATGCGTTGTTCATCGGTGTACTGAGGTTGCTCAATAAACTGTTCGGGCTGTGTTACTTGCTGAGGTTGCTCGATAGCAAAATCTATTTGAGATGTTTCTACTCTTTTGGGTTGTTCCACAGGTACTGCCCATTCAGGTTCGGGCTGGTGTACTTCTACTTGGGGTTGCGCTATTTTTGCAGTTTGTTTTTGAACGGGTTTTGGTTCCATTGCTACAAACGAAGCTTTTTCTTTTGTTTGTCCTTTAGCAGCAATAGGTTGGACTTCGGTAGCTTCTACTTTGATGTCGAAAATATCTTTTTCTTGATTTTCATCAATGAAATTAGATACTTTTTTCATCATTGAGTTTTTTCGGTTTTCATTAGCACCTAAGTCTTGATAATATTTATCAACGAAACTCAATATAGTGATTTTTTCAGCTAATTTATGAGCCTGTCTATTGAGTTCTATGAGGTTAAGATTCCCTTGTTTAGCAATAATTTCGGTAGCAAGAGCTACTAAACTTTGTTCTAATTCTTCTTTCATAGATTGCTATTCTTTAGTTAAGATGTGGCAAAGATATAAAATATTTTTGAATAATAAAGAAATGACAAAAAACAGACTGCCCCAGAAAATCTTTTTGGAGCAGTCTGTTTTTTTTAGATTACTTAATTGAAGCTTCGTAAATACCTTCGATAGTGTGAGTTAAAGTATCGTTGAACTGAGTATCGGTTTGTTGAGCTGAGAGTCCTTCGGTAAGTGCTCTTGAGAAACTGGCGATTACGCCTTTGTTTTCGGCAAGGATATCATTGGCTTTCTCTCTTGGGTAACCTCCTGAAAGGGCGACTACACGCACTACACGAGGGTGCTTGGTGAACTCTTTGTAGAGATTGTTAATAGTTGGCAAAGAGAGTTTGAGCATCACGTTGAAAGTATCGGGGAGGGCATCGAGGTGTTTTCTTATCTCGTCGCGCAAGATAGCTTCGGCAGGTGATTTATCGGGGATATTGATATCTACTTCGGGCTCTATAATAGGCACGAGTCCTGCTTTTACGATTTGTTTGGCTATCTCAAACTGTTGTTTTACCACTCGTGCAATACCGTCAGGAGAGGCTTTTTTAATGACCGAACGCATTTTGGTGCCGAAGATATGACGCTCATTGGCACGTTCTAAGAGTTCTGTAAGACCGTTTATAGGTTTCATCAGTTGAACGCCATCGGCGTCTAAGCTTTCTAAGCCTTTATCGACTTTTAGGAAGGGAACTATATGTTTTTCTTCCCAGAGATAATCGGCGGTGTATTTACCGTCGATTTTTCTATCCATTGTTTGTTCGAAAAGGATAGCACCGATAATTTTATGGCTGTTAAAAGCGGGGCTTTTGATGATGCGGGTACGCATTTGGTGAATGAGGTCAAACATTTGGTCTTCATTGCTATATTGGTCTTCATTCACACCGTAAAGTTTAAGGGCTTTTGGGGTACTACCGCCACTTTGGTCGAGGGCTGCGATAAAGCCCTTACCATCTTTCATTTGTTCGAGTTGTTCTTTTTTCATAGTGTGTTACTGTTTAAAAGATAGTACAAAGGTACGAAATATTTTTTAATTGACAAAAATTAATAATACTGGAAATGCCAATAATGCCAATAATGCCAATAATACCAGAAATGCCAAAAATACCATAATAATCAACTTTGCCAAAGGTGCGAGCTGCACAGGCAGTCGTAGCACGACGGACCGGGAAAAATTAGCAGATTAGCATATTTGAAAATTAGCAAATGTGGAGGGTTGGAGGATTCGGAAGGAAACGAAGGAGTTCGAAAGAGGTAAGGGAGGGTTTTTGATGAAAAAAGGCTGTAAGGAGGGTGGGGTTAGCTTATAGAGAGCTTATAGGAAGCTTATACGAATCTTGGACGATTGGTATAGGAAGGGTATATAAGTGGTTGATTCATACTGTGATACAACAACGCAAAAAATGTTAAAAACGGGGTTTCGATGCGAAAGAAAGAGGAAGAGGCACTAGGCCTTAGGCCATAGGCAGTAGGAGGGAGTGTGACGGGAAAGGGGAAAGATAATTAGAGAATTAGCAAATTTGAAAATGAGAAAATGGGGAATGTAATGATGGGAAAAATGGGGAATGTAGGGACAAAAATAGTTGTTGGGCGGGGAAGTCTCGTAGGACGGGGGTCGGATAGGGGGGGCTTATGAGAAGATGTTATGCGGTTAGCATTTTGGTGCATTGGGCGATGCGTTCCTCTAAGGAGCCTTTTAGGATATGGTATTGTATGCCGTGAGCGTTCAGATGTTGCTCAAAAAAAGCAAATACGCTCTCGCGCTCGTGGGGTTTATCGCGGAGGTCGTCGGGTTGCCAAGGGACATCTACATAAGTGAGAAAAAGGGAGTGGTAATGATGTGTGAGGGCTGCGCGCTCTATTTGTGGGTTGCATTTGCCATAGTAAAGGTAAGAATAGACCATTAGTTCGAGCAGACAGGTGTCGCAGAACAAATATTCATTGGCTTGCTGAATACGTTTGTTTTCGAGCAAAACTTGTCCGTGAGCGATGGGTAGGAGGTCGTCCCACGTGCAGGTGAGATGCTGAGTGTCCCACTTGTGTTGTAGGTAAGTGCGCATATACTCCTCAGCCCATACGGTTTGGAACTGCTGGGCAAGAGTACGACTAAGAGTGGTTTTGCCGGTGCACTCAGGACCTACAAAGGCGATACGCTTTATCGGGCTGTCTCGTTGCGCAAGTGTTGTTTCCATTCTCTATAGCCCATAATGGCAATAATGGTGAATAAAAAGTACTGAAAGGAGGTGAAGAGCATTCCTTTTTTGAGGTAGAGAGGTACTGAAATGAGGTCGCCGAGAATCCAAAAGACCCAGTTTTCTACTTTGCGTTTTGCCATTAGCCACATTCCTATCAAGAAAATGGAGGTGGTAAAGACATCGACATATTCGGTAGGGAGGAAGTTGTGGAATCCTAAGGAGATTCCCTGCATAGAAAAGTTGTTTTTGATGTAAGGTTTCAGGTAGTATACCGCAGTGACGAAAGCCAAGCTAAAAACGCCTAAAAGAGTGCAGATTTGCCAATCGCGACGGGTGGTAGCGGAGATAGTAATCACATTGTCTTGGGCGTTCTTTGCCCATAGCACCCATCCGTAGATACTCATCGCTGTATAATAGGCATTGATAAGCATATCGCCCCACAGCACGTAGTGCCATAGCAGGTATACAAATAACACCGTGCTGATGATACCCGTAGGGTATACCCATATATTTCCTTTTTTAGCCAGCCAAACACTGAGGAACCCAAAGAACACACCTATGATTTCTAATACCACTAAATGGGTAGGGACTCCTTGATACTGACTAAAAAACCAATTGAAAAACGCTTCCATATCAGATACTCAGTTAGGCTTGCTCGCTGGCTTTACTTAGAAGAAAGGTTTATACTCGTGGCGGTCGGACTTTACGATTTTCACGTACATCAGTCCGCGTTCTACTAAGTCGAGGGCTTCTTCTATCTCGGTGGTGAGGACATTCATCACTTGGGTATACTCGCCATAGACTTGGGTACTGAGAGGGTTTTCTTGTACGATGAGCCCAGAGGCGCGCAGTTTCTTGATAAAGTGAATGATAGGACGCTCGTAATCGTCTTGCAACGGGCTAAAAGTAAGTTCAACAGATACTTTCATAATGGTGAATGATTAATTATTAAAGGTTAATTTATATTCGGGACAAAAGTACAAATAAAATGGGAAATTACAATTATTTTACTACCTTTGCGCAAAAATATGTATCTCTTTCAGCCAAAAGAGTAACCTCCTTTTTACCTATATTGAGTGAAGATAAAATGAACTAAAAACACCTTTCGAAGAGGGAATTAGCGAATTTAAGAGGGAGTATGCTTGATGTTTTTGGCTTAATGGAGGATAAATTATTTAATGAATGAAAAAACGGCTTTTCCTACTCGATGCTTATGCCCTTATTTTTAGGGGTTATTACGCTTTTATCAAGAACCCGCGTATCAACTCCAAAGGGTTGAACACGTCGGCTATTTTGGGCTTTATGAACTCTCTTTTAGAAGTAATTAAAAAAGAAAAGCCCGACCACCTTGCTGTGGCTTTCGACAAGGGAGGAAGTGTGGAGCGCACGGAACTCTTTGCCGACTATAAAGCCAATCGGGAGGAAACGCCCGAAGCTATTCGGTTGGCAATCCCGTATATTCACGAAATCTTGAAAGCCTTGCATATTCCTATCATCGAAAAAGAGGGTTATGAGGCTGACGATATCATCGGGACACTCTCTAAACAAGCTGAAAAGCAGAACTACCAAGTGTATATGGTAACGCCCGATAAGGACTATGCACAACTTGTGAGTGATAATATCTTTATATACCGACCTTCGCGCGGAGGTAACGATGTGGAGATTTGGGGCGTAAAAGAAGTACAAGAGAAATTTGAGGTACAAAATCCTTTGCAGGTAATAGACTTCCTCGGAATGATGGGTGATGCGGTAGACAATATACCTGGACTCCCAGGAGTAGGCGAGAAGACCGCTAAAAAGCTACTTGCCGACTTTGGCTCTATGGAAAACCTTCTCGCCCATACTGACCAGCTGAAAGGCAAACTGCGCGAGAATATTGAGAGCAACAAGGAAAAAGGAATCCTCTCTAAACAGTTGGCTACCATTATGCTGGACGTGCCTGTAACGTTTGATGAAGAAGACTTTGCGATGTCCGAACCCGATTTTGAAGCGGTAGGGAGGATATTTGAAGAGTTGGAATTTCGTCAGTTATTGCAGAACTTTCTCAGAACGTATCAGCCCCAGATGCCAACAACACCCCCGCCACTTACAGGAAATAAGCCCACAGAGGGACAGTTAAGTCTCTTTATGCAAGGCGACCTATTTGCACAACCGCAGGTAATGAGCGAGAAGAAGAACAGTACTAATACACCTCACTTCTACCAATTAGCCGATACCCCAATGGCGCAACAACTGCTCTTGCAGAATTTATTGCAACAAACCGAAGTGTGTTTTGATACCGAAACGACCAGTGTAAACGCCTTAGAAGCCGAATTGGTAGGGATTTCCTTCTGCTGGTCGGCTCACAAAGGTTATTACGTACCTTTCCCTACTGATAAGGCAGAAGCAACAAAACTGCTTGAAACCTTCCGTCCGTTCTTTGAAAATGAGCGTATTGGTAAGGTAGGACAGAATTTAAAATACGACCTTAAAGTATTGCAAAACTACAACATTGAGGTGCGAGGCGCACTCTTCGATACGATGATAGCCCACTATCTGCTGAATCCAGATATGCGCCACAATATGGATATCCTCAGTGAAACCTATTTGAACTATACCCCTATTGCTATTGAGAGTTTGATAGGTAAAGGTAAGGCACAACGCTCTATGCGTACCGTTCCACTCGACCAAGTGAAGGAATACGCCGTGGAAGATGCTGATGTTACGTGGCAACTCAAAAACGTATTTAAGGAGGAAATGCCCAAAGTGAACGCCGAGAAAATCTATACTGATTTGGAAGCGCCTTTGATAAAAGTGTTAGCCGCTATGGAACGCGAAGGAGTGAACCTCGATGTACCTTTCTTAAAAGAATACGCTAAGACCTTAGATGCCGATATTGCACAACTCGAAGCCACTATAGCCGAGCAGGCAGGGGAGAGCTTCAATTTGGCTTCGCCGAAACAGCTGGGTGATATTCTTTTTGAAAAACTGAAAATTGACAGCAAACCTAAGAAGACGAAAACAGGTCAGTATGCCACTTCCGAAGAAGTATTAGCCCCCTTTGCTTCTAAGCATAAGATAGTAGCCGATATACTTGAATGGCGACAAGTGCAGAAGCTCAAATCTACTTATGTAGATGCTTTGCCTTTGGAGGTGAACAAACTCACCGGTCGTGTACACACTACCTATATGCAAACGGTAGCTGCGACGGGTAGATTGAGCAGTAATAATCCTAACTTGCAGAATATTCCTATCCGCACTCCTCGCGGTCAGCAGGTGCGCAAGGCGTTCATCGCACGCAATCCTGATTATGTGCTTCTCTCTGCCGACTATTCGCAAATAGAGCTTCGCATCATCGCTGCCCTGAGCGAAGAACACAATATGATTGACTCATTCCTCCGCAATGAGGATATTCACCGTTCCACAGCTGCCAAAGTGTTCCACGTGCCTTTGGAAGAGGTAACTCGCGAACAGCGTAGTCACGCCAAGACAGTGAACTTCGGGATTATCTATGGTGTATCGGCATTTGGGCTCTCGGCTCAAACTAATTTGAGTCGTTCAGAGAGCAAGGAATTGATTGACACCTATTACGCTACGTATCCCAACCTGCGAAACTATATCAGTAAGCAAATACAATTTGCTCAAGAACACGGCTATGTAGAGACCGTATTGGGAAGGCGTCGCTATCTACCCGATATTCACTCTCGTAACCAAGTGGTGCGCGGAGCAGCTGAGCGCAACGCTGTGAATGCCCCGATACAGGGTTCGGCTGCGGATATCATCAAAATTGCGATGATACGCATACAGCACGAGTTGATTCGCCAACAACTTCAAACCCGTATGCTCTTGCAGGTGCACGATGAGTTAGTGTTCGACGTACCTAAAACAGAGCTCAATACCGTTAAGCCTCTGATTAAAGAAGCGATGGAGAGCGCTTTTACTCTTGCTGTTCCGCTTGTAGCAGACTTAGGGGTAGGGGATAACTGGCTCGATGCACACTAGAATTAGGTAAGAGGTAAAGCCAGCGAGGCTCACAACTGGGTATGTGAATAAAAGGTAAAAGGTGAGGCGACGCAGACTTTGGCGAAAATTGTGGCTCAAAGGAATCCTCTCCTTGTTAATTGTCAATGTAAATTATGTACAAGATATTTCCTAAAAAACGCTATCAAAAAACTTTGAGTATTCTCAAACAATATGCCCCTCAGGGAAGCACTATCCTCGATGTGGGGGTTGAGAATCCTTTTTCGGCAGTAATGCAACAAGAAGGCTATACTGTGCTTAACACTACGGGGCAGGATTTGGATTTTGAATCACACACCCTACAAACCTTTAAGGCTGATTTTACAGTGGCTTTGGAAATTTTAGAGCACTTGGTAAACCCTTTGGCAGTTTTGCAGAATCTCCCTACTAAAAGGGTACTCATTACTGTGCCGTTGCGCCTTTGGTTTGCCAAAGCCTACCGCAATACGTCTGACCCCCGCGACTGTCATTATCACGAGTTTGAAGATTGGCAATTGGATATGCTGGTAGAGAAAGCGGGCTTTCGTATTATTTATAGAGAGAAATGGACACACCCAGTGAAGAAGTTCGGTTTACGTCCGCTATTGCGATATTTTACGAATAGATACTATGCCGTGGTTGCAGAGAGAAAATAATAGTTCAATCTGCCTTCGGGAGAGAAATTAAACAAATTACAACAAATCAAACAAGCTATAGCACGACAGATAGGAGCGAGCTAGACGGATTTAGCACAGATGATTCTCTTGTAAGACATCATTGTTCCACGGATTGGCTCAGCTAAAGCTGAGGAATTTCACGGAACAGTAATGAAAAGGCAATTGTAAATCAATATTGTATATATCGAACTGACGTTAAATTATATTAGGATTGAACCAGTCGTCGGTGCGGTCGAAGAGGAGTTGCCAAAGGGTGCGATTGGTAAGATAGAAGCGAGCTGTAAAGCTCATTCCTTTACCTATATTACCACGATAGCCATTTTTCAGTTGTAAATAACCTTTGCTGATTCTACAGCGTATTTTAAATAAGCCTTCGCCTGTTTGCTCATTTACTACTAAGTTTTTATCTATTTCCTTTACACTACCGTTGAGCAACCCCCATTGGTTATAATTATAAGTATCTATTTGAAAGCGTACGTTTTGCGAGGGGTGTATAAAACCAATGTCTTTTGGAGAGACTAAACACTCGGCTATGAGGTTTTGTTCGGGAGAGATAGTAGCGATAGTTTGCCCTTGAGAGAGAAAGTTGCCTTGACGAATGCCTTTGTACTGTGCAATAGTGCCTGTGATGGGTGCTATTACCACATAGTTTTGTTGTTCTTGGCTGAGGCGCTTCTCGTCTGATTGCAATGACTGCAATTTACGTTCTACTTCTGTACGCTGTGCTTGCCATTGTGCATATTGTTGTTGCTGGGTGCTTTGCACTTGGCGCAAGAGTTCTTCGTGACGATAGTATATTTTTTCATACTCAGCCTTAGCAATTACATCTTTACTAAAAAGCTGATTGGCACGATTGAGTTCCTTTTTAGCTAAGGATAATTGTACTTGCAACTGACCTATTCTTTCCAAAAAAGCAGCTCTTTCTTGGGCGTATTGTGGTGTTTGCAGGGGTATATTTTTGTGAGAGACTAATGCAGTAAGGTCTTGTAATTGTGCGTTGTAGTCTTGCTGTTGAGTACTGACAAGTTGTTGCTGTGTGTTTAATAGTTCTGTAGTGATAATGAGCAAGGTGTCACCTTTTTGGATGTTTTGGTTGTTTTGAGAGAGAAAGCACTTTACTACCCTACCACTTGTAGGAGCAGTAAGTTCTGTATCCTCGAAATTGGAACGTATCACCCCGCGTGCCGATACTGATATAGGCACTTTGATAAAGGGCAGAGCAACAACTACTGCAGTAAGGAGTAGGAGGATAGAGAGATAGATAGGGTGTTTCATAAAAGAGTGTTTTTATTTTTAGGTCATTCTGAAAATCCTTTTATGGCAAAAGAAAGTCCTGCACCCAAAGGAATTTTCTCAAAAGTAGTGTCGTAGCGTGCATAGCCTAAAGAACGTGAAGCTGGAAAAACAATGCGAGCTTTTTCCTCTCCTTGTATGTCTATAGGTTGTAATTCTATCCATATTTTTCCTTTTGGGATAGGAACTCTAAATTTCTCTACTACATCTATTTTACTTTCTGTTTTAGGAATAGTGATATAGATAGGTTTTTCAGTAAGAGGACTCATTTCTTGATTGTTCATCTGAAAAAAGTTTAGGCGAAAGACCGCTTTTTCAGTGTTATTTTTGATACAAGTAATATGAAATTCAGTAGCTACCCAATTGGTTTTAAGATTCACAAAATCACCAATAGTTTCAGGAAATTCCTCTTGCGTTTTCATATCTTCAGGCGTATAATATAGGATAGCCCCTACAAAGCGAATTCCTTTTCCCTTTAGAGTTTTTAGCTGCTTTGTTTTTGCTGAAACATTTATAGGCGCAAGCATTATTTCTTTTTCTGTAAGGACAATAGGTTTGTCATTCTGAAAGTCTTTTACACAGATAGCCCTTCTTTCATAACTAATATGTGAAAAGTAAATACTATCAGTAGGCTTGGGCTGTAACTTTTCTAAGGAGAAATTGCCGTGTGCATCACTAATTGTACCTTTGTGAGTGCCTACAATACCGATATTTACATATTCTATTGTTTCCCCTTCTGTATTACTTATAACTCCCTTTAAGTTTTGAGAATATATAATATAAGGGAATATGATAGATAATAAGAATAGTTTTTTCATAAGTACATTTCTTTATTGAGTTTCTAATTAGAAGAAAGGGCTAAATAGCCCTTCCTATTACCATTCAGGTTGCCAGAACCATCTCCAACGATGTCCTTTACCACGAGTGCAATCGAATTCAAGAATACCAATGTTGAGTCTATCAATAAAACAGCCTCCTTCAATTTCTTGAAGTTGTTTTGAGTTTAAAGTCTCAAAACCTTTAAAAGTGTCAAGTTTCTTCGCTCCTTGAGCTTCTACTTGTTGGGTTCTTTTTATTTACTCTACAACTTCGTATTCATACCCTTTTATAGAGAATGGAATGCCAATTCCTAAAGGCATCTTTTCTAACTCTTCTTTGTAGCGAAACCAACCACCAGTAGCTTTTGTCCTTAATAGAACCTGAGCTTTTCTATTTCCTTTTATTTCTACCGCTTGTATCCCTACCCATATAATCCCCTTAGGAATAAAAATAGATAATTTTTCTGTTATAATCTGTTTTTTCTTTGAAGCAGGAATTTCTATATAAATAGGTTTTTCGATTAAAGAAGTAAAATGACTATGCTCTTTATTTGTTTGACAAATTATTACTCTAAGAATAGCTTTTTCACAAGTGTTCTTAAGAATATTAATTTCGAATTCTGTGAGATGAGTATCTTTTTTTAGATTGATAAAGTCTCCTATTTCTTCTCCTAATTCATCTTGGGGAGTAACACCAATGGTTGCTATAGTAGGAACACCTTTTCCTTTAAGGATACGAATTTTAGGAGCTTTTATCTTTACCGTTGTTTCTGGCAATACTATATTAGCCTCTTGCAAAACCACTTTGTCTTTTATGTCTTTAGCTAAAAGACTTTTATACTTATAACTAATATGTGAAAAGTAAATACTATCAGTAGGCTTGGGCTGTAACTTTTCTAAGGAGAAATTGCCGTGTGCATCACTAATTGTACCTTTGTGAGTGCCCACAATACCGATGTTTACATACTCGATGGGAGTGCCATTATTGGATACTATTTTGCTTTGAGCAAATGCAGTGAGAGTAAAGAGAAATAATGATAACGTTGTTAGTTTCATATTTAATTACAATTAAGTTTTACTACAAAATAATTTATGTAAAGGAAAGCTACTTCTTTTTCTCAGGTAAAAGAACCAAATCTTTTTCTAAAAGACTTTCAAAAGGCAAGGATAACTGTAGAGGAGTTTGTTTGTTCTTAAAATATGTTGTATTAAAGGAATGGAAAAAATTACCAAAATCGCTTTTAAGAGTTACATTTTTCACTTCGGATTTATTCTTTTCTTCCTTTAAGAAAGGATATATTTCAAAAATATTTGTTAAAGAAATTGCGTCTTTTTTGAATGTGGTTTTTATATCAATCAGACAGCGATATATACTAAAATCTGTACTATTAATTGCTTCAAAATCTATACTTGCAGGAAATTTTTCGTAGACATCTTTATGCTTAATTACATTTGTTCTTCCAGCAAAAGAGCCCCTAATACTATCCTTTGGGAATAAGGCATTCAAATAACAGGTGTATTCATTATTCTTTTTTTCTATATTTCCTGCACCTTCTTGTTGACGATAAACAATGCTATACTGTTGCTCATTTTTCTTTTTCAGAGAATAATTTTTATCCAAAGGGAAATGCTCATTAGCAATAAAGTCGAACAAACCATTATTTCCCATAAAGAGAGGACTTTTTTTAAGAACTTGTAATTTTTTGCTTTTTGTGTTTTCGTAAGCTTTAATAGCAATAATGTTATATTGTAATTTATTTCCTTTTTTAGGAAGATAGAAATCTATCCAACCTTCTGTATAATATATTGGAATGCTATCAGCATATTGATAAGTGCGAATATAACACTTTAACAAAATATAATCAGGTTGTTGTTTGCTAAGAATAACCTCTGGCAATTCATAGATTTTATGAGATAATAATATTTCTTGTTTTTCTTTTAAATTTTTTACATTTAACTTTTTAGATTCATAGGAAAGGTGGGAAGTATAAACAATATCTGATGAATTAGATATGTTTACTTGTCCTTTATCATTAGAAATTCCCTTAATCTCACCTTTGCTGTTTTCTATAACGACAGCTGAAATAGGGAAATGAGTAAGGCTATCTAAAAGTGTGATGTTTTGAGCTTTTACAGCTCCAATATAAAAAAGTAAAAGATATAAGATATTTTTCATAAAATAGAAATGAAGAGCAAAGGCTTCTAGAAGCCTTTACTCTAAATAATAGGTTTAAAAAACTTTTAATCCAAAAAGATAAAGATGGGTATTATGGCGAATACCATCTAAAGCACCTGTGAGTTTAAAGAAAGGATATCCATCTCCTTCTCCTCCTTCAACTTCTCTTAATTCCTTAGAATTAAGTTCTTGGAAACCTTTAAAACTGTCAAGTTTCTTCACTCCTTGAGCTTCTACTTGTTGGGTTCTTTTTAATGTCATTTTAAATTTGTTTTAAAAAATTAAACATTTAGTTATTTGAGTATTTTTAAGCTATGCGCACTTACTTTAAAAACTCGAGGCAAAGATATGGCGGTTTTGGTGAAGTTGTTATGCGTGAGACGCATATTATAATTAATTTACAATTTTTAACAATGTGTTTAGACACAAAATAAGGGAATTAGAAAATGAGAAAATGAGGAAATTAGAGAATGAGGAAATGAAGTAAATGCCAATAATACCAGAAATGCCAATAATACCAGAAATGCCAATAATGCCAGAAATGCCAATAATACCAGAAATGCCAATAATGCCAGAAATGCCAACAATACCAGAAATGCCAACAATACCAGAAATGCCAATAATACCAGAAATACCAATAATACCACCAAAGGGAATGGACGGGTCGGAGTTTTCAGACGAGTAGGACTGGTTAGAGGAGGGGTTGGAGGGCTCGGAAGGAAACGGAGAAGTTCGGAAGAGGGGAGGGAGGGTTTTTGGTGAAAAAA
>ERZ773054.257-NODE-257-length-43459-cov-42.942632_pt1 | contig 43459 bp, 54 predicted proteins | sample MGYA00580630_ERZ773054 | MGnify/ENA primary metagenome ERZ773054 (study PRJEB29015, sample SAMEA2737994) | human oral metagenome | biome: human oral; feature: human-associated habitat; material: dental | place: China | collected 2115 ... | reverse complement strand
TACCCCTCCAAGCCAAAGATCCCGCCATGGGATCTAGGCTTTTATTTTTTTTTTTTTGCGCGAGAGAAACTCTGTGTATATTGAAGATGCTACGAAAGGAAGACTATGCTCTACATCGCTCTCGCTCTCACTACCATACTTACTGCTATCTTCGGTATAGCTCACGAGGAGCAGAAGCACATGGCCTCACAGTACAAGGCTCGTGTGCAGAAGCTCGAGAATGAGAATGCCAAGCTGCGCGCTAAGACTATGACCCAGGAAGAGTGGAACCGCATGACGGACTACGTCTTTACTACCGCCCACTGATCCGACCCCTATATCCCAAACCCGGGATATAGGCTTTTGAAAGGAATACACATGTTCGTACCCGCCATCACCGCCGTTGCTATCGCCTATGGTCTTACCATCATCAGTCTAATCGTCCTCCTAGCCAAGGCCGACCACGAGCGAGACCAACTCAAGACCAGTGTCGATCTGCTTATTAAGGCTCAGGTGAAGTCAGTTCTCGAGATCAAGGAGCTTCAGGCAGAGATCCGCGAGAAAAACTGACCCTTATATGAGACCCCTCTATTCGAAAGGAACCACCATGGACACCAACGACAACAACGTCGAGACCACCGAGCCCGTTATCGAGTTCAAGTTCAACAAGGACGCCCTCGTTCCCGCTATCAAACGCAATGCTAAGAAGATCATTGCCGGAGCCGCTGTTATCGCAGCAGGCACCGCTCTGACCCTCATGGCTGTGCGCTCAGTACCGGAGATCGAGGAGTCCGAGGAACTCGAGCACGATGACCTCGATGAGATCGACTCCGACGAGTCCGACTCCGACGACTGACTCTCACCTATAGCCCCTAACAAGGGCTATAGGCTTTCCGCGACAAAAACGGTGGGTATATTGAAGACCCTACGAAAGGAACCTCAAATGCTCATCCGTTTCACCGTTTCTCTTGTTCGGAACTCCCTCCTCATCATGGGTATTATCCTCGCCTCCTGCTTTATTGGACGCGGGGCTAATGCCCGGATGAAGTACGTTCTGAACATGCAGCAGCGTCACATAAACCGCCGCATCCGTTCTGCCCGCTGGTAAACACCACCTATATCCCGACCTGGGATATAGGCTTTGCCTGATAGAAAGGAGACACAATGCTGACTGTCCTCCTAGGACCCAGCTGCTCAGGCAAGACAACCCTTCAACAGAAAATGGTTCAGAATGATGGATACCATGCTGTCCGAACTGCCACCACACGCCCTCGACGTATGGGAGAAGACGCTTCTACCTACTACTTCCTCAAGGATGGCGCCTTTAGCGAGTGGGAACGACGAGGAGATCTTATCTGCTGCGAGGTCTTCCGAGGCTGGCGATACGGAGTTCCGCGTGATGAGATTTCCAGACGGAACAACCGGCTTAATCGAGTTGTCATTCTCACAGTCGGAGGCACACTTGAGCTCCTCAGTCGACACTCTGATATCGTGGTTGGAGACGGACTGAAGATCCTCTACCTCGGAGCAGATGGACCTACTGTTGAGGCCAGAGCCTACCAGCGAGGCGATGATCGACGTGAGTATCTTCGCCGTATGGCAGCAGACTCGATCGACTTCCGCAAGTTCCCTCAGGAGAACGGCATGTGGGAGTTTGAGCCGAGCTACATCCTTAGCTGCCTGAACAACCGAGACAACTACAAACTTGACCCGAAGCTCAAGCGGGTTGACCGAAAGGAGTACAAGTGAATGTCACTACAGGTACGGAGCTACTCAAGAAAAACACACCTGCTATCCTCACCGCTGCGGCATGTATCGGGACCATCACCACTGCCGTACTCACGGCGCGTGGGGCCACGCTCGCAATTGAGAGGACGGCGGATTATTGTCGGGAGAACCTCCGCTCGCCCGAGGACCTTGACTGGAAAGAGAAGTTTACTATCTCGTACCGTTGCTACATTCCCGCTGCTATCGCAGGGGTATCGACACTGGTGGCTATCGTCGCAGCTAACCGTGTCCAATACGCTCGAGGTGCGGCGTTCGCACTTGCTTACGCAGGTAGCGAGAAGGCGTTTGCGAGGTACCGTGACGCTGTGGCGGAAGTGGTTAAGCCGAAGGACCGAGAGAAGATTAAGACTCGTATTGCAGAGAAGGCTCTTGAGGATGCTGGAGAACCTGTATCCGGTACAGTTCTTGTTGCCGCATCAGGTGATGTCCTCTGCTACGACGTATTCTCTGGCCGGTATTTTCGATCTGATATTGAGACCATTCGCCGAGTTGAGAACAACATCAACGGTCAGCTCAACACAGACTGCTATGCATCACTCAATGAGTTCTACACTGGACTCGGTCTTCCACCAGTCGCCGCAGGAGAGCTTGTCGGATGGTCTGAGCCCAACTCGCTCTCCGTCGAGTTCGGATCGCAGCTGGACCCAAAGGGGAACCCTGTTCTGACCGTCGACTTCCTCGTTGCTCCGAAGGAGAACTACTTCAAGATCGCGTAACAAACCATGGGTATAATGAACCACCACTTGAAAGGACCAATCATGTTCATTCTGCCCTACACCCAGAACCAGTCCGTTTGGCTTGCCGGAAACAACATCGTTTCCAGCTCCAAGGACGACTCTGAGAAGACCGAACCCACCACCAAGTGAACCACCTATATCCCGACCTGGGATATAGGCTTTTGAAAGGATACTCATGTTCAAGACCACCGTTCGCGCCAAGTCCTTCTTCGACGACGAGGTTACCACTCACACTCTCTACTTCAATCTTTCTCGTCGAGAGGTGTTCGAGCTCGCCAAGGAGTACAACGGCGTCAACGCCTTCCAGGAGTATATCACCAACGCTCAGGCGGATGAGAACCTCTTCCAGATTGTTGAGTTTACCGACAACATCATCGGGAAGGCCTATGGTGAGCGCCAGGGCGAGCGCTTCGTCAAGTCTGATCTGATCACGAAGAATTTCATTGACGGACCCGTATATGAGGTCCTCTTTGATAAGATTGCCTCCGACCCGAAGTTCGCCAAGGAGCTCATGGAGGGTATTCTCCCGACCAAGCTGCTCGAGTCCCTTAAGGACGATCCGAAGTACAAGGAGATCACTGAGCAGATCGGCTGATCGTATTCTCGAGGGGGCCTGGAGCAATCTGGGCCCCCTCAAAAACTCGAAAGGACACACAATGGCAAATGCCCCAATCCGACCTGAGCTTCCTTCCAACTCCAAACTTAAGGAGCGCAAGAAGGTAGAGCAGGTCACCTCTTCTCCAGTCACTAAGAAGAAGCAAGGCTTCGCTACCAAGGCTGTATCAGCATTCGTTGGAGAGGACATCCATAATGTAGGGGAGTATCTTGTTTACGATGTTGCAATCCCAGCATTCAAGAACCTCATCTCTGACATGGTTTCTCAGGGTATCGAACGTATGCTCTTCGGAGAGAGCTCTCCTCGACGCGGCTCTAGTTCGGGTGGGACACGAGTCTCCTACGGCTCCTACTCTCGTCCGGGCTCAGCTCCAGGCAACCGCAGAGATGCATCTCAACGAAATCGCCGCTACCACGACTTCTCGGACATCGAACTCGAGTCGCGGGATGAAGCGTACCTCGTTCTCGACCGCCTTGCGGACCTGGTCGACGAGTATGGTCTCGCCACCGTGGCAGACCTGTACGACCTCTGTGGTATCACGACCGAGTATACCGATGAGAACTGGGGATGGACTTCGGCCCGGAACATGTCGGTAATCCGCTCGAGACACGGCTACATGCTTCAGCTTCCAAAACCCGACCACGTTACATCACGATGACACCTCAACAGACGCGGCTTGCACTGATCGCCGCATATCCATACTCAGACAAATGGCGTCGGCGCGTTGAGCGCATGGAAGACGACCAGGCAATCGCAATCTATCTTCGACTCAAGAAAGCTGGTAGGATCAAGTGAATCTCTCCTTTGCAACCCGTATCATCGGTCGGACCTCGCTGGTAATCAGTAAGCACGCCCCGACTATCCTGACTGTGGCTGGTACTGCCGGCTTCATCGGGACCACCGTTCTCGCTTCCAAGGCCACCCTCAAGCTCGAGGAGACCGTGGCTGAGGAGGCCTCTCTTCTCGTCAAGGTCCACGAGGCCCAGGAGGAGGGTAAGCTCTCCGACAAGGATGCCGCTCATGACAAGGTTGTTCTGTACACTCGAATGGCGACCAAGCTCGGGAAGCTTTATGCTCCTGCGCTGATTCTGGGAGCTGCTTCAATCGCCGCTCTGGCTACCGGTCATGGTATCATGCTCAAGCGGAATGCCTCCCTGGCTGCGGCTTACGCTGCTGTCGACCAGGCTTTCAAGTCCTACAAGAAGAAGGTCGAGGCTAAGTTCGGTAAGGATGCCGTCCTCGAGGCAATCTCGGTACCCACTGAGGAGCTCGTTGTGGACGGAGATACTACTGAGTCTGTCCTCAAGTACGGTGACACTTCTCCTTATGGTGTCATCTTCGATGAGACCAACCACAACTGGTCTGCTGATGAGGACCTGTCTGCTCTGCACCTGAAGTGCCAGCAGCAGTACGCCAACGATATTCTTCAGACTCGTGGGCACATCTTCCTCAACGAGGTTTACAAGATGCTCGGCTTCCCCCACACTCCTGCCGGCGCTATCACCGGCTGGGTCAAGGGTAACGGTGACAACTTCGTTGACTTCAACATCCACGATGGTCTCTTCGAGGGCGAGGACGCTAATGGTCGACTCGTGACGAAGTGGGCGCTAGACTTCAACGTCGACGGCGTCATGTACGACAAGATCTGAGGCGTATATGCTTGAACGGGTTCTATATTTCGGAGCCGGAGCTATCGCCGGCGGCCTGGGCGTATATGTCGCACTCTCTCGCAAGTTCGAGCGAGACTTCCAAGAAGCAACCATCGAGATCAATAAGGAGCTGGCTGAAATTGCTAAAGCTAAGCACAAAGCGGAGGTGGGAGCAGGAACTGATCCTGAGGATAGCGAATCCGATTCTGAGCATGTGGTATCGGAAGCTATTGTGGATTACTCTCCGACTCCTCTGGAGGATCCCGACCAAGAGGTAGTTCAGAAGCGAACTCTTGATCGGCAGCACTTCGAGGCCTACCAGATTACTCGTGAGGAGTATATGGCTAAGGGCCATCAGGAGCATGTCGAGCTCACGTACTACATGGAAGACGACGTCTTCGCAGACAATCGTGGAGTCCCCATGCAGAATACTGAGTGGTTTGACAATATTATTAGCGGGGTGTCCGCTTCCGACACCATCATCTACATCCGAAGCATGAGCCGCCACGCGGACTTCGAGGTAACTCTCCTCGACGATTCCTATGAGCACACTGTCCTCGGAGTTGAGCCCTACGAGGATGAGTAATGATCGAGGCTGCACCGGATAACTCATATTTTGACTGGCTTGTTGATCGAACGGGGGATACTCGGTTCGCTGAATCACCGGACCAGTCATATTTGCAACTACTCGAGATCATGCACCAGACACCATTCCGGGTGACGATCGGGAATGATGTCAACCGTGCACAGGACGGCATTGACTTACGTCGCGCGTTCATCAAGGATGCGGGAGACGTCTCATATGTTTGGTTAAACGAACAGACATGTTCGATGCTCGAGATGTTTATCGCTTTGGCCGAGCGCATGGACATGATGCTCGAGGATGACGATACACCATATTCTCTTGAGTGGTACTTCTGGGAAATGGTCAAGAACTGCGGTCTCTACGACTACACCGATGAGGCACTGTTCAACCCACGCTACGAGGAGGAAGTCGAATCCATCCTTGAGCGGATTAATGCACGGGACTACACGAAGATGGGACTCGGATCCATGTTCCCTCTTCGTGCGATCCCACTGCACGGCGCAAGAGACATGCGTAAGGCAGAGATCTGGGCCCAGATGAATGCCTACGTCAACGAGAACTATATGTAAGGAGCCTCATGGATTTCTACCGAATCTGCGAGCGAACCACCAAGAGTGGAAAGGTGGAAATCTACCCCGAGTTCCTCGTCGGAAGGTCGAGGGATATTCTTGTCCAGGGGCGAGACTTCCAAGCCATATGGAACGAGGAGAAGGGTCTCTGGTCCACCGACGAGTTTGACGTCGCTACGTTGGTGGATCAGGATCTCTTCAACTATCAGAAGAAGCACAACAGTCAGCTCGAAACTGTTGTAAAGACCCTCTCCAACTACAGTACCGGACTCTGGACCACATTCCAAACCTGGATGTCCAGGCTGCCTGACAACGGTCAGGAGCTTAACTCGAAGCTCATATTTGCGGATACTAAGTCTAGAAAAGAAGACTATGCAACCGCAAGACTTTCGTACTCTCTTGAGTCGGGCACTCCAGAGTCCTGGGATAGACTCATTGGCGTTCTATATTCGGAAGCAGATCGCCAGAAGCTCGAGTGGCTCATCGGGTCGATCGTCGCTGGCGACAGTAAACGGATACAGAAGTTTGCCGTCCTATATGGTCCCCCGGGGTCCGGTAAATCTACCGTCCTCAATATTCTTGAATCCCTCTTTCAAGGATACACAACTACATTTGATGCGGGCGCTCTTGGGTCCCGTAGCGATCAGTTCTCGACCTCTTCTCTCGCCAAGAGTTCGCTCGTGGCCATCGACCAGGACGGAGACCTGTCCCGGATTGAGTCTAACGGACTTCTCAACAGCGCCGTTGCGCATGAGACCATTCTTATCAATGAGAAAGGTGTTAAACGGTATCCTAAGCGAGTCGACGCGATCCTTTTCATCGGTACTAACAAGCCAGTTAAGATCACTGATTCGAAGTCGGGACTGATCCGAAGGCTGATTGACATCTCCCCCACAGGAGATACTGTCGACCCCAGCGAGTACCAGACACTCATGACGAAGATTCGTGATGAGCTTGGAAAGATCGCTAACCACTGCCTCGAGGTGTATCGTAGTCTTGGCAAGCATTACTATGATGCGTATACACCTCAGAACATGATGCTGAAGACAAACGTTCTCTACAACTTTGTTGAGGAGAACTACCTTCAGTTCAAGAGCGAGAACCAGGTCACTCTCGCAATGGCCTATAAGCTGTATAAGGAGTACTGCAGTGAGGGTAATATCCCGTATCCGAAAAGCCGATACGTATTTCGAGAAGAACTCAAGGACTACTTTGATGAGTTCCACTCTCGAATGCGAACCGGAGACGACAGACTACGCAACGTCTATACCGGATTTCGTGTCAGCCTATTTGATCCCGCCGAACTCGAACCCGCTCCAGAGGAGCCGTATTCGCTTGCGCTGGATTGCGAAGAATCCCTACTTGACGAAGTCTTGGCAGAGTGCCCAGCCCAGTCCGCTAGTGAGGGAGGAACCCCTCAGTATCGATGGGTGAATGTCAAGACTAAGCTCAAAGACATCGATACAAGTGAGGTCCACTATGTCAAAGTCCCTGAAAACCACATCGTCATCGACTTTGATATCAAGCAGGAAGGTAGGAAGGATCTTAATAGAAACCTTCAAGCTGCCTCCGAATGGCCCCCAACCTACGCCGAGACCAGTCAGGGTGGAAATGGAGTTCACCTCCACTACATCTACGACGGAGACCCTTCCGAACTGGCGAGGCTCTATGACGAAGACATTGAGATCAAGGTCTTCACAGGAGACTCCTCTCTAAGAAGGAAGGTCTCGCATTGCAACAACATCCCGGTAGCCCATATTTCCGAAGGGTTGCCGTTAAAGGAGCGAAAAGTGATTAATAAGACTACCATGGCCAATGAGAAGAAGGTCCGGGAGCTTATTGAACGCAACCTCCGGAAGGAGATCCACCCAGCAACCAAACCATCCATCGACTTCATCGCCAAGATCCTCCGTGACGCCAAGGAACAGGGGATGGTGTATGATGTCAAGGACCTGAAGCCTCGAATCCTGGCATTCGCTATGACCTCGACTCACCAGGCGGAAGCGGCCATTAAGGTTGTCATGGAGATGCCGTTCACCAATGAGGATCCTGACGAAAAGGTTGTCGGGTTTCCCACCGGCGAGCTGGTGTTCTTCGACTGTGAGGTATTTCCGAACCTGTTCCTTGTGAACTGGAAGGTGAAGGGTAATCCGGTTGTACATCGGATGATCAATCCTACACCTGAGGAGATAGAGGCCCTCTGCGAGATGCGTCTCGTAGGGTTCAACTGTCGGAAGTATGACAACCATATCTTGTACGCCCGCACTCTCGGCTTCAACAACGCCAAGTTGTTTGAGCTGAGTGAACGAATCATCAAGAACAGCGTCACAGCCGGCTTCGTTGAGGCCTACAACCTCTCGTATGCCGATGTATACGACTTCGCAGCAACTAAGATGTCCCTCAAGAAGTGGGAGATCGAGCTCGGGCTTCATCACCAGGAGCTTGGGCTGCCTTGGGATGAGAATGTCCCTGAGGAGCGCTGGGAAGAGGTAGCCGAGTACTGTGATAACGATGTCATCGCTACCGAGGAAGTCTTCGACCACCTTCATGCGGACTGGCAGGCACGTCTTATGCTTGCCAAGTTGTCCGGTCTGACGCCGAACGACACAACAAACAAGCACTCCCAGCACATCATCTTTGGGAAGAATAGGAATCCTCAGAATGATTTCGTTTACACCGATCTCAGTCAGCAATTCCCTGGCTATCAGTTCGCTTACGGCAAATCTACCTACCGCGGGGAGGAGGTTGGCGAAGGCGGGTACGTCTACGCCGAGGAAGGGATCTACGTCGACGTCGCTCTTCTCGACATTGCGTCAATGCATCCCACTTCAATCGAGTGTCTCAACCTCTTCGGAGACAGATACACTAAGCGTTTCAGTGAGATTAAGCAGGCCCGAGTCGCAATCAAGCACCACGACGATGCCACAGCCCGATCACTTCTGGATGGAGCACTCGCACCTTTCCTAGACGAAGGGGTTGATTACGAAGCATTGGCCTTTGCTCTTAAGATCGTCATCAACTCGGTGTACGGCCTCACTGCGGCAAAGTTCTCCAACCCCTTCAAGGACCCCCGCAATGTGGACAACATTGTCGCAAAGCGTGGCGCACTGTTTATGGTGGATCTGAAGCACTTTGTTCAGGAGCAAGGCTTCGACGTTGCCCATATCAAGACCGACTCGATCAAGATCCCAAGGGCTACTCCCGAGATCATCGAGAAGGTCATGGAGTTCGGCAAGAAATACGGCTACACCTTTGAGCACGAAGCCACTTATGACCGTATGTGTCTTGTGAACAAGGCTGTGTATGTCGACTACTGCGATGGGAAGTGGGGCGCTACTGGCGCTCAGTTCCAGCACCCCTATGTCTTCAAGGAGCTCTTCTCAAAGGAGGGTCTCGAAATTGGAGATGTAGCGGAAACCAAGAGCGTAACCACCGCTCTGTACCTGAACAACGGAACCGAAGACAACCCTGAGATGGAATTCGTCGGTAAGACTGGCGCATTCGTCCCCGTAAACCGTGGAGGCGGGATCCTTCTCCGCGAGAAAGATGGCAATTATCATGCCGCAACAGGCTCTACCGGTCACAGGTGGGTACAGTTCGAGTCCTTCAAGGAAGCCCATCCGGACGATTGGAAGGAATGGGTCGACTGGAGTTACTTCGAAGGTCTTGCTGACGATGCGAAGGCTGCAATCGGAGAGTATGGCGACTTCGAGGCCTTCACCCTTGGAGCTTAACGCTTACGATTGGAGTTTTGGTGTCGATGGCTGAGAACAAGTGGAACGCATATTTCGAGACCACTCTCGAGGAGCGAGACCCAGTATTCGATGACCAGATCATCTACAAGGTGAATGCGGATCATTTCGACCTTACGGTGTACGGTGAGGATGGCCGAGTCAACAAGTACTGGAATGCTCGAGTGCTTAGGGACGAGGTTGGATATGTTCGCATAGCATGTCCTCGAGACAATAAGATCCTCCACTTCAACTGGTTTAAGTGGACCGTGTACTACTTCATCCAGTCTGGTATGAAGGAGCTAGTTCTGATGCCGGACTCGTCAAAGCGTATCTTGACGAACCTGCCGAGGAACTGACGAAATCCCCCGGGTCTATAAAGGGCCCGGGGGGTACGCGTCACAAACCAGGGGTAATATGAGACCCCTCACTCGAAAGGAATACTCATGCTACCCGTTGCTAAGATCATTCTCTCCGGACTTACCTCAATCGGAGCTGGTATGATTGCCAGCAAGCTTACTAAGCCCCTGGTTTCGAACTCGAGTGGAATCGCTAAGATTCTGCTCTGGTTTGGATCCGTGGGTACTGGTATCGCTGCTAGTGCAATCGTTGCCCGCGAAGTTGAGAAGCAGTTCGACGAGACCGTCGCTGCAGTTAAGGAAGCTCGTAGCCACGTCGAGATCGAAGACTGATCTCCCACCTATACCCCCGATCATGGGGTATAGGCTTTTCTAGAAAGGACACACCATGCCAATGATTCAGAACCACGAGGACCACCTTCGTGTTGATGTTGACTACATTTCGCTGAAGGACTGTTTCGAGGCGTTCCGTCGTGGAGTTGAGCACCGCGACAATACACTCGGCGACATCCTTCTCATCACCAACTCGCCGGATACCATTGAGTATCAGACGAGCCTGGGCGACTCATACCTTGTTACTTATGACCCAATCCACAAGGTCATGGTTATGCGGGCATTCCTCAGGAATGATGACGTGCTGAAGCCCCTATACATTTACAACCAGCGAGAGTATCAGATTGCATGCGAGTTCCTGCGCTCTATCATGCACGAGAAGATCGACCTGAAGGAGGATTGGTTGGTATGAGCGATCGACCTGAGCCCCGGGGTCATTTCGAGGAAGATGGTCGTTATGTCTCTGAGAACAACCCTCCGAAGAATCCGGTATGGACTCCGGAGAAGCCTGATCCGGGCTGGATTTGTAATCCCGAGGAGGACCGAAAGTCTGCCACTTTCATCCACCCAAGACACCCAACAGTCGTATTCGTGTGGGACGAGCGGATGGATATTCTTAGCGGGATCATTGTATGGCAGTCCAAGCCACATCAGATCCAGACAAAGCCCCACATCTGCGTCAATCGAGAGCTCTACAGCGAGTTTATGACCGTTATGCTACGTCTTGCGGCAATTCCATTCAACAAGTTCAACCCCGACATGATTGAGGTGTACTAATGACCAATGTTACCGATTACTTTGATCTTTCTGGTAATATGTTCGAGGAGGCGCTCGAGTTTCAGGGTGTAAACCTTGCTGCCTACATTGACGGTCGATCTAAAATTAAGCCTGATTACATCGACTCGATCAACATGCAGATCAAGTTGGACAACTCCGAGGTTCGATTCACGAAGACTGACGCTGTCGTCTATTCCTCGATCTCTTTCAAGGATGGCAAGGACACAGTTAATACCATTCTCTTCAAGTGCCGCCAGCGAGCAAACTTGGGGAAGTTTATTCGTCACGTCCTGGCGATAGCAAAGCTTCCTGTTGACCGAATCCACCGCGAGTACCGTAATTACTGAGAAGGAGTACACAAATGTCACGACTTGGAAACCTAACTCTCGAGAACGCACGGATCTTCTTCAAGGACTTCTCGGCCGAGGGAGCATTCGCTAATGGTAAGCGGACGTTCTGTGTCGAGATCCCTGAGGACCTTGTTGAGCAGCTGCAGCGAGACGGTTGGAACATCAAGAGTCGAGAATCTCGACAGGATCCGGATGCTGTGATCTGGTTCCTTAAGGTGGAGGCCTCTTACCGGGCCCGTCCGCCTCGAGTGATCTGTATCCCAAGCATTACAAAGAATCGGACGTATCTTACCGAGGCTACTATCGCCTCTCTGGACTATGCTGAGATTCTGAACGCCGATCTGACGATTAACCCCTACCAGTGGGAGGTCAATGGTAACTCCGGAGTCAAGGCATATCTTGGCACGATGTATGTCACGATCCAGGAAGACCCGTTGGACGCCAAGTATGCTGAGGAAGAGGCGGCCTGATGCGACCTCCATATGGTTTCTTCAACTTCCTCCTCGACTACACCCTCACGATGCTGATCTGGATCTTCATCCGGGAGATCCGCTCACTCTAATTTGAACCCCCCCGGGGTCTGTAAAAGGGCCCCGGGGGTTAGCCATAGAAAGGACACACGTTGGCTAACGGACTTATCGTCTCTGCTGAGGACATCCGTCGTGCGGTTCTCGAGGCGGAGGAACAGGAGAAGCGAGCACTAAAGCTCGCACAGCAACGTGATATTGCAGAAGGGAAACCTCCTCGTAAGGAGCTGCGTCCCGATCGAATCGTCAAACCGGGACGTCAGATCGTCCTGGACTACATCAAGAATCCTGAGCGTCGGATGACACCCAGATGCAAGATTCAGGTGATGAACCGTGACACCAAGGGGCGTAGTAAGGGAAACGGCTACGACTTCCTTGTGAGTGTCGCAATGGTGCGCAACCGTGAACTCGCTGATAACATCGAGCGAGACCTCGAGGCATTCATGGACTACCTGCTGGACGAGTACGACATTCCTAAGAGGAGACGATAATGATCGACACCAAGTACATTAATATCGATAACATCTTTCACTTCAATCGTGGAGAGATTGTTGATCTCGAGCGACTGAACGCCCATATGGAGATCGCAAAGACGTCTGGCCGACAGATCGTGATGCCTCGTATCTACGTGAACGGGCGAGAGGCGACTGTCATCGATATTATTAAGCTTCCTAACAGTACCTGGACCGTCCGACTCTTTGAGAAGGGGAAGACTTACTATCAGAACTTCTACAAAGGCGATAAGCTTCGTTCTGACGGTTATGCTCTACACGGTGCATCTTCTTGTGAGGTTCTCTCGGGCGACAAGTTTTGGGAGAAGTTCCACGGACCTCGAGGGGATAAGGCGCCGGCCTACATCTTCGTCAATAACCACAAGTACCGCATGACCTCATTTGCTAGGGTCTTCGGTACGAATGGCATCCTGGTTACTATCGTATCCTCGTCGAGTACGCAGTACCTTATTCAGGTATGTGACGAACTTGGCGGAGAGTTCGTCAAGTTTGGAAACACCTGGTCTATCAACAATGGCAGGTCTCTTGAGAAGGTGGAGGTTCTAGACCGATGAGTATCAGCAAGTTTCGCGCCATTAAGGGGAGCAAGTTCCTTAAGCATATTGACGATACCCTTAAGTGTGGCAACCGCATGCCGATTCTGTTCCCGGATGCGTCGAGGCCGGTTGACATTATTCAATGGCAGGTCCATCCGTCTGATGACATCCGAAAGGATCCAGTGATCTTCTACTATTCCTTGCACCCGAACAAGTTCTTCTTCTTTGAGAACATCGAAGACTGGGTATTTGTCCAGCGACGTATCAATAATCATTGGGAGGCTAAGCCTATGAAACTCTATGGTCAGACGCTCGATGGTGAGTCATTCCATATCAAGATGAACCAGGAGGTGTTCGAGAACTACACCCTCCCTAATATCGTCATTGAGGATACAAAGTATCGGCTTATTGGTGTACAGTCTGGTCCTACTGGCTCGAAGATTACGGTCCTTACTCATCAGGACGGGACTGACGAGGCGAAGAAGTGGGTCTTTGAGAAGACAGGTGAGTTCTGCTACAACTGGGAGAAGGACGCCTGGATCGCCCTTGATAATATCAGGATCACCCACAACATTGGGATCATTCTTGACACACTTGATCTCTATAAAGACCTGAAGACGGCTTCCTACTTCGTCTCGGGTAAGGGGATGACGTTCATCGAGGGGCATCAGAGCCCTACGGGAGGATTCGATGAGTACGTCTTTCGTGATGGCGACGAGTGGGTATACTTCCACTCGACGAAGAACACCTCGCTCACTACGAAGAAGGGTCTCAACTCAACCCAGCTTCACCTAAACCACGTCCGAAGGATTCAGGTTGACTGAGTGGGCAGTTGGACTCCACCCCTGGGGGCTCTATGAGTTCTCAGATGATGGACGATGTCGAAACTCTGAGACGGGCCTTGTGAAGAAGCTGACTATGGATACTCGTGGGCGACTTCGGGTGTCTCTGACAAGCAGTGTTACTCGCAGGAGCTCGTCTCAGAGGTTCCACCGGGTTATGTGGGAGGCCTTCAATGGCCCCCTGCCACCCAAGAAGGTGCTGGTGCCTATTGATGATGACTGGGAGAATCTTGCGCTGGACAATTTCGAGATAATTGACTGGCAGACTCTCAAGCAGAGGCAGTGGGCAGAGTACAATGCCGAGCAGGACCGGATCTTTGAAGAGACCCGGAGCGAATTTGACGACTACATTTTCGGCTCATGCATTGAGCCGGAGCAGGATAGAAAGGCTCGCTTTGGCCGCTGAGCAATGGAAGACAATCCCCAACCTCAATGGTAAGTATGAGGTTTCAGATCTTGGGAGGGTTCGGAACAAGAACTCCGGCCGTTTCATGACACCCCGATATAAGGATAGCTGCTGCATATATCGTATGGAGAAGCCCAGTCCTCATGGTAGGGCGCGCAAGTCTAACTCAGGAGCTGTTCTTGTGTGGACTGCTTTCATTGGAGAAATCCCCGATGGCCACTACGTCCAGTACAGGGATGGAAACCGACGGAACCTGACCTTGAAGAACCTCTATCTGAAGTCCAACTCTGAGTTCCGCAGGGAGGAGTACAAGGAGGGGCGTCTCGGATTTCAACTCGCGAAGTCTGATCTCGACAACTGGATCTTTGGATCCTGCACCGAAAACGAAGCAGAAAGGAAGGCACGACTCTAGTGACTGTGGTGTACCGCCCTGAGCAGATTCAGGCGGTCCGCCAGCTTCGATCCGGCAGCATTCTTGCGGGGGGCGTTGGTTCGGGGAAGACCCTGACCAGCCTGGCGTGGTATCTCACGTCAGTTTGTAATGCCGCCTCGTTCAAGAAAGGGGGGTCCTTGGCTTGTAAAAAGGTCAAGGGCTCCCCTACGCTATATGTCATCACCACCGCCAAGAAGCGGGACTCCCTTGAGTGGGAGGAGGAAGCCGCACGACTCGGTCTGAGTACCGATCCCGATTGTAGTTTGACGGGCTCCGCCATTGTGGTGGACTCGTGGAACAACATCGGGAAGTACTCGGACCGGGAACATGCGGTATTCTTTTTTGATGAGCAGCGTGCTTCTGGGTCAGGTAGGTGGGCCAAAGAGTTTCTGAAGATAGCCAAGAAAAACATGTGGCTGATGTTATCGGCAACCCCTGGTGATGTCTGGATGGACTACGTTCCGGTGTTTATGGCGCATGGATTCTTCAGAACTCGAACAGAGTTCATGGACGATCATGTCCAGTTCGACCGTTTTGCAAAATACCCCCGGGTCAAGAAGTACCTGGGGACTGCAAAGCTCGAGAGATTGCGCCGGAGTATCCTTGTGGAGATGCCGGTGGAGCGTCATACGACTCGGGTGAGGAAAACTATCCCATGTGGGTATGACAAGAATTTATACGACTGGGTAATGAAGAATCGCATGGACCCTTGGAAGGATGAGCCCCTTCGAGATGCAGGTGGGGTCTGCAGAATCTTGAGAAAGGTGGTCAGCGATAATGACTGGCGTTCAGAGCAAGCCTTCAAATTTCTCTCGGCGAATGAGAGAGTCATTGTTTTCTACAACTACGACTATGAGCTCGAGCGAATACTTGCAGTTGCGGACCGCACTGGACATCCTACAGCGCAATGGAATGGACATCGGCATGATGAACTTCCTCGAGGTAAGCGATGGATCTATATCTGTCAGTACACCTCCGCAGCAGAGGGATGGAACTGTGTTAGTACCGATACAGTTCTCTTCTGGTCGCTCAATTATTCATGGCGAGTGACTGAGCAGTGTGAGGGGCGGATCGATAGGCTCAATACGCCATATTCTGAGTTGAAATACTACTTCCTCGAGAGTGATTCTGGGATCGATAAAGCGGTCCGGAAGTCGCTTGGGAAGAAGAAAATCTTCAATGAGAAGGCGTTCGAAAGGAGTCTATCAGTGTCCAACTGATTGAGCTGGCCCACTTTTTTGGTCTTTGGCCCACTTTTTCGTGTTACAGATGTGACTCATGTGACTCGAAAATGGGTCTGGGCCAAAAAAGTGGGCCAGGGGTGTTTCGACGACTTGGACTTTTCCTTGAAATTGCAACGAAAAGTCGGGGTGGGCCATTTTTTGTGAAATAACTTAATTGATTGATTGATTGAGTTTTTTTAATATATATGAGTATAGGGTTTTCACAAAAATTTGGCCCACCCCCTGTTCGAGACTATTTGGTCATCTTTGACGAGTCCCAGTAACGAATTTCTCATATTTCACATCCGTAACAAACCCGCCTCGATTTAGGGATGCCCAGTACCCGTTCAAAGCCATCAGTGTCCAACTACCATGTGCGAATCTACGCATATAATGATAGGAAGGTATAGATGAAGCCTACCTTCAATTTCTGACCCACCAGGAGCACACAATGCGTGAGTCACAGTTTCAAGCCCAGCTGATTAAAAAGCTGGGTAAGATGCTTCCCGGATGTATCGTTCTTAAGAACGACCCCAACTACATTCAAGGTATTCCAGATCTCATCGTCCTCTACAAGAATCGATGGGTGGCACTTGAAGTTAAACGGGGTAAGTTAGCATCCGTCAGACCTAACCAAGCACACTACGTCCGCGAGATGAACTCAATGTCATACGCGGCCTTCATCTACCCTGAGAATGAGAGCGAGATTCTCGATGAAGTTCAACGATCACTCCGCGCTTAATGGCGCCCATGCATTTCTTTCGGCCAGTAAGTATCACTGGCTCAACTACTCCCCCGATAAGTTGGTCGAGACTTTCCGAACAGCGCAAGCCGCGGCTAAGGGGACCCGCCTTCACGAGCTCGCTGCTGAGCACATTCGTCTGAAGATGCGGATGCCGCGAAACAAAGTGACATTCAACAACTATGTGAACGACGCTATCGGATTTCGAATGGAACCGGAGCAGGTTCTGTTCTACTCGGTCAACTGCTTCGGAACAGCAGATGCTATTTCGTTCGACAAGAACTTGTTACGTATCCACGATCTAAAGACGGGGGTCCATCCCGCTAAGCTCGATCAGTTAATGATTTATGCCGCCCTGTTCTGCCTCGAGTATGGAGTCAGGCCCGGCGAGATCTCCTATGAGCTTCGGATCTACCAGAACGATGATATTCTCATCGGAAACCCAGAGGGTGACGAAATCGCCCCCATCATTGACAAGATTGTCCAGTTTGATAAGTTGATTGAGAGTGCGAAGGAGGAAGCCTGATGGATCTAGCCCACTATGGCGTAAAGCGTAAGTCTGGGCGTTATCCGTGGGGATCCGGTAAAGACCCCCACCAGCATTCAGGAGACTTCCTGTCCACTGTCAAGGAGCTCAAGGCGAAGGGTCTCTCTGAGACTGAGATAGCCAAGGGCTTCGGAATGACCACCACCCAACTTCGAGCCCAGAAGTCCATCGCTAAGAATGAGAAGCGTAAGGCTGATGCCGCTATGGTTGCCCGTCTCAAGGAGAAGGGTATGTCTAATACGGCTATTGGTCGTCGTATGGGTATTAATGAGTCCTCTGTTCGAGCTCTTTTAGACCCAACCCTCAAAGAAAGAGCGGGGAGTACTGAGGCACTAGCCAAGGTTCTTAAGAAAGAGGTCGGAAAGGATGGACTGGTCGATGTTGGGCTGGGTGTTGAGACAAACCTCGGCGTAACTGGCACCAAGCTCAAGACAGCCACCGCTATGCTTGAGTCTGAGGGGTATCACGTCCACAAGGTGAAGGTTACTCAGGCTACAACTGGCAAGCAGACTGAGATGAAGGTCTTGGTTCCTCCTGGTGTTGACTACAAGACCGTTCTTGCTCGTCGTGGCGAGATTAAGGCTCCTGGCGTTAATGTTGAGGACCGCGGTCGAACTGTATACGGTATTGAGAAACCTACTGCTATTTCTAGTAAGCGTCTCAAGGTCCGTTATGGCAACGAGGGTGGAACAGACATGGACGGGGTCATTGAGCTCCGTCGCAATGTCAAGGATCTCTCCCTCGGTGGTTCGAACTACGCCCAGGTTCGCATCTCGATTGATGGCACCCACTTCCTCAAGGGTATGGCGATGTACTCGGATGATCTACCCAAGGGGTATGATATCCGGTTCAACACCAACAAGAATCCTACCGGGAATAAGCTAGACGCCCTCAAGCCTATGAAGAACGATCCGGCCAACCCATTTGGTGCGGTCATTCGTAAGCAGATGCACTACGAAGAGGGTGGTAAGAAGAAGCTGAGCGGTATCAACATCGTTAATGATGAAGGTACCTGGGGTGACTGGTCTAAGACCCTTAGCTCCCAGTTTCTTTCAAAGCAGCCGGTCTCTTTGGCCAAGCAGCAGCTCCAGAAGGTCCGGGACAAACGACAGACAGAGCTCGATGAGATCATGTCTCTCACAAATCCCGCTGTCAAGAAGAAGCTGCTGCAGTCTTTCGCAGACAGTTGCGACTCAGACGCCGTTGACCTCAAAGCCGCCTCTCTTCCGAGACAGGCCAGTCAGGTTATTCTTCCGGTCCCCAAGATGAAGCCTACGGAGGTTTACGCCCCCAACTTCAAACATGGGGAAAAAGTCGTTCTTGTTCGTCACCCTCATGGTGGACGTTTCGAGATTCCAGAACTGACAGTCAATAACAAAGACCCCCATGCTAAACGAAGCATCGGGTCTAAAGTTAGGGATGCTATCGGAATCCATCCCAAGGTTGCTGAGAGACTTTCGGGTGCTGATTTCGATGGTGACTCTGTTCTGGTTATCCCGAACAACTCTGGTAAGGTTAAGACTTCCCCGGCTCTTAAAGGGCTGAAGGACTTCGATCCAAAGCAGATGTATCCTAAGTACAAGGGAATGACTCCCATGTCTAAGGAACGCACCCAGCTTGAGATGGGTAAGATCTCCAACCTTATCACGGACATGACCATCGCTGGAGCCAACCAGTCTGAGATTGCCCGGGCAGTTCGACACTCCATGGTTGTGATTGACGCCCATAAACACGAGCTCAATTACAAACAATCGGAGATCGACAATGGTATCTCCGCCCTCAAGAAGAAGTACCAGGGTGGTGCAACTGGAGGAGCCGCATCTCTAATTTCAAGGGCTGGCTCTACAGCTTATCTCCCTGAGAGAAAAGCCCGGTCAGCTTCAAAGGGTGGCCCCATTGACAAGAAGACAGGCCAGAAGGTCTGGGAGGAAACCGGTAGGACTTACAATAAACCTATCTTCGATAAAGAAGACCCCACTAAAGTTGTGGGGTGGAAAGAAGAGCGGTCTATTACCAAGTCATCCAAGTTGGCAGAGGCTCATGATGCATACTCCCTTGTTTCTAAGAACGGGAGTGCGATTGAGACGGTGTATGCAAACCACTCCAACGCTTTGAAGGCTATGGCTAACAATGCAAGGAAGGCTACACTAACAATCCCTTCTGTCAAGAAGAACCCCCAGGCCGCAAAGACCTACGCCCCTGAAGTTTCTTCCCTCAAGGCCAAGATTAACGAGGCCCTTAGGAATAAACCCAGGGAGCGTCAAGCCCAGGTCCTGGCAGATGCTGTGGTTAGGGCTAAGAAGCAGGCTGATCCGAGTCTAGCTAAGGACAAAGAACGTATGTCCAAGGTTAAACGCCAGGCCCTGGCAGAAGCCCGAGCTAGAACTGGAGCAGGGAAGAAGCCCTTCGAGGTGACACCTAAGGAATGGAGAGCCATTCAGGAGGGTGCAATCTCACAAGCTTCCTTGGACAAGGTTCTTGAGTTTGCTGATGAAGGGAACATTAAGGAGCTAGCTACACCAAGGTCACAGCCTAAGGTTTCTGCATCTGCTGCATCCAGAGCTAAGTCAATGTTCAGTAGTGGTAAGACTTCTTCTGAGATTGCTGAAGCTTTGGGTGTTTCAACTTCCACAGTACACCGCATCATTGAGGAAGGGTGAGAATATAATATGACCCCATCCTCTACACTGGGCCTTCAGAAGGAGGTCTATCATGGCTAGGATGTTGAGTACAATTGACAATCCTTACGATCCAAGAACTTCTTGGGACGAATGGTTTGCTTTTGATACGGCCCATGGCTACCATACGTGTGGCCTACTAGCTAGGTTCGTCTCTTCAAGTTCGTTAAGTGAAGAGCTTGAAGATTCTGAAATTGAAAATGCAATTGATCGAATTCTGACTTTTGATGGAACGAACTTCTATCAAGTCTATGAAGTCGACGATTGATTTTCATTTTCAAAAATCTCTCAGATGGGGGGAGGGGGAGTCGCAAATCTGACCCCCCGCCCTCATCGCCGCCCCCTCCATATTTTCCCCGGAGGGATATTTGGAAACCCAATTCGGGATTAGGTTCCAGAGGTCCTAGACAGGTTTTGTGTGCTCCTTCCTGTCGCTGGTCTCGCTCATTTAGGGATCTCTGGAATCTAACCCCGAATTGGGCCCAAACCCCTCTAGTAAAGGAGCAAACTATGGGTAAACGGGCCGCGGCACCAGTCAAACCTGCACGAACTATAGAACAACGAGAGGCCCAGATGATCAATCTGGCTCTCGAGCTTGCTGAAAAGCAGCTTCGTGAAGGTACGGCGCCAGCAACAACCGTGAATCACTACCTTAAGCTAGCCTCCACAAGAGAGATGCTTGAGGTCGAGAAGCTTCGTAATGAGACCGCACTACTCGAGGCGAAGAAGACGGCACTCGTCTCTGCTGAGGAAGCAGAGAAGAAGTACAAAGAAGCTATTGAAGCATTCCGTACGTATTCTGGAGCGGGAAGTGTTACGGACATATAGTGAGCTGATTAAGTTCCCCACATTTGAGGATCGATTCGACTACCTGGCTCTGACCGGACAGGTTGGAACAAGCACATTTGGCTTCGATCGCTATCTGAACCAGAGGTTCTACTCTTCTACCGAATGGAAGAAGGTTCGGAACTTCGTCCTGGCTCGAGATGAAGCTCGGGATCTAGGGGTCGAGGGATTTGACATTGGATATATGCCGCTGATACACCACATGAATCCGATTCAACCTCGAGACCTCGAAGATTTCAATCCCGACATTCTCGATCCGGAATTCCTCATCACGACTTGCAAGAATACCCACAACGCGATACACTTCGGAGACCGATATCGGTTGACGACCCAAGTAGTGGAGCGTCATCCGAACGATCAATCTCCATGGAGGATCTAATGGGAACCGTTCTTGAGGATACAAAGAAGGCTCTCGGTATTATGCCGGGATACGACGCCTTCGATGACCAGATCCTGATGCACATCAACACCTGTCGCATGGATCTGAATCAGCTCGGGGCAAAATGCGGAACCCCGATTGAGAAGAATACTGAGTGGGATGCCTTCTTCGGGATCAACGACGAAGCAACCATCAAGTCCTACATCGCCATGAAGGTTCGGCTGATCTTTGATCCGCCCACCAACTCCTTCGTGGTCACTTCCTATCAGAAGCTGATCGAGGAGGCAGCATGGCGACTGATCTATCAGACCGAGAGCGAGTAATTGAGGACCTCGTACATCACGGCGTTAAAGGTATGCGCTGGGGTGTTATCACTAAGAAGGTTTCTACCGGAAGCAAGGCCACCGCTCAAGCCATCAAGAAGGCCGGAGCTAAGGCTGCAGCTGCGAAGCGCTCTCACGATGCCAAAATCGAATCCAAAAAGATCAAGAAAGCGGACATCAAGTCTCGAAAGCAGTTCGCAAACAAGAGTTACAAGAAGATCAGCGACGCCGAGCTCAAAAGTCGAATTCAGCGGCTGGAGCAAGAGAAACGCTATCGAGAGCTCAAGGCCGATCGCCACTTGGTTCGAGGTCGTGAGGTCACTCGCCAGATCCTCGAGTCCTCTCTGACCAAGGCTGGCACATATGCTGCCAATAAGGTAATGCGCTCCGCATTCGACAGCGCCTTCGAAGGGTCAGGTCATAAGGACGTCAAGGAGAAGGTGAAGAAGGCGGCAAAAAAAGCTAAGGAAGCCGCTGATGCAGTTGAGGTAGTGGCGGCAGAAGTCCATAAGCAGGCTAATGACTTTAAGAGGCCTGAGAGGACAACTGCTACTGTGGTCGGTGGTAAAGCTGTTCCTAAGCAGATTGGGAAGAAGCCGTCTTACTCCCAGACCAAGCCTTCTGGTAAGCCGAAGCGCCGTCCTCGCAATCCAGGAAGCCCGCTGAAGTAATGCTTTCGAACACCGCAGTACCAAAATACTACGGTCAGTTTCGAGAGGCAGTACTCCGTGGGGAGATTCCTGTTTGCGAGGAGATCTCCTGTGAGATGAACCGGATCGACGCTCTTATCGCCGATCCAACCTACTACTACGATGACCTCGCAGTCGAAGGATTCATCTCCTACTGCGAGAATGAGCTGACCCTATCTGATGGAGCCGATCTACACCTTCTAGACAGTTTCAAGCTTTGGGCTGAACAGCTGTTCGGATGGTACTACTTCATAGACCGCGACGTCTATGAACCATATGAAGACGGTGTTGGCGGTCACTACGTCACCAAGACTGTTAAGCGCCGACTCACGGTTAAGCAATACTTGATCGTTGCTCGAGGTGCCGCTAAGTCGATGTATATGTCGCTCATCCAGAACTATTTCATGGTGATCGATACTACAACGACTCATCAAATCGCAACTGCTCCGACTATGAAGCAGGCCGAAGAGGTTATGGGACCCTTCCGAACCGCTATTACGCGCGCTCGAGGTCCATTGTACAAATTCCTTACAGAAGGCTCACTTCAGAACACCACGGGTAACCGGGCGTTCAGGCAGAAGTTGGTTGCGACCAAAAAGGGAGTCGAGAACTTCCTTACTGGTTCCCTGCTCGAAGTTCGACCCATGTCCATCGACAAGCTCCAGGGCCTGCGCCCAAAGGTTTGCACAGTAGATGAGTGGCTCTCGGGAGATGTCCGGGAAGATGTGGTCGGTGCTCTCGAGCAGGGAGCCTCTAAACTCGATGACTACGTGATTCTGGCCGTCTCTTCCGAGGGAACAATCCGAAACGCGGTTGGCGACACCATGAAGATGGAGTTGCTCAAAATCCTTAAGGGTGAGTACTCCGCTCCACACATCTCAATCTGGTACTACCGACTCGACAAAATCGAAGAGGTGGGCGACCCAGCTATGTGGGTCAAGGCTCAACCAAACATTGGACTTACGATCTCGTATGAGAGATACCAGCAGGATGTTGATCGAATGGAGCAGGCTCCCGCCGCTAGGAATGACATTCTAGCCAAGCGATTCGGGATTCCGATGGAGGGGTACACCTACTTCTTCACTTACGAGGAAACCGTTCCGCATAGAAAGAATACTTTCTGGAATATGCAATGCGCAATGGGAGCCGACCTTTCACAAGGTGATGACTTCTGTGCGTTCACATTCCTATTCCCTCTGAGAAATCAGGCTTTTGGTGTAAAGACATTGGCGTACATCTCAGAGCTAACCCTCATGAAACTTCCCGGCGCTTTGCGACAGAAGTATGACGACTTCATTAAGGAAGGTACCCTCAGAGTGATGAGCGGTACTGTTCTGGATATGATGGAAGTCTATGAGGATTTGGATCAGCACATTGCTGATCAGCGATACGACGTGTCGGCATTTGGGTTTGACCCATACAATGCTAAAGAGTTCGTAACTCGCTGGGAGCAAGAGAATGGTCCATACGGAGTAGAGAAAGTAATTCAGGGGGCCAGGACCGAATCTGTACCATTGGGTGAGCTGAAGAAGCTTGCTGCCGAACGCCTCTTGATCTTTGACCAGGAACTCATGTCATTCACCATGGGTAACTGTGTCACCCTTGAGGATACCAATGGGAACCGCAAGCTACTGAAGAAGCGCTCGGAAGAGAAGATCGACTCAGTAGCCGCTCTAATGGATGCCTTCGTGGCGTACAAACTAAACAAGGAGGCATTCGAATGATAGAGGAGGTGAAATGGGATTCGGTGATCGACTAAGTCACGCTTGGAATGCGTTTAAGGGCTCGGCTGACAAAATGGACTACGCCCCACAGTATGGGATGCAGACGTTTGGCAATCCGAGTACATACTACCGTCCTGTAGCTGGCGATCAGACAATCGTTACAAGCATCTATAACCAGATTGCTATCGACGTAGCCAATGTTCCGATTCGACATGTAAAGGTCGACGATAACGGGAATCTTAAGAGCTACTACCAGAGTGATCTGGATGATTGTCTTTCGCTTAGTGCTAACATCGATCAGACCGGGCAGGGATTCTTCCAGGATCTTGTCCTTACTCTGTTCGAGGAAGGCGCTGTGGCTATCGTTCCGGTTGACACAAACGTCAGCCCCAACATGACTGCAGGCTGGGATGTCCGATCTATGCGGGTCGGGCAGATTCTCCAGTGGTTCCCGCGTCATGTCCGAGTTGAGGTGTACAACGATAATTCCGGACAGCGAGAGCAGCTGACTCTCCCTAAAGATTTCGTTGCTGTAGTGAATAACCCTCTCTACAGTGTCATGAATGCACCGAACTCCACACTTCAGCGTCTGACTCAGAAACTCCATCTGCTGGATGCTATCGATCGTCAGTCTGGATCCGGAAAGTTGGACATCATTATCCAGCTTCCCTATGTGGTCAAGACTGAGCTGAAGAAGCAGCAGGCTGAGGCTCGTCGTAAGGCAATCGAAGAGCAGCTTGCAGGTTCTCAGTATGGTATTGCATACACCGATGGCGCTGAGCGTATTACTCAGCTAAACCGTCCTTCTGAGAACAACCTTATGGCTCAGATCCAGTGGCTCACTACCCAGCTGTATAACCAGCTTGGGATGACCGAGGACGTGTTCAACGGTAAGGCTGATGCTCGACAGATGCTGAACTACCAGAACCGGACTGTCCGTCCAGTTCTGAAGGCGATCACAGATGCCATCACCAGGACCTTCCTCACCAAGACAGCGCGAACTCAGAAGCAGCGCATCATGGCTATCGAGGATCCGTTCCTGAACGTTCCGCTAGAAGAGATGTCTTCGTTGGTTGACTCGGTCAAGCGTAACGAGATCGGTACAGCTAACGAGTTGCGTCCTAAGTTTGGATGGCCACAGGCCGAAGACGAGGCCGCAAACCAGTTGGTTAACTCCAACATCAATCCGGCGGGAGAACAGGAGGCGCCTGGACAGGAACCCGCCGCTGACGTACCTGCGTCGGAGGTGCCAATTTCCGAACTGATGGAGAGTAGTCAAAATGGCAGTTAAGTGCGACTTTTCTGGCTACGCAACGAAGAATGATGTTCGGTGCTCGGATAACAAGGTCATCCGGCACGGAGCTTTCGCGGCGTACGATGGAAAGAGCGTCCCTCTGGTGTGGCAGCACCAGCACAAGGACGTCACCAATGTTCTTGGTCACGCTGATCTAGAGGTTCGGGAGGATGGGGTGTATGCATATGCTCATCTCAACCACTCGGATGCTGGACGAACCGCTCGAGAGATGGTTCGTAACGGCGACATCAAGGCAATGAGTATCTACGCCACCCATGTCAAGGCTCGAGGCAACGACGTTGTCCATGGTGAGCTTGTTGAGGTGAGTCTAGTACTCCGAGGCGCCAACCCCGGCGCATACATCGACCAGGTCTCCATCCAGCATGGTGACAATGGTGATGAGATTGAGGCCGTTATGTACACGGATGCTCAGATTGACTTCGTTTCTCACTCAGACGAGGAGGACGAGGACTTCGAGGCGGAGGAGACGGATGACGTCGAGCACGCTGAGGAGGAGCCGGAGGCCGATGAGGCCGAAAGCGACGAGGACGACCCCACCCTTGGGGAGATCTTCGAAGGTATGACCGATCAGCAGAAGACCGCGGTTTACGCGATCGTCGGCCAGATCGTTGATGCCGATGACGAAGAGGCGGAGGAACCTGTCGAGGACACCGCCCATTCCGACACTACTACTGAGGATACTATGGCTCACAAGAATGTGTTCGAGGGCTCCAAGACCGAGGAGCTCCCTGTGCTCACGCACGCCGACGTCGAGCAGATCTTCTCCGACGCTAAGTCCTGCGGCTCCCTGAAGGAGGCTGTCCTCTCTCACGCCGACAACTACGGCATCAAGCAGATCGACACCCTCTTCCCCGATGCCAAGAACCTGTGGACTACTCCCGAGTTCATCAAGCGGAAGACCGATTGGGTCTCCTCCGTTGTCGGTGCCGCTAAGCACTCTCCCTTCTCTCGGATCAAGACCCAGTTTGCGGACATCACCGCTGATGAGGCTCGAGCCAAGGGTTATATCAAGGGTAACAAGAAGAAGGATGAGGTCTTCAGCCTTCTGAAGCGTACCACTTCTCCAACCACGATCTATAAGAAGCAGAAGCTGGACCGGGACGACATTCTGGACATCACTGACTTCGATGTCGTGACCTGGATCCGTGGTGAGATGCGCATCATGATCGAGGAGGAGCTCGGGCGAGCTGTTCTCCTGGGTGATGGTCGTGAGGCTTCCTCCGACGACAAGATCAAGGAGGACTGCATCCGTCCGGTCTACAAGGAGGACACCCTCTACGCTCCTCGTGTGATTCTCGCTAAGGAGACCACGACTGAGGACATGCTGGACTCCATTGTCCGTGCTATGGATGACTACGAGGGCTCGGGCAACCCCACCTGGTTCGCCGCTCCTCAGGTCATCACTGAGATCCTCCTGCTCAAAGACAAGATGGGTCACCGCCTGTTTAGCTCCTTGAGCGACCTCGCCGACTACGTTGGTGTCTCCAAGATCGTTAAGGTTCCGCTGATGAAGAACCTGGTTCGCACCTCTGCCAAGAATGGTAGGGTCGATGCTCTGGGTATCATCGTCAACATGTCCGACTACACCATCGGTGCGGACAAGGGCGGCCAGCTGTTCGCGGCTGAGGACTTTGACATCAGCTTCAACCAGTACCACTACCTGCTGGAGACCCGTCTCTCCGGCGCTCTGACTAAGGTCAAGTCGGCCATCATTCTGGAGCGCAAGCAGGAGGCTGGCTCTCCCGTCGCTGAGGACTGAGTTTGGCCAAATTCTTCGGAGAGATAGGTTTCGCTACACAGGTTGAGACCTCCCCGGGGATTTGGGAAGACAAGATCATCGAGAAGCAGTACTATGGCGACATCACTCGAGAGAGTCGTCGCTTTAGTGCATCCGAGCAGGTTCTGGATAATATCAATCTTAGCAACCAGGTAAGTATTATCGCAGATGGTTATGTAACGGATAACATCCAGAACCTTCGGTACGTTCGCTGGTTGGGGGGACTTTGGAAGATCTCCTATGTGGAGCTGAAGTTCCCCCGGCTGGTACTCGAGATGACGGGGGTGTATAATGGACCGACGCCTTGAGCTACAGACAAAGCTTGAGCAGATTCTGGGTTCTAGGAATGTCTATTATCAGCCGCTCCCGTCCTTGAAGCTCCAGTATCCGTGCATCGTGTACGAGCGAACTCCGGGTGAACCGATGTACGCAGATAACCTAAAGTACATCAAGGCGGAACGCTTCCAGGTGACGCTTATCGCTCGGAATCCCGAAGACCCCACCAGGGTCAAAATCGAGGACCTTCTGTTCTGTCGACATGACGTACGGACGGTCCATGACAACCTGTATCATGACGTCTTTGACGTTTACTACTAGGAGATAACATGGCTGCACTTGTCTGGGACAAGACGGGCGAGCGCCGTATTGAGACTGGTGTCGATCACTGCGCACTTTATGTGTATGATCTCCCCGCCAAGAAGTACGGCAAGGGTGTTGCTTGGAACGGTATTACCGCCGTCTCCGAGAAGCCCGAGGGCGCTGAGGCTACCGACCTTTACGCTGACAACATCAAGTACCTGACCTTGCTCTCGGCTGAGAAGCTGAAGCTCACGATCGAGGCCTACACCTACCCTGATGAGTTTGAGGCCTGCGACGGCTCAGCCTCTCTGGGTAAGGGTATTAAGATCGGTCAGCAGGACCGACTCACCTTCGCTCTGGTGTACCGCACCAAGATCGGTGATGACCTTGCTGGTCAGGACAAGGGCTACAAGCTGCACTTCGTGTACGGCTGCAAGGCCTCCCCGTCCGAGAAGGGCTACAAGACCGTTAACGACTCTCCTGAGGCGATTTCTTTCTCTTGGGATGTCTCCACTACGGCCATCAACGTGACCGGCTTCAAGCCTACCGCGCTTGTTACGATCTCTTCCCTTGACGTTGACGCTGACAAACTCAAGAAGCTCGAGGAGAAGCTGTTCGGTACTGACACAGCTCCTCAGGGTGGTGGCGGTTCGGCTCTCGAGCCGACTCTGCTTCTGCCTGACGAGATCAAGGCCCACTTCGCAGGCTGATGACTACACCGGGGGCTCAGAGACCTAGACTCCTGGGCCCTCGGTGCCTGCAATGCTTATAGTTTCTATCCCGGACGTCGACGCATTCGACGAGGAGACCGAGACTTTCGTCTCCTGGCCTGGAGGGAAACTTCATCTGGAGCACAACCTTCTATCCCTGTCAAAATGGGAGTCAATTACTCATAAACACCTGATCGGCAATGAAGACGTCACAGAAGAGGAACTTCTGATGTATGTCGAGTGTATGGTTCAGGATCCTGTTTATGACAAGTCCCTGCTTCAGAGGATTCCCTCCCACGAGCTGTCTCGTGTTAATGATTATATCGCCGACACGATGACAGCCACTATTGTAAAAGACAGGCCTAATGCTCGAGGATCTGGTGAGTTCGTATCATCGGAGTTAATCTACTACTGGATGATCGCCTGCCAGATACCGTTCACTTGTGAGACGTGGCACCTCAACCGTCTATTGACGCTGATTAAGGTCTGCAACGAGAAGAGTGAACCCTCAAAGAAGATGTCCCAGTCTGAGATTATGTCTCGGAACCGGGATTTGAATAGGGCTCGAAGAAAGGCCCTTGGATCGAGAGGATAATATGGGAGAGCACGAAGCTGAGCCCGTCGCGGAGGAGTTCCCCGACGAGGCCTTTGCTCCTCAGGAGCACATTGGTACCGATCCCTTCGAGGATCTCATGATTGATGTCCCTCAGGACACGGTGGTGTTTCAGTGAGCCGAGATGCAATTGTTGACAATGTCCTTTCCCGAGCCGCAATGCGAATCGGGTACTACGCTCCAGACGATCCTGAGCCGGGATCCGAGGCTGGACGCTATTGGGCCGCCCGAACTGGTCAGCAGTGGCTTGCTGGACCGTCCGATTCTGTGTGGTGGTGCATGCTTTTCGTCAGCATGTGTCTCGACGAGTGCGGAGAGGTCAACTCCATCGGCGGGTTCTCTTTCAACACCGACTACACGGTCAACAAGGTTCGGCAGCATCCCGAGGCTTACTTCGTTTCGGTTTATGACGCCCAGCGTGGCGATGTCGTAATCTTCGACTGGGACGGTGGCGGTACGGACCACGTCGGTTTCGTCGAGAAGAACCTTGGCGGCGGAGTACTCCAGACGATTGAGGGTAATACCTCAGCCGGAAGCGGAGGCTCTCAGTCTGCGGGGAACGGTGTCTGGCGTCGTCAGCGTTCCTACGGAATCGCTTATGTGATCCGCCCAGCCTACTCTGGAGGCGGAAGTGCAACCGAAGCCACATCTAGCGGATTCGCCAATATCACTTCGCTCCAGTCCGCTGTCCGCGCTACACCCGACAATATCTGCGGAGAGGAGACTCGCTCTCACGTCCTTGCGGTCGCTTCGGCCTCGGCGTGGGGTGGCGTCAACTTCCCGTATGGCGTGGGCTTCACCCAGTCTGTTGTCGGCGCAACTGTGGATGATGTCTGGGGCGATGAGTCTGAGGCTTGCCATGACGCTACAGTCGAGAAGGTTCAGGCCGCAGTAGGCGTGGAGGTCGACGGGATCTATGGATCTGAGACCAACGCCGCAATCAACAGTCTTCTTGCTCGGGCAGAACAGCCCTAAGGAGTCAAAATGGCAGCACCTTATTGCACCATAACTGCTCAGGTCCCCGGCGGAGAGAATAGACGGGGATACGTCGCAGTAATCCCGGATGTTTCAGGGGCAGTCGCTTCTATCGAAGGGGCCAGCGTCCTTATGAGGGACGTTATGGCAGTTACCGATGTGAGCGGTGCCGTCCATCTCGATGTGTTGGCTCCGGGTGATGGCGTCTCTCCCGCCGGATCCTGGACCCACACTGTAATTATTAAGTCCCCAGGCTACAAGTTGGTGAAGCACCTCAACCTGGCACAAGGTGCTACTATTAACGCCATTAACGAACCGGATGTCCCCCCTTATGTTCCGCAGTATGGCAGTGGGGGTGGAGGCGCTGGTCTTCCAGGACCTAAGGGCGAGCGAGGTCCTGTCGGCCCTCCCGGACCCAAGGGCGATCCCGGTCCAAAGGGTGATGATGGAGAGCGTGGTTCTAGCGGTCCACAGGGTGTTCCTGGTCCTACCGGTCCTCGAGGTCTGCAGGGACCTCCTGGACCTCCCGGAAAAGATGGAGAGAATGGTCTCATCGGTCCTCAGGGCGCTACTGGTCCCGCTGGACCTGAGGGTCCTCCTGGACCTGTTGGAGCAACCGGTCCTGCTGGCGAACGCGGCCCAATCGGTCCTGCCGGCCCCGCCGGTCCTCGAGGTCTGCAGGGAATTCAGGGTCCAGTGGGACAGACTGGACCTCAGGGTTTGAAGGGCGATCCAGGCCCACAGGGACCTCCTGGACCTAAGGGTGATCCGGGTCCACAGGGACCGCCTGGACCTCCTGGAGGTGGCGGTGCTGGTGGAGCTACTCCTGTCCCAGGCCCCAAGGGCGATCCAGGCCCACAGGGACCTCCTGGACCAGAAGGACCTCGAGGTCCTCAGGGGCTCCAAGGTACTGCTGGTGCTCAGGGTAAGCAAGGTCCTCCTGGACCTAAGGGTGATCCAGGTCCACAGGGACCGCCTGGAGAGCGTGGTCCTGCTGGAGAGCGTGGTCTGATCGGTCCTCCTGGAAAAGACGCGATTAGTCCGCAGCTCTCCAACTATCTCACTAAGGTAGAGGCTGCTGGAATTTATATAAATGCGCTTCAGGCCGCTTCTAAGTATAAGTCTAAGACCGAAGCTGCTGCTGAGCATACTGAGATTAACTCTGAACTTGGTAAGCTCAAGAGTCGAGATACTGAGCTTGACAGTAAGATTGATACGGTTAATAAGCGTATCGACACTGAGGCTCGTGGTCGACTTCCTTTTGAGAAGGGTAAGAAGTACTACTCGCCAGTGACATACTACTGGCCGGATTACTACAATGCTGGACAGCCAGGAAAGACTTCCAAATGGGCCGAGACTCTGTCTATGGGCGGAACTCTTGGTATTGTCATCCTGAATCGCAATTCTGGAGACTGGGAGTCATTCGATAATGACTTCAAGGTCCAGGCGGAGCGGGCTCTGTCGGCGGGAGCTAAGCGTGCTATCTTCTATGTGAAGACTCAGTATGGCGCAGCAAGCCTTGGACATGACGATCCCGGTCGAGCTGGTATACCCAACCCAGATCGGTACTCTAAGGAATACATTCTCAAACAGATCAGGTTCGCTAAGACTCATTATGGCGACCTTTGTCAGGGTGTATTCCTCGATGAGGTCATTAACGGCTGGGGCACCCAGGCTGGCCGAGTCGCTTGGTACAAGGATCTGATCGATACAATCCGCAAGACGTATGGTCCGACGTTCTTCATCGCGATTAACTCCGGATCTAACATCTCTCAGGACATGTGCACACTCGATTTCGATGTTTGTATGATGTTCGAGAAGGATGCGTCAAAATGGTTGCAGGATGACCCCGGAAATCCGATTCTCCCTTCTCATATGGCGAATTTGCCTTCTACCAAGTGGTGGGCAGTAGTCCATGGGGTTACTGAGGCTAATTATCCTCAGGTGTTTGAGAAGGCAGATAAACTCGGAATCGCTCATCTGTATATCACAGATGGTGTACTTGTCGAGGATCCGAACCGAGGCGGTCAATGGGAGCCTGTTGGTAACCCTTATCAGAACCCTCCAGGTCTCCACCTTCGAGCCCTCGTCAAACCGTGGATCAATGGTACCCTAGACCTCTATCTCAAGGTTCTCGCTCTTGAGAAACTCGGCGGAGGTAAGGGTCAAAAGGGTGATCCGGGTCCCGCCGGACCTCCCGGACCTAAAGGTCCTCCTGGAGAGCGTGGTCCTGTTGGTCCAGCTGGTCCAGAAGGCCCACGAGGTTTACCAGGACCGACCGGTGGAATCGGAGCTCAGGGCCCACGAGGTCCAGAAGGCCCTAAGGGCGCTACTGGTGAACGTGGTCCGCAGGGACTTCAGGGTATTCAAGGTCTGAAGGGCAATCCCGGCGATCGAGGTCCTATTGGTCCCGCTGGGCCAGGGGGACCCGCAGGACCTCAGGGTGCACCTGGTATGTTTGCTCCTCGGATGTTACCTCGTGGAACTACCATGTCTCAGCGAGATATGAACTACCTCAAGTCTGGCGGTAGTACCAACTATGATGGATCGCTCCCCCAGATCGGTGACTACTGGACCGATGTCTCTGGGAACAAGTGGTATCTGGCGCACTTCAACTATCTCTATGGTGTGCTCGATACTCACGCTGTTCTTGTCTGCCCAGCTGGAGCTCGTCATGACGTTATGTACTCGGCCAGAGACAACTCGGCTGGGTACTTTGGTTGTGGGTTCCATCAATGGGGGCAACAAGAGAATTGGGATCAGTTCGGTAACATGATGCGAGGCCTTGGTGGAGTGACCAAGGTGTTGAAGCCGTTCCCGTGGATCCAGACAGACGGTATGGTTAACGGCAACGCTTCAACTGCAGCTGAGAAGACTGTTAAGGCGGCCATTGTCACTGAAGCTATGGTCTTCGGATACCGTCCGATGTCTGCTGTGACATACAACACTCGTGTCGGATTGTCTATGTCGGGTCAGCACCAGCTCGATCTGTTCAAGGTAGCTCCCTGGTTGGCGTTTGTCCCCGGTACCCAGGGTAACCGATACAAGTGGCTTGCTGATCCTATCGGTGCCGCGTCCTGGACTGTCATCGATTCACAGGCAGCACGTGCCACTTGGAACTATGTAGACACTCGTGGCGCAACCATGAGCTTTGTCATCATCGGTTAGGAGAAACATGATCACTATCGAGAGCCAGGGCGATTGGCGCCCAACCAAAAACTGGATGGCTCGCATGCTCAAACTGGATCTCGCACTGATCATGAACCAGTTCGGCAAGGAGGGGGTGGAGGCTTTACGTCGTTCCACCCCTTCCTCGTCGGGCGAGACAGCTGCAGCTTGGAATTACGAGGTAAAGCGTACAGGTAACAGCTGGAAAATCACGTGGACTAACGCTCACGTCAACAAAGGCGTTAATATCGCCGTGATTCTACAGTACGGACACGGCACCCGGAATGGCGGATACGTCGCCGGGCGAGACTACATCAATCCGGCAATCAGGCCGGTCTTCGACAAGATCGCACAGAAGGCCTGGAAGGAGGTCACTAGGTAGTGGCAACCATTGACGAGCGAGTAGTCTCGCTCAAACTCAACAACAAACAGTTCGTTAGCGCGATTCAAGAGTCCGCGGCGAGCATGGATAAGCTTAAAAACTCGCTTAGCACCGCGGGTAGTTCTGCTAGCGGGTTATCTCGCATCTCCGAGATTGCGAGGAACACGACTTTCGGTGATTTGGCCAACAAAGCGCTCGAAGTCGGTCGAAATCTCACCGTTTCCCAAGGTCTGGGTATCGCCGCATTCGGCGGAATTGCAGGAGCGGCAGTCGCGGCTGGGTCTAAGATCGTAACTGGCTTCTTTCAGGTTATGAAAGACGGTTTCGCCGAGTACGAGACACAGATTAACTCGGTCCAGACCATTCTTGCTAACACGGCTCAAAATGGTACCACTTTGGCCCAGGTTAACTCGGCACTTGATGAACTTAACAGTTATGCTGATAAGACCATCTACAACTTCACCGAGATGACCAACTCAATTGGTACTTTCACGGTTGCCGGTGTTGGTCTAGAGGATGCTACCGCTGCTGTTAAAGGTTTCTCAAACATGGCGGCCCTGTCCGGGGCTAATGCTCAGCAGGCAGCTGGTGCTACTCGGCAGTTAGCTCAGGCTATGAGTTCTGGCGTCGTCAAGCTCCAGGACTGGATGTCTATCGAGAATGCTGGAATTGGCGGCAAGCAGTTCCAGGAAGCCATCATGACCACCGCCAGGATGCATGGCGTTGCCGTCGATGAGATGATCGCTAAGAACGGAAGCTTCCGACTTTCGCTTCAGGAGGGTTGGCTCTCGGCCGAGATTATGACCGAGACCCTGAAGGCTATGACTGGCGACCTCTCCGAGGAACAGCTCAAGCAGATGGGTTACTCGGAAGAGCAGGCCGCTCAGATGAAGAAGCTTGCTCAGGCTGGTCTAGACTCGGCTACTCAGATTCGAACCTTCACTCAGATGATTGGTACCTGGGGCGAGGCTCTCGGTTCTGGTTGGTCTAAGACATGGCAGCTCATCTTTGGTGATTTTGGTGAAGCTCAGAGTCTATTCACCTCGGTTGGTAACTGGGTTGGTGACCTTATCAACAAGATGAGTGATGCTCGAAACAATACCCTCCAGCTGTGGCGATCATTCGGCGGTCGAGAGGCTCTGATCCGGGCACTCGGGTTCGCTTTCGAGAACATCTGGCAAGTTCTAAGCTCGATCGGTAAAGCATTTAACTCTGTCTTCGGTGGAAACACGGCAGTCCTCATCACGAGACTGACCTTCCACTTTGGCGTTCTTATGTCATATTTGTCCGTGACTGAGAACACAGCTAATAAGATCCAGAGGACCTTCGCTGGTCTCTTTGCAGCGGTGAAGATCGTTCTGTACCCATTCATCGAGCTTGGTAAGACGGTCTTCTATGTGGCTATGGCTATCTTGAATGCCCTCTACCCGGCGATCACCGGAACCAGTGGTGGGATTCTTGCAGTAACGGCCACTATCGGAGACTTTGTCGTCTGGCTCTCAAATCTGATCCAGAAGCTGAATCTATCTGGAATCGCGCTTAAGATCCTGGTTCCTCCGATTAATCTCCTCGGAGCAGTTATTCGATGGATTGTTGGCGGACTACAGTCATTCTTCAAGTGGCTCGACATCGGAGGACGAGTTAAAGCTGCCTCAGATGCTGTAGGCGGACTATCCGGAGCACTAGGAACTATCATGACAGCCCTCAAGGCGTCTCCTGTGTTCCAGACTTTCGCAGCTGGTATCGAGAAGGTTAAAGAGGCATTCTCAGGAGTAAAGGCTGCTATCCAGGACTTCGGCGATAAGGTCGGAGCTAAACTCGGATCGAAGCTGGCTTCTACCAAGGCCGCCGTGTCTAACTTCTTCGCTGGCTTCAATGTCAATGGACTGACCGGATTCCAGGGTATTCTTGAAGCAGTTATGGTCCTACTCGAGAAGTTCGCTCTGAAGCTGGACATCTCTGGTAAGGCCGAGTGGCTTGCTAATAAGCTGAACGAGCTAGGGGCTGCTATCTCTGATCTGTTTGACAAGATCAAGAACTCCGCTGTCTGGGACAAATTCGGCAATGGAATGGCTAAGGTCGGAGACAAGGTCTCAGATCTGGCGCACTCTTTCCAAGACTGGATTAATGGGCAGTCTGACGTCAAGTCGAAGGCCACCGAAGTCGGTAACGCTGTCTCCGATATGGGGAACAAGACAGCCACTGCTGCGGCCCAGGCAGGCAATGCTGCAAAACAGAATTTCCTGTCAAAATGGTTAGACGATATCAAGCGTATGGCCAACACGCTCCACCTCCCAGAGCTCTTCGAGACTGTGAAGCAGAAGCTGATCGAGTTCAAGAACTTCTTTACCCAGACGCTTGGTCCTGCTATTAAACAGGGAGCTTCTAAGGCTTTCGGCTCTATCGGCGAGGCCCTCGGTAAGGCCAACGAGAATCTGAAGTCTTACGACATGGGTAAGATTCTTGTAACAGCTATGGGCGGTGGGGTCCTGTACGCCATCACCACATGGATCAAGTCCTTCAAGGATAACTTCGACAAAATCGGAAACCTTGCTGATAAGATCGGTGAGACATTCGACAAGCTCGGTGATGTCCTCAGTGCATTCGAGACGAAGATCAAGACTGAGGCTCTCCAGAAGATCGCAATCGCATTGCTTCTTCTGGCTGCAGCACTTGTGGTGATGGCCCTTGTGCCGTTCCCCAAGTTGATGCAGAGTATCGGGGCTCTTGGTGTGGTCGTCTATCTGTTGACTGATGCTATGAAGGCCTTGGATGATGTCAACACTGATGGGATCTGGAAGCTAACTCCTGTTCTGGTCTCACTTGGTGTGACTATGATCCTCCTTGCTTCGGCTATTGCTATTATGGGTAAGATGAAGCCAGAAGCTGCTCTACAGGGCGTTATTACACTGGGTGTACTGATCACCTATCTTACGGGTATGCTCTACTCTATCAGCGCCAACAAGAATGCTCCCGAGGGTGGTCGGGTCTTCATGTCTCTGGCTGCCTCGATGGTAATCCTAGCAACAGCAGTAGCCATTCTTGGTTCACTACCTATGGCCGTCGCCCTTCAAGGTATTATCGGCCTTGGGGTGATTATCGCTGCACTTGCTGGGTTCATGTTTGTCGTTACGAAGAACCCGAACATGGCTAGTGGAGCCGGAGTACTTCTGTCTCTGGCTATCTCCTGTACGATCCTCGTGAGTGCTATCTGGCTCCTCGGATCTATGGATACAGGAAAGCTCGTCCAGGGTGTTCTGGCTCTCGGCGTGGTTATCGCGGCACTTGTTGTAGCCATGACGATCGCCGCACGAGGCGCTGGCATTGGTGCTGCTCCGATTCTTGCAATGTCTGTGGCATTGCTGATCCTAGTTGGAGTGGTATCGATCTTTGGTGACATGCCACTTGGAAAGCTCGTACAGGGTATGGTGGCTCTAGCTGCAGGACTAACAATCCTATGTGTCGCTATGCTGGTCGCTAGTAATTCAATTGGCGGAGCAGTTGCCCTCGGCATCATGGCTGTCGCTTTGGTACCATTTGCGAATGCAATGCAAACCCTCTCGAGTATCTCTTGGGCTGGTCTTGCGGTTGGCCTGGTAGCTATGGCTGCCGGATTCGCCATCTTCCTTGCTGCGGCATTTGTCGCGCAGATGGTCGCACCTGGTATTATCTTACTCACAGTCGCTCTATTGGCACTTGGTATTGCCCTCATCCCGATTTCAATCGGTATGGCGGCGTTCGCCGTAATGCTGGGTATCCTAGCTACAACTGGTTCAGCAGCATTCCTAGTTCTCGCTGAGGGAATCAAAATGCTTAGTGCTTTGCTCCCACAGCTGGCCACAGACCTAGCCAATGCGTTGATGAACTTCATCGTTACGATTGCAGCGAGGACTCCCGAGTTGGTTACGGCCTTCTCGAACATACTACAGGCTATTATTGAAGCGATCATCATCAACACACCTCTGGTTGTTGCGGCGCTCTTCACTCTGATTTCGGCACTTCTCACTGAACTTGATAACCATGCCTACGAGTTCGGCAATAAGGCTGCCAACATCATTGCGAAGTTCCTTCAGGGTATTGCTGATGGTCTTCCAGCTATCATCAGAGCTGGAGCTGATCTGATCGTCAACTTCTTGAATGGTATCTCTGAGCAGCTTCCGAGGATCCTGGATGCAGCTGGAAACCTGATCTTGACGTTCCTTGAGGGTATTGCTAACACCATTAGAAAATACAACGCAAGGATCCGCCAGGCTGGTCTTGATATTGCTTGGGCTATTATCGATGGTGTTACCTTCGGCCTAGCTGACAAGGCCTGGAAGATTGGTGAGAGTCTAGTTAATGCCGCCAGTAATGGTTACGACAAGATGAAGGAGTTCTTCGGAATTCACTCACCTTCTCGACTGATGCGACAGCTAGCTCACTACGTTGGCGATGGTATGATCCTGGGTCTTAAGGACAAAGAGGAGACCATCGGCGATGCCGGTAAGAGCCTCGGTCAGGGTGCTTACGACGCTATGAAGGAACCCCTCGACAAGATCAATGACATGTTCGAGGATGATCCTGCCTTCCGACCGGAGATTGCGCCAGTTCTCAACCTCGAGGAGCTGACCAAGCAGGCTCAAGCTCTTGGCGGAATTGGTGGAAGTCTTGGGATCTCTGCGGGATTGGCTAATGGGGCCAGGCCGAAGGTTCAGCTGGAGGACACCAAGGTTACCTCCGACCAGAGCCCGACCCAGATCACGTTCAATCAGAACAACTACTCTCCGGAGGCACTCAGCGAGGCCGAGATCTACCGGCAGACACACAACCAGCTCGCAAGAGCAAGGAGGCTACTCAACACATGATCCGATCAATCACGATCGACCCAGATGGGTATGATCGAATGACACTTTCGCTCACTGACCCCTGGGCCCAGGAGGTCGTGATTAAGGATATCGATGGTCTCGGTCCGACCAAGGGTGAGATCTCGATGGAATACATGGGTGTGGGTAACCGGTCTTACCTGAAGGGGGCCAGGCTCACGAGGCGTAATGTCACGATGACTCTGGTCCCCTTTGGGGACGACATTGAGCGCATTCGACAGAAGATCTACAACTACTTCATCATAGGCGGGGAACTCTCGCTTGAGGTGGAGACCGATCGACGCAGGGTTAAGGCTCGATTCTATGTTGAAGCCTGCGACACTGACATCTTCGCCGAGCAGGTAGAGATGAATATCTCACTAATCTCGCTATCGCCCTACTGGTCGGCGCTTTCATCGGTCAGGGAGATTGTCTCTGGTCGAACTGCTGAGGAACCCATATTCGAGTTCCCGTTCCACTCGGATGCTCCTCCGTCGGACATCATCTTTGGTAAGATTGGTTGGGGTCGCTCTAAGCGAATCACTAACCTGGGGGACATCAAGACCGGAGCGCTTATTACGTTGACCTTCAATGGCGACGTTAAGAACCTCCGGATCATGAATAACGCGGCAAATGAGCAGATGCGCTTCTCCAAGCCGCAGCCATTCTATGCTACCGAGCGACTTATCATCGATTCTCGAGATGGGCGTCGTTCTATCACACACATTAACTCTCAGAATCTATATTCTGCGGCTTATGGTGTTCAGTCTTGGGATAGTACCTGGATGTACGTATATCCTGGGATTAATGACTTCGCTATCGAGTATCAAACAGCATTTGGATATACCGCCACCGGTGAGCTGGTCGAGATGACAGTCGAGTACGAGCCGCAGTATAGGGGGATCTGATGCGTCTATTCTCAAGTGGTAACATCAATGGTGGACCTAGGTCTACGCCTAATGAGAACATGCAGCCTTGGGTGGAGATTGAGGACTTCGAGTCTCTGTCCTGGTCTGAGAGATCCCATGATTATGGGGACTTTAAGCTCCAGATTGTATCGGACACAATCGAACCCCAGTTTGGTACATATTCCATGTGGATGCGTGATGACTCAGATTTCGTGATGATCTGCGAGGACATTCACGCAAAGCAGCTACCATCAGGCAAGTACATCCAGGAGTACTCTGGACGGAGCCTTGAGTCGATGCTCGAGTGGCGAATCAACGAGGATAAGATCCCTCTTCAGCTTCCAGAATCGAGGTGGTTGGAAACCCAGCTGTATCTCGAGACGATTCTTCACAACAACTTCGGGTCTGGAGCTTCCGCTCGACGCAAGATCCCAGGGTTTAACGTTCACCGAGAGCTGGACGTTAACTCCTGGATTCGGGTGAATATGGCGGACTTCGATGGCGACTGGGACGAGACTGTTGGTCTCACCTTGAACCGAGACCATATCGTAAAGCATGTTCGTAGGTTCTTGGATATGACGAAGCCAAATGGTTTCTCCATGTTCTACAGGATCCGAATGAGGAACGGTGGATTCTGGGTTGACTTCGAGGCTCCATTCCTCGTCGAACCTCTAGTACTCTCTCCCTCAGATGACGACTTCACCGACTTCGAGTATGTGTGGTCTAACCGAAAGAAGTACTCACACATCATCGAGGTGTATGACCACTACGAGGTTGATGGAAAGAAACCTCAAAATGGTAAGTCACGAACTAATGTTCTAGAGGTTCGTAACGAGATCCCCATGCTTCGACGAGAGGTCTTGTGGAATAATACTGCAGACCACAAAGTTCTCGATCCTAACGACAAGGACTCGAAGAAGAACGACCGGGATGTGCATAAGAAGAATGCATATGATTACTCTAACCCATACTATCCAATCTATGTAGCTGCCGATAAGGCTGGAGAGTACACGCCTGTGATGCAGTACAGTGCTAAACTCGACAGCTTTGGCGCTAACATTAAGTATAGGCGGGATCTCTTTGTGGGGGATGTAGTACGTTATATTCCCGATCCGGGTATCAACCTTCGACAGCAAATGCGCATGCCAGACGGCACCATCAACTGGGAGAAGTACGCTGAGCAAAGGCGAATTGACCTCCAGTTAACTGAGGTAACCGAGTCATGGGACTCGTCGGGCTATACTCTTCAACCTTCTTTCACCGGTTATGCTGAGAAGTGGTCTGGTGAGGGTAGTAGGGTTAGCGTCGAGCGCAACACTGAATCCGTATACCGAGCAATTAGGAGCAGGTAATGGCAATTGTATCCGGGTTCTATAACTCGGTAAACGGCGACCGAAAGTATGACGCCGAAGACTTTGGGCGACTCCTTAACGGAGTCATACAACAGGGCGTATTCGCCAACGTAGGTAACCAGTTCTTGTGTACCTCAAACCGAAACGGTATGTCCGTTCGAATTGACACTGGTAAGGCTTGGGTTGGGAGCAAGTACATTGAGCTCACCAGCTTCGAGACAGTAAATATCTCTCCCGCCCACCCGAGCTATGACCGAAGAGACTATATTTGCCTTCTGGTCAATAACAACGCCAGTGCTCGAGCTGGGTCAGTTACCACTATCCCTGGTACTCCGGCCCCGAAGGGTCCTCAGGTAAAGCCTCCGCAACTTCCGTCTTGGTCAGGCTATAGCTATTTACCGATCGCTATAGTTGATGTGTATGGCGGCGCCACAAGCATCTCCAACGCTGAGATCACCAACCTGGCAGGAACATCCACCTGCCCTTGGGTCTCTGGACCAAATATGACGGTAAATGTTGACGGGCTTCAGAACCAGCTTCAGTCGAAGTTTGACACATGGTTCGCCTCCGTTCGAGACGCTCTGAACAAGGCTGCTGGTGGGAACGTCAACGTTGATATCGCTAACCTCAAGACTGATATGACCGCCACCAAGGACAAGCTTGAGCGGACAGTTAGGGCTCTGAACTCTTGGGTTGGGGATATCAACAATATCAACGCCAAGATGAGCAACCGAAACACCATCTACGAGATGTTGGATCAGGGTAATGCTGGTATCCACAACTCAATTTGGCGTGGCGATCACTTGGGGACGACTCTTTCCTCAGATCAGCAGGCAGCCATCAGAAATGGCACCTTCAAGGGTATCTATGTGGGCGACTACTGGACCATTTGGGGGGTTCAGTGGCGCGTGGCTGGGTTCGACTACTGGCGAAATATCGGTCCGAGCGCATGGGATCGTCCTCACATGATCCTTATCCCCGATACCTCGCTAGTCAAGGCGCCTTGGGGTACTGGCTCTACCTCAGATGGTTATATGGGTTCGCTTCTGTTCAAGAAGGCACCCGCTATCTCTAGTACTATCGACCGACTCAGGGCTATGTTCGGTTCGAACCTGAACTCACCATGGCACCGTGTATCCAACGGTGCTGAGGATGGTCTGGTTACCTCATGGGCTTGGGAAGGGACGTCTCAGGCTGCTCTGCTAACGGAGCGTATGCTATTTGGTCAGCCGGTTCAGTCGTATGCCCAGTCTTACACTCAGCGTAGGTATGACTTCTCGGTCGCCGCACAGGGACAGCTTCCTATGTTCCGACTGAACCCGCAGTACATCACCTCCGCTAAGGAGGCAATCTGGCTCCAGGATATCGCAAACGCCTCAAGTGCTTTCTTCCTGGACTCCACTGGCATTGTCAATGCCGCACCGGTGACGTACAGCTACGGCGTGCGTCCTTATGTGGTAATCACTTCATAAGGAAATGATGCAACACTTCGGCTTCAATCCAGCGCTTGACATCCTAATCGCGGTTGTCCTGTCTGTATTTGGATCCTCCGGGTTCTGGGTATATTTGCAGAAGCGTCAAGAGCGTAGATCTGCAAACACGCGATTGTTGCTGGGTATGGCGCATGACCGAATTGTGTATGTTGGTAAGACATACATTCACCGAGGGTCGCTGACCCTTGACGAGTATGAGGACTTCATGAAGTATCTCTACGAGCCCTACGCCGAGTTTGGTGGGAATGGGCTTGCCGAAAGGATCGTTGAGGAAGTCAAGCGACTACCTGTCGTCCCCTCGTCCCGCACACCCACGAAAAGAAGCAAGTACGATGGCTAAGCACCTCAAGGAGAATAAATTGCAGAACAAGTCCTACGACATCCTCAAGTGGGTCGCTCTGGTTGCCCTTCCGGCTACCTCAGCCCTGTATCTGACTCTGGCTGCCCTGTGGAATCTACCCAACCCGACAGAGGTTGCTGGAACCATTGCCGCGGTCGACACCTTCCTGGGTGTTCTGCTGGGCGTCTCTTCTGCTAAGTACACTGGTAACACCGTCTCTGGGACTCTCCATGTCTCGGAGAACCAGGACATTCACGCAGCATTCGAGCAGCCAGTGGCTGAGATGCTCCGGAACGGTAAGGTCACCATGGATGTCAAGCAGGTCTAAGCGAGAAAAACCTGCATTATATTGAACCCTAGAAAGGAGACACTTATGAAGACCGACCCGATCCAGGAAACCATTGAAGCCGCTCTCAAGGAAGCGGAACTTCACGACCCCTCATCTGAGGACTACACCACCATTGCTCGCAATGTTGAGACCCTTGCTAAAGCCAAAGCACTTGGCGAAAGTAAGAAGCTCAGCCCCGACGCAGTGCTCGGTGCAGCCACCTCGATTCTGGGAATCGTGGCAGTTCTGCAGTATGAGAGATTTGCAGTGGTATCCTCCAAGGCATTCGGCCTCATCATGAAGGTCAAGCCCTTCTGAGATCTGCCTGGCCCCCTGTGCAATTCGCATGGGGGGCTGGGCTTATCTTTTTTTCGCAAGAAAAACGGGGTCTATATTGAAACCCTGACCTAGAAAGGAAACTCTTATGAATCTCTCTCCCGCTGCTACCCAGGCCGCCCTCGACTACGCCGAGGAGCTTGCTGCTACTGGACTGAGCTCTGCTGAGTACGACCGACTCTATCTGTGAGTTCAAAAGCTAAACGCCAAATTTTCCCGGCGTTTAGTTTTTAGTCACATTAGTAACATCTGTCGCAGAATTAACACGGTGTATATTGAAGACCCTAGAAAGGAACCACAATGACCGCCGTTATCTGCTTCGCCGTTCCCTGCATCATCATCCTCAGCCTGCTGGTTGTTGGTGAGGTGTTCGGCAAGAAGAAGACCTGGAACTTCTGATCCCTACTACCCCTCCAAGCCAAAGATCCCGCCATGGGATCTAGGCTTTTATTTTTTTTTTT
>ERZ773054.255-NODE-255-length-43704-cov-10.939059_pt1 | contig 43704 bp, 43 predicted proteins | sample MGYA00580630_ERZ773054 | MGnify/ENA primary metagenome ERZ773054 (study PRJEB29015, sample SAMEA2737994) | human oral metagenome | biome: human oral; feature: human-associated habitat; material: dental | place: China | collected 2115 ... | reverse complement strand
TAGTTAAGGGAGCGTGTCCAAGGCAAGATATGTTTGTAACGGTTTATGTGATAGACAAACCATTATTTTAAGAAATGATAATCAGCTAAATTCTTTCTGAATTAATAAAATGAGTTGGAAAATGTTATATTTTTATATATAATGATACCGATGTTAAAATGCTTAGCGTATTTTAATATTATATCATTAAAACTAATAATTTTAGCAAAGGAGAAACATTTATGGATATACAAAAGAAGATAGAAGAAGTTGTTAATAAGATCAAGGCTGATAAGGATATACTTGCAAAGTTTCAGGCTAACCCTATTCCTACTATAGAAAGTATCTTAGGAGTGGACTTGCCGGATGAGCAATTAAAGCCTTTGGTTGACGGTGTAAAAGCTAAGCTGACCGTTTCGGATATAACATCTAAATTAGGTGACTTGGGAAATATGCTTAAGTAACTTGGATAAAATTGTATTTTGAGGCTGTCGTATAAAAAAGAATGGTTTATACAGTTTGATTGCAATATGTCGATCGATGTATTTTGTATACTTTATTTTTATAAAGACAGCCTTTAGTAAAACTTATAAAATTTAATAAGGAGATTATTATGCAAATCTTAGATGTTCGTGGTAAGGCTTGCCCTGAGCCTGTAATCAAGGCTGTAGCACTTATTGAGAGTGTAGAAAAACCTGAGACTGTAGTAGTACAGGTGGACAATGAAATTGCTGTGGAAAACCTTACTAAAATGGCAGCTTCAAGAGGCTTAAAAAGCAGCTCAAAAAAGCTTAGCGATACTCACTACGAAGTAAGTATAGAAGTGGTAGAGGTAGAAGTCAAAGAGGAAGCCTCAGATGACAATGTAGTTGTTGCAATAAGCGGCAATACAATGGGTACAGGAGAAGAAGAGCTTGGAAGGAACTTGTTAAAGGGATTTATTTACGCTTTATCAACTCAGGAAAGCCTTCCAAAGACCGTAGTTTTCTATAACTCAGGTGTATTTATGACAACAGAAGGCTCAGAAGCATTGGAAGACCTTAAGTCTATGGAGTCTAAGGGAGTGGAGATACTTTCCTGCGGTGCCTGCCTTGACTACTATCATAAAAAAGAAAAACTTGAAGTCGGTTCTGTAAGTAATATGTATGTAATAGTAGAAAAACTTATGAAGGCTTCTCATGTAGTAAGACCTTAATTAATGCAAAAAGACAATAAAAGGCTCGGCATAATATATATGTGCATAGCAAGCTTAAGTTTTGCACTTATGTCCTTATTTATAAAGTTAAGCGGTGATTTGCCGACAGTTCAGAAGGTGTTTTTCAGAAATTTTCTTGCAAGTATAGTATTTATAATACTTATGATCAAGGAAAAAACTTCTTTGAAACTTACAAAAGAAGAGAAGAAGACTCTTTTTTTCAGAGCTTTAAGCGGAACAATAGGAGTACTTTGCTATTTTTACAGCATAGATAACATGAATATATCGGATGCTGCCGCACTAAATAAATTAACTCCTTTTTTTGCTATATTTGCGAGCCTTCCTATACTTGGTGAGGGAATAAGAAAGAAGGATGTAATTGCAACCGCCATAGCTTTTATAGGAAGTATATTTGTAGTAAAGCCGAGTTTCAGCTTAAGACTTCTACCGGCACTCAGTGCCCTGACAGGAGGTTTGGCAGCGGGTATAGCCTATAGTTTTGTAAGAAAGGCAGGAAAACAGGGAGTTGATGCCAAGATAATAATTGTTGCATTTTCATTGTTTTCCTGTGTGGTAGCATTGCCGTTTATATTTTTTGTATATAAACCTATGAGCTTAGTGCAACTGACATATCTGATACTGGCAAGCCTTATGGCTATGTCCGGGCAATTTTTTAATACTAAGGCTTATTCAGTGGCAAAGGCAGGCGTAATAGCGGTATATGACTATCTGCAAGTGGTGTATTTGGCGATATTGGGATTTTTTATATTCGGTGAGCTGGCTGATATTTACAGTTTTATAGGATATGTTATAATTATAGGAGTAGCAGTATTCAGATTAAAAGGAGGCAAATATGAAGATAGGCATAGGAAATGATCATGCAGGTACACAATTAAAAAATGTAATAAAGGAGCATTTGATAACTAAGGGATATGAAGTTGTTGATTTCGGTGTAAATACAGAGGAACCTGCTGACTATCCGAAACCTGCAAAAGAGGTAGGAGAGGCTATATTAAGAGGAGAGGTTGAAAAGGGCATACTTATATGCGGAACAGGTATAGGTATATCGATAGCTGCCAATAAAGTTCCGGGTATAAGAGCTGCACTTTGTGCCGAAAGTTACTCTGCAAGAATGGCTGTAGAGCACACAGATGCACATATAGTGGCTATGGGCGCAAGAATCATAGGAGTGGAAGTTGCTGTAGATATAGTTGATACCTTCCTTAATGCAAAATTCTTGGGCGGAAAGTATCAATGCAGGATAGATATGGTAACTGAGCTTGATAAAAGTAAGTAATCAAGTAAAAGGCTTACTTAAAAAATAATTTCTAAAACCTCTTGACAGTTGAGTATTCATTCAATTATACTATCAATAGTTGAACGAATACTCAACTGTTTGTGTTTTAAAATTAATTTCAGTTTTAGGAAAGGAGCCTGCTTTGCTTAAAAAGGATTTAGTAACGGATATTGAGGCAATACATACGGATAAGGTGGAGTTGGTACTCAAAAGTATGTCGGAGCCTGATGATTATATCTTATTAACAAAGTTTTTTAAGATTTTTGCGGATGAAACCAGATTAAAAATTATAGCTGCACTTAACACTTCGGAGCTTTGTGTTTTGGATATATGCAGTGTGCTTAATATGACTAAGTCTGCGGTATCACATCAGCTTAGCACCTTGCGGCAAATGCGGGTTGTTAAGTCAAGAAAAGAGGGTAGAAGCGTATTTTATTCACTTGATGACGAGCATGTAACTCAAGTATTTGAAATGGGACTTGCCCATGTAGTTCACACCAAAGGAAAAGGAGAAGAAGATGATGAAAAGAGTTTATAAATTAGAAGGTTTGGATTGTGCGGATTGTACTGCAAAGCTTGAAAGAGCGATTGCAAAATTAGAGGGTGTTGAAAAAGTAGGCATTAACTTTATTACACAAAAGTGCAGTATAGAGGCTTTGGATGAGGACATATTTGATAAGGTTGAGAAATTTATAGTAAAGCAGGAGCCGGATGTGGAGATAACTGTATTACAGTAGACTTGCTGGATAAGATAAGAAATTTATTTATATTTATTGAAATGTAAATTTGTTGATAAAAAAGATATAAAATGCTGTGTCTTAAAGTTTAATATTGCAAGATGTTATTACTTTAACTTTAAGACGGATACTGATCAATAGTTCCGGTATTTATAGTATGAAATCGCAACTAATATAGTGTATCGTTGATATCCGGTCTTATCACTATTTTATTAATAGGTTGTAACAAATATATAATAAAGAAATTTGATATTTATTATACTCTTTCTGATATTAATTAAATATCAATAATACATTGCACTAAGTATGCACCAAGTATAGGAGAGCTTATGAACAAAAAGCAAAAAAAGACAATAAGAAATATATCTATTGCCGCAGTTATATTTATTATATCGATTATTATAGAAAAATTGAATATTCCCTACGCTTTTATAATAAGTACGGTAGGATTTACAATAGCCTATCTTACAGCCGGACTTGGTGTACTGAAAAAAGCCTTCAACAATATAAAGCAAGGCAAGGTGTTTGACGAGAACTTTCTTATGACCATAGCTACCGTAGGTGCTTTTATACAGGCGGAATACGCCGAAGCGGTGGCGGTTATGCTTTTATATATGCTGGGAGAGTTCTTTCAGGCTCTTGCGGTAGGAAGGTCAAGAAGGTCAATCAGTGAGCTTATGGACATAAGACCCGACTATGCCAACCTCAAGAAGTCTAACGGCGAAATAGTTGATAACATAGATCCCGAGGAAGTAAAGGTCGGAGATATTATAGTAATAAAGCCGGGGGAGAGAGTTCCGCTTGACGGTGTGGTAATTCTTGGAGAGTCCATGATAGATACGGTAGCTCTTACAGGAGAGTCCGTACCGAGGAAGGTAAAAGCCGGTGAGGTAATACTTAGCGGCAGTGTGAATATAGACGGGCTTTTGGAAGTCGAGGTTACTAAGGAGTTTGGTGAGTCTACCGCAAGTAAGATACTTGATTTGGTGGAGAATGCTTCAGCAAGAAAGTCCAATTCAGAGAATTTTATAACAAAGTTTTCTTATTACTATACTCCGCTTGTGGTAGGGCTTGCAGTATTTTTAGCAATAGTTCCGCCACTGCTTACTCCGGAGAGGGACTTTTCAAGGTGGATAGACATAGCTCTTACATTTTTAGTTGTATCCTGCCCCTGTGCCTTGGTAATATCAGTACCTTTAAGCTTTTTTGCAGGCATAGGAGCTTCATCAAGGCTTGGAATTTTGGTTAAGGGCAGTAATTACCTTGAGGCTCTTGCCGAAACCAAAAAGGCGGTCTTTGATAAAACAGGTACCTTGACTAAGGGTGTATTCTCAGTGGTTGAGGTTATAAGCGAGGGAATGGAAGAAAAAGAGATTTTAAGGCTTGCAATGCTTGCGGAACAACACTCAGGGCATCCTATAGCATTGTCTGTAAAAGACGCTTATAAGCAAAGATATGAGACTTATACGGATTATGATAAGCACAGAATAGAAAACTTAAAGCAAATCCCCGGAATGGGCATCAGCATCAACATAGATGAAAAAGAAGTACTTTTAGGAAATGCGGGACTTATGGAAGAGTTCGGTATAGAATATAAGTCCCACAATCACGAAGCTACTCTTTTATATATGGCTGTAGACTCAAAATATGCAGCTTGTATAGTAATCTCGGATATTATAAAAGATGATGCAAAGCAGGCTATAAATGAGCTGAAATCTATGGGCATTAGTGATATAATAATGCTCACAGGAGATAGAAAAGAAGTAGCGGATGCGGTAGCGGGGGAGCTTGGTATAAACGAGGTGTATTCTTCGCTTTTACCGGGAGATAAACTGGGAAAGGTTGAAGAGTTGCTTGAAAAAAATACGAACCCTAAGCACAAGCTAGTATTCGTAGGAGACGGCATCAATGATGCTCCGGTGCTTGCTCGTGCAGATATAGGTATAGCTATGGGAGGCTTAGGATCGGATGCGGCTATAGAGGCGGCGGATGTGGTTATAATGAATGATGAGCCTTCTAAGATAGCTGTAGCTATAAGGCTGGCTAAAAGAACACTTGGTATAGCGACACAGAATATAGTATTTGCACTATTGGTCAAGGTTGTGGTACTTAGCTTTACAGCCTTCGGCATGGTTAATATGTGGGCTGCGGTATTTGCCGATGTGGGAGTTACTTTGCTGGCAATTGCAAACGCTATGAGAAACCTGAACATTAAAAAAGTGTAAAACATTTTTAAGGAGGTAGCGTTATGGTCAGTTTTAATAATTTGTATAACAACGCAAACATGATACAGGTTGCAAGTAAAGGTCCGGTAAAGGTTTTTGAGCATCAAAAGGATTTGAGTGTGGAAAGCAGCAATGCTATAAACGCTTACTTTGCTTCTAAGATGAATTTAAGAAAAAGACAGGTGCTTATAGAGCTTAACGGAAATTCTTTCTGCACTCAGGCAGGTGCAATGCAGTGGATAGCCGGCCATGTAACCATGGGTTCAGGTATTAAGGGCGTAGGAGATTTTTTAGGTAAGGCGTTCGCATCGGCAGTTACCAAGGAATCCGCTTCAAAACCTGAGTACAGCGGTAACGGTTTGGTTATGCTTGAGCCGACCTACAAGCATATACTTTTGGAAGATATAGGCGAGTGGGGAAGTATTGTGCTTGATGACGGACTTTTCCTTGCCTGTGATACTGCGCTTACCAAAAAGGTAGTGGCAAGATCGAACCTTTCTTCTGCGGCTCTCGGAAAAGAGGGACTGTTTAACTTAAGCCTTTCAGGAAATGGAATAGCGGTGCTTGAAAGCCCTGTAGCAAGGGAAGAGCTTGTAGAAATAAATCTTCAAAATGATGAAGTTAAGATAGACGGAAATATGGCTATAGCCTGGTCGGCATCCTTACAGTTTACAGTTGAGATGTCCTCAAAATCAATACTCGGTTCAGCTGTTTCAGGTGAGGGTCTGGTCAATGTATACAGAGGAACGGGAAAAATTTTAGTAGCACTTGTGTAATAAATTTGTAATATTTTTATATAATCGTAATTGAAAATATATAGCCTTAAAATTATGTCTGTGATATACTTCTTATCAAAACAAGTAACTTTTATTTGTATATAAAAAGAGATTATTAGGAGTATAGATATGAAGAGAATAACTACCTTTATTTGTGCTATTGCTTTTGCAGCAGCTCTTAGCGTACCAAGTGCCGCTTCAGCAGTAAAACAAGGTCCGGGTCCGGTAGAAGTACAAAGCCCTCCACCTGAGGAGGCTGCAGTAAACAGTACCTCAAATAAAGCAAATGTACCTATGTTGGTTACTAAGGATGATAAAGTAAATGTATATGTAAGCAAGATAAATAAGAAAGTAAGCCTTTATAAAAACGGTGTTCTTATCAATACATGGAATTGTAATGTAGGTCGTAATTCCGAAAGCGGTGATAAGAAGGTAGAGGGAGATAGAAGAACTCCAAGCGGAAGCTTCTATGTATGTACCAGAAATGATAAAAGTGTAGCTTATCTTTCACTTGGTCTGTCTTACCCTTCAAGTGATGATGCCGATAAGGGATTTGCATCAGGTCTGATAACTGAGGAACAAAGAGACGCAATAAAGAAGGCTATATCATCAGGAGTTATGCCACCTTGGAATACTCCTCTGGGCGGTGCTATAATGATACATGGTAATTATCGTGAAAACGGAGCTACAAGAGGTTGTGTTGCGGTAGCCAATGATGTAATGGATGTACTGTGGCAGTACTGTATGCTCGGTGCAAGAGTGGATATAGGACCGTAAATTAATTAAAAGATGAATAAAAAAGGCTGTTGCTTTAATGATTCAGTTCATAAAGCGGCAGCCTTTTTATTTGAGCTAAGTTATTCTGCTTGCTGCATAAAGTGTATGAAACATAAGATAGTTCGATATAATACTGTAAATCCTTTTATATATCTTTTGAAATAATAGCAGTCAATATAATACTATTGTATAGTATCATTGACATTTAATTAATATCATTAATAGGAGAGTAGAGCTTAAATCTCTTTAACTATATATGTTACAATCTGTTGACAAAGCCGTAATAAAGCCGGATATCAATGATACACTATACTATTCGTTTTTAGCAGATACAGATGCAGGTAAGAATCATATATAATATAAATAGCTAATATATTAGCTATTTATTGACTTTCTTGCTAATTTTAGCTAATATATTAGCTATGAATAATTATAATTTTTTAAGATCTCCCTATGATGTGAATATTGGTATTGCCAAGAGAATGAGAGCCAAAAGAAAAGAAAGAAAACTTACTCAATCAGAACTGAGCAAGCGTTCAAAAGTAAGTTTGGGTTCAATAAAAAGGTTTGAGCATAGCGGAGAAATCTCATTAAAATCACTTATAAAAATAGCCTTTGTGCTTTCATGTGAAGAAGATTTTGACTTGCTGTTTGCAAAAAAAACATACGCATCTATAGAGGAGGTATTGGATGAAAGAGATTGATATATTAAATATATATATAAAAGAGAAAAGAGTAGGAAGACTGGCTGTTAGCAAGGAGTATTTAACAGCCTTTGAATACGACTCGGATTGGCTAAAAAACGGATTTGCAATAAGTCCGCTGTCTCTTCCTTTAGAAAAGAGGGTCTTCATTCCTAAAAGATATGAGACCTTTGATGGGCTTTTTGGAGTATTTGCAGACAGCCTCCCTGACGGTTGGGGGAGGTTGTTGGTTGATCGTATGCTTCTTGGAAATGGAATAAATCCCGAACAAATCACTACCTTACAGCGTTTAAGTATAGTCGGAAGAAGCGGTATGGGTGCCTTGGAATATGTACCTGAAACCAAATATGAAAGTCCTGCTTCTTCTATGTTATTGGATGAGATTGCAAAAGAGTGTGAAAAAATTTTTGAGTTAAAACATTCTGATGATTTAGATAAAATATTTTATATGGGAGGTTCATCAGGAGGTGCAAGACCTAAGGTATTTTATTCAATAAATGAAGAAGAGTGGATAGTTAAGTTTCCTTCGTCAATAGATTGTAAGAATATAGGAGAACTTGAGTATAAATATGCGATTTGTGCAAAGAAATGTAATATTGAAGTTCCCGAGGTAAAGTTGCTGCCTTCAAAAGTAAATTCAGGGTATTTTGCTTGTAAAAGGTTTGATAGAAAAGGAAAAGAAAAAGTACATATGATATCTGCAAGTGCATTGTTGGAAACATCACATAGAATCCCGAACCTTGATTACAATATTTTAATGCAGCTTACATTGCATCTTACTCAGGATTATGAAGAAGTCGAGAAGCTGTATAGGTTGATGTGTTTTAATGTATTTGCACATAATAGAGACGATCATTCTAAAAATTTTTCTTTTTTGTATGATGAGGGAAAATGGTCTTTGTCACCGGCGTATGACTTGACTTACAGTAATTCTATAGGCGGGGAGCACGCAACAACAGTAGCCGGGAACGGTTTAAATCCCGGCATGGAGGAACTTCTTAGTGTAGCTAAACAAATAGGAATAAATGAAAAATGGGCAAAAAATACAGCACAGGAAATAAGGGAAACAGTAAACAATGAGTTAAAAATCTACACTCAGCAAACGATATAGTTTATCAAAATATATATCTTCTTTCTCCTCATAATTTCTTTCCTGTTCTATTACATCGGGGCGGTCGCTTATAATGGCAGCTACCGATGTATGAAGGTATTTATTTATAATATCAGGCTCATTGATAGTCCAGACAAATACCTCCTTGCCCTCGCTTTGTGCTTGTAGGGCTAATCCGTTGTTAAATGAAAAGTCTTCTATAACAAAAAAATCCACATTGTTAAGTGCAAAGTTTCCAAATTGCAGAGGAATTACATAGCCGGTCTGTATCTCCGGTGCCTTGCTTTCAATTTCTTCCATAATACTAAGGTTAAGAGACATGGTTTTGTATTCTGTAGCCACTTTGAGCCTCCTCATTTCTTCAATAAAAAGCTCGGCATAATTATCAGGCTCTTTACCATGGGGTTTAAGCTCTACCAAAAGTTTTATATTAAGTTCCTTTGCCCTTTTTACAAATTCCTCAAAAGAAGGGATACGGCTTGTAAATTTGCCCTGTTTTATAGGCAGTCCCACCACCTCGTCAAAATTCATATCCTGAACCTTTTTATTGATGCCGGCAAGACGCTTTAGGTTATAGTCATGCATTACAACGAATTTATTATCCTTGGTTAAAAGTATATCAAGCTCTACATAATCGGCATTTGCCTTGGCAGCACCCTCCAGTGCCTCAAGCGAGTTTTCCACACCGGCTAAGGTATAACCTCTGTGCCCTATTATAAGCAAGTCCTTATTAAGACCGACAGAAAAAAGACTGTAACCGGTATACCCTAAAATAATTATAAGTGCAAGGCTTGTAAGAGCGGCAAAAAGTTTACGCTTTTTTATCTGCATATGGTCATAGCATATTATACCGAAGGAAAAATCCTCATAAGTAATTATGACCCTTACTATCAGTGATATTATTATAAGCTTGGACAGTATTAAAAAGAAGAAAAATACAATGCGTACCAAGGTATAAAAAATAGCATTATATAGGCTGTTGTTGCCTGATTTATCAAGTATTCCGAATATAAAAGCAATTCCTCCAAGTATTGTTAAACTGATTAAGGATAAAATCAACTCAAACTTACAAATAAGTAAAAACAGCTTTATTTTTCCTCTTTTGGTAAGTTCTATACTTTTTTTCATATTATAAGAAAAGGTATATTTGTTAATAACCGTAAGAGGAATAGAAAAAATCAAACGAAAATTAACATAGGCACAGACTACAAGGAAGGCATAGTAAGAGATCCTTCCAAAGTTGGTTTTTACAAGTTCTCCGGTGATGAACTTAGGTATAAAAAGCCTTTGCGTAAAAATAGAGCTGAGCCCCAGATTGGAAAGAGGTATCATTAATATAAAATATATCAAAAAGAAAATAAGCTGCTTTAAACCAAGGCTCTTCCATTTTAAGAATGCCGTTTTAAGGTTGTTCTTCCACGAGAAGTCCCCCTTCTTATAAGAATAATAAACCATAAGTGTAAGGGCAGAAAACTCAAAGAAGATGAGTCCGCTGACCAAAAGTATAAATACAATAATTAATAGACAACTTAGGGGAGTGGTAAGTATGTCAACAAAATTATCCTTGGTAATATTTTCCTGCCCGGAACTTGTTAATATAAGCTGAAATAAAAGTCTGATAAAAAATCCGCCCACTGTAGTTAGGACAAGCTGCAAAAAAACCGCTCTTGAATAGTAGGTAAATTTATTTTGATATATATTTTTCCACACATCTTTATTCAGTTGTTTAATGTCAAAATTCATAATCTCCCTCTGTATATAAGTATTTAATTAAATATCGGCAATGATAGTGTAAATCTCAATTATCTTTATAAACTTGTTACAATCTATTAACAAAGCAATAATAGGACTAAATATCAATAATATATTAGTCTGCTTATTTAAGGAACAATAACAGGCTTAAATATCATTAATAGCTATACTTAAATAGCATAGCATATTTAACATTTTGATACAATAAAGTACACTTGTTCTTGTTGTTTTTGTCATTGCCTAGAACTGATGTTTAAGTTATACTTTAAGTAAATTAATATAGTTACTTAGAGAGGCTTTGAACAAAACGCCCACTTTTGGCGACTATTTATTAAGAAAATTAAGAGAGTTACTTGGAGAGTAAAATGAATAAAGAATATATAAAAATAAGAGGGGCTAATGAGAATAACCTTAAAAATATTTCTCTTGATATCCCAAGAGGTAAACTTGTCATACTGACGGGGCTTTCAGGATCGGGTAAGTCTTCTCTTGCCTTTGATACCATATATGCGGAGGGGCAAAGAAGATATATGGAGTCCTTGTCATCCTACGCAAGAATGTTCCTCGGGCAGATGGAAAAGCCTGATGTTGAGAGCATAGAGGGGCTTTCTCCGGCTATATCGATAGATCAAAAGTCAACAAACAGAAATCCGAGATCTACAGTAGGTACGGTTACGGAAATCTATGACTACTTAAGACTTTTATATGCCAGAGTGGGAACTATACACTGTCCCAAGTGCGGCAAGGAGATAGAAAAACAAAGCATAGATCAGATGGTGGATAGAATACTGGAACTTAAAGAAGGAACTAAGTTTCAGGTACTTGCACCCATAGTTAAGGGCAAGAAGGGCAGGCATGAAAAGGTGCTTGCACAGGCTAAAAAGAGCGGTTATGTGAGAGTGGTCATAGACGGCAATGCTTATGAGCTCAGTGAAGATATAGAGCTTGATAAGAATATTAAACACAGCATAGAAATAGTAGTGGACCGACTTGTGATAAGAGAGGGTATACAAAAAAGACTTACAGAGTCTTTGGAAAATGCCCTACACCTTGCAGACGGATATGCACTTGTAGATGTGATCGGAGGGGAGAGTATAAACTTTTCGCAAAACTTTGCCTGTCCGGATTGCGGTATATCCATAGAAGAGCCGGAGCCTAGGACATTTTCCTTTAATAATCCTTTCGGCGCTTGCCCCGACTGTGTGGGACTGGGATACACCATGGAGTTTTCAGAGGATCTCATAATACCGGATAAAAGCTTAAGTATCAATCAGGGGGCTATAACGGTAATGGGTTGGCAAAGCAGCTCGGATAAAAAAAGTTTCAGCAATGCACTGCTTAGGGCACTTTGTGACAGATTTAACTTCGACCTTGATACGCCTTTTGAGGACTATCCGGAAGAGATAAAAAATATCATACTCCATGGTACGGATATAGAGGTAAATGTTGAATATACCGGACAAAGAGGTCATGGAGTCTACCCTATAGCCTTTGAGGGGCTTATAAAAAATGTTGAAAAAAGATACAGGGAAACCTTTTCGGAGACAGCAAAAGCGGAGTATGAGCAGTATATGAGGATACTGCCCTGTAAGACCTGCAAGGGTAAAAGACTTAAGAAAGAAGCTTTGGCAGTAACTGTAGGTGATAAGAATATTTTTGATGCTACGGATACGAGCATAGCTAATTTTAATATGTTTATGGAAGAGCTTAAGCTAAGTCCTACAAAACAGGCTATAGGTATGCAAATTATAAAAGAGATAAGGAACAGAGTTAATTTCCTTATAGATGTGGGGCTTGATTATCTCAGTTTAAGCAGAAATACCGGCACGCTAAGCGGTGGCGAAGCTCAGAGAATAAGGCTGGCAACGCAGATAGGCTCGGGGCTTGTGGGTGTGTGTTATATACTTGACGAACCTAGCATAGGACTGCATCAAAGGGATAACGATAAACTCCTAGGAACGCTTAAACATTTGCGTGATTTGGGTAATTCTGTAATAGTAGTGGAGCATGATGAGGATACGATGTTCGAGGCGGATCATATAGTAGATATCGGTCCGGGAGCCGGCTCTCATGGCGGTGAGGTGGTTGCACAGGGCGATGCAAAGGCTATAATGAAGTGTAAAAAATCCATAACCGGACAGTACCTTTCTAAAAAGATAGTAATTCCCGTACCTACTGAGAGAAGGAAGCCTAGCGGGATTTTAAGTGTATATGGTGCGGCGGAGAATAACCTTAAGAACATAGATGTTGACTTTCCGCTGGGTGTTATGACCTGTGTAACCGGTGTATCCGGCTCAGGTAAGTCCTCTTTGGTAAATGAGATTTTATATAAGGCGCTTGCCAAGAAACTCAACAGAGCACATACCATAGCCGGAAAACATAAGTCTATAAGCGGTATAGAAAATCTTGATAAGGTTATAGACATAGACCAGTCTCCTATAGGAAGAACTCCACGCTCCAATCCGGCAACCTATACCGGAGTATTTGACATGATAAGGGATCTTTTTGCAGCTACTACGGAGGCTAAGGCAAAGGGCTATGCCAAGGGAAGATTCAGTTTTAATGTAAAGGGCGGAAGATGTGAGTCTTGCAGCGGAGACGGAATTATAAAGATAGAAATGCACTTCCTTCCGGATGTGTATGTACCCTGTGAAGTTTGTGGAGGAAAAAGGTACAACAGGGAGACCATTGAGGTAAAGTATAAGGGTAAAAGCATACATGATGTCCTTGAAATGACGGTGGAAGAGGCTCTTGAATTTTTTGAACACATACCGACCATTCAAAGAAAGATACAGACCTTGGTGGATGTGGGACTTTCTTATATAAAGCTTGGGCAGTCTTCAACCAAACTAAGCGGTGGAGAGGCGCAGAGAATAAAGCTTGCTACGGAGCTTTCAAGGCGTGGTACGGGTAAGACGGTGTATATTTTAGATGAGCCTACTACGGGGCTACATTTTGCTGATGTGCATAAGCTGGTGGAGATACTTAGAAGGCTTTCCGAGGGAGGCAATACGGTAATAGTTATAGAACATAATCTGGATGTGATAAAAACAGCGGATTATATTATTGATATAGGTCCCGAAGGGGGAGACGGAGGCGGTCAGGTGATTGCCTGCGGTACGCCGGAGGAGATAGTTAAGGTCAAGGAGTCATATACGGGTAGGTATTTGAAGAGGTATCTGTAGTGGAAAACTACTTTGCGACAAGGTTAGGATTTTCACATAAGTGTAAAGTTCCATAGTTATTAAACTTCGAGGAGGTGCAGGATATGTTGATTGTATTTTGCGTATGGTCATTGTCTTCTTTGTTGTTTGTTGTATTTGGGATCTGTGCTCTGTCGGCTAAGAAGCCTATGCCTTTTTGGACTCATGATTGGGCTAATGACAAGGAAATTAATATAAGTGATGTTAAGGCTTACAATAAGGCAGTGGCACTTTTGTATTTTATATATGCAGTGGTTATATTAGTTTTGGGTATTCCTTTTTTATATAGCAGGCAAAATTCAGTGGGATTTATAATACCTATCTTAGGACTTCCTATAGCTTCTATATTAATGATTGCGATGTATGCAATATGTATAGAGGCAAAATACAGGAGGTAGGGTGAATGTCAGCGTTGTTAAAGTAATCTTGGGGTGTATTTTGTATAGTGAATTACTTTATAATTTCCAACTACAGTGGAATTTGATGTATATAAAACACCTCTAAAGTAATAAATTGTGATGTTTAATTTATTGCTTTAGAGGTGAAATTTTTACTCAATATTATCTATGTTTAAGCTGTATCTGGGGACTTCTCCCACATGCTTAATGTTAATTGTAAGACTTTTGGCAGTTCTGAGGCTTTAGTTTTATAATCACAGAGGGAATCTTAAAAAACAGTCCGTGGATTTTATATTGTTTGGACTTATGTATGTCTTGGTATATTTTATATTTATAGATAAAGCTTATGTGATTTTGCAATTATTTATCTTCTTAAGTATACCTGTGCTTAGTTTGTATAACGGTAAGGCAGGGAATAACAGAAATATGAAATGGTTATTCTACATTTACTATCCGGCACATCTTGTGGCAGTGGGAGTATTAAGACTGATACTGTATGGAAATGTGAATATTTTATTTTAAATAAATCAATTTACCATTCCAAAAAATTCATTATTATATTAACCATGATTTCCTTTTCTTCAGGTTTTGATTTTGCTAAAAGCAAAGTGATTGCGACCAAGGTACTGTCTGAAATAATTTTTTGGTTAGCTCTAAACAGCAAATTGTTTTTATTTAAAAAGTATAGAAATATACTTGCTGCGATTCGTTTGCATCCATCTGTAAAAGGATGATCCTTGACAGTAAAATAAAGAAGATTTGCAGCTTTTTCCTGGACAGTAGGATATGTATCTTCTCCCAGTACTGTCTGTTAAATGGAACTGATGATGCCTTCCAAAGCACCTTTGCTTTTTTCATTAACAACATAACCTTGCATAATATAATCTTTAAAAAATAGATATAGCCCAGCGTCTGAAAGCGATTCCCCTACTTGATTTAACTCTATAACCGATTGAAATAATCATATCAAGGTTGTAATAGTTAAAAGGCCTCTCTATTTCTCGTCCACCCTCATTTTGAACTCATGCAAAATTTGCACAAGTTGCGATTGGATCTAATTCATTCTCTTTAAATATGTTTTTTATGTGTTGTTGTATTACTGAACGATCTCTATCAAATAATTCTTACATCATCAGTAAGTGTTATTTTTGACTCAGCAATAATAAAATAAGAGTAATAAATGATGGAGGTGTTTTATATGCAAATAATTTTAAAAGTAGAATCATTAAAAAAATATTATGGAAAAGAGCCTAATTTGACAAAAGCATTAGATGGAATCTCTTTTCAGGTTATAAAAGGCGAGTTCTTAGGAATAATGGGAAGTAGTGGCTCAGGAAAAACTACGCTTCTTAATTGCCTTGCAACAATTATTAAGCCGACGGACGGTTTAATTCAAATGCAGAATCATGATTTGAGTAAATTAAAGGGAAATCAACTGGCAGATTATAGAGGCAAAGAAATAGGATATCTTTTTCAGAATTTTGAGTTGTTAGATAATTTGACTGCGAAAGAAAATATTTTATTACCCCTATCTTTACATAATGTGGATGATGTAGAAAGCAAAAGAAGATTAGATTTACTTGCAGGATATTTAGATATTTCTGAGCTTCTAAATAAATTTCCGTCTCAGATGTCAGGAGGTCAGAGACAGAGGGTAGCGGCAGCACGTGCTTTGATTTTAGATCCTAAAATTGTATTTGCAGACGAACCGACAGGTGCATTAGACTCGAAAAACGCCAATATTTTAATGCAAAAACTGTCAGCCATGAATGAAATGGAAAATACTACGATTCTTATGGTTACTCATGATTCTGTTGCAGCCAGTTTTTGTAATCGAATTTTATTTATACAGGATGGGAAATTATTCCATGAAATAAGACGAGATTATCCAAGAGAAACGCAGCAGGATTTTTATCAGAGAGTACTAAAGGTCATGTCAACACTTGCCGGAGGTGATCAGAATGTTTTTTAAATTAGTTGTAAGAAATAGTAAGAGAGACAGAAAAAGTAATGGGTTGTATTTCAGCTCAATGATTATATCTATTATTGCTTTTTATATTATACTTTCTTTATCTCATCAGGATATTATGATTTTTCTAAAGAAGATGGAAAGTGATGCAGTAGACAGACTTTTTACCCTTATTCCGATTTTTTATGTATCAACATTGGTCATACTGTTTTTTTTGGTATATTTTGCAAGTAGCATGCAGATGGAAAGAAGAAAGCATGAGTTTGGGATGTATCTCACACTGGGAATGCGTAGAAACAAGCTGTTTTTAATGCTTTTGTTGGAAGACTTGAGAAATAATATTATAGCACTTGGTATTGGACTTCCTATTGCCGTATTTATTTCTGAGCTAATAAGCTTAATAACGGCTAAAGCAGTTGGACTTGGTATTATAGGACATCGGTTTTCTTTATCATTTATGGCACTCTTGTTTACCATTGCAGGTTTTTTGCTAGTAAAATTTATAGCTTATATTTTTTTAAGTGCGAGGACGGTAAGCAGGGAGATTGGAGAGCTTCTATCCTATACTCCTTCCGGAATGAAAAAAGTGCTACCTAAAGGTATTTATTTTATTGTTTCTATCTTAGGAATTCTGCTACTTGCAAAAGCATACTACTATGGAATAAGTGGTGAAGCTTGGAATAGCGCAATAAATATGGGCATTACGGTTTTATTGGGTACTACCGGTACTATTTGCATTTTCTTTGGGATGCGGCTATTTATAGGATTATTTGCTGAGTTGGGAAACAAACGCAAACTACATACCTATAATTTTAGACAGATTCAAGAGTTGGTGATTCATCGTTCTACCATGCTTGCTGTTTGCTCGCTTTTGATATTCTCTGCGCTGTGCTTGTTTGCAGCCGGTGTTGCAATCTCAACCAATAGTAGAAATGAACAAACTCATATTTTAGATTACACATTTAAGGACGAAAGTTTAAAATTTGAAGAAAACCTTGATGTGGATACAATAAAAAAGAAGCTTGCAGCCAAAGGATTGGATTCTCAATTTTCAAATATAATTGAAATTAGAATAGGTAATCCAAAAATTGACAATACGGTGTCATTTGAAGATATTATTAATGAAATAAAAAAACAGAAAGATAGCAAAATCAAGGAAACAATGGTTCATAATTTAGAACAGTACGAGAACTGTTATTTAATTTCGCTTACCGGATATAATGAAATAAGGAAGGCTGCAAAAATGAATACAATAGGATTAAAAGCTAATGAAGCTTGCTTATATATGGGAAAAGATTTTAATATTGATGAAGTCATGATAAATTCTATCCTGCAAACCAATCCTACGGTTAAAATTATGGGAGATGAACTGAAAATTAACGGCGAAGTCCAGTCATTACCGCTTATCACAGATAGAGAAATCACCCTATCTGTAGCATTGATAGTATCGGATGATATTTTTCAAAGATATACGGATGGCAAATATTCAACCTATGTCAGTGGAATTTTGCACCCTGATATTGTTAAAGAAAAAGGATTGATGCGTGCTATTTCTGATACAAATGAAAAGCTTAGTCAAACATCACTTGAATTTGAAAGTTATATACAAAACATGGGAAGACAATTATTCTTTATCATCTCAGCGAGCTATATTACCATTTACCTTGCCATCATTTTACTTGTGGTTGCGAATACAATAATCGGTGTTCAGTTTTTAATGGGGCAAAGAAAATCACATAGACGGTATCAAACATTGATACATCTTGGAGCAACATATAAAACACTCTGCAAATCATCTGAAAAACAAATCAGTTGGTATTTCGGATTGCCTATTGCCATTGCAGTTATAAATAGCTTTTTTGGTGTTAGTTCATTATTTACAGGCATTTTGCCATCAAGTGCAAGGATATATATTGGACAAGAGTTTGCTATGGCTGGGTTTATTATACTCTTGTTAGGTGTATTTGAGTGTGTATATATAATAGCTGTTAAAAAGAATAGCAATAAGTATTTATGGTCATTGATGGAACCGAGAAGAGAAGAGTAGAGTAAAAAATATGGGAAGGAAGGCAAATATGAAGCATATTCTCGTCATTGAAGATGATTCGTTGATAAGAAATGAAATTGTAATTTTACTGGAAAAGGCTGGCTATCAAGTTGATGAGATAACCGACTTCAAAGACACAACGCAGCAAGCCATGAAATATGATGTTGATTTAATTCTATTAGATTTAAACCTACCGGGAGAAAGTGGATTTCAAATTTGTAAAAACTTAAAAGCGAAAGAATCAATACCGATATTGATTCTTACTTCTCGTGATCGATTAAATGATGAAATACATGCCTTAAAATTAGGTGCAGACGAGTACTTAACAAAGCCTTTCAGAAAAGAAAGGCTTTTGGCACGTATTGAAAATATCCTTAAACGATATGAGGGAAGGAATAATCTGCTTGAAAAGAATAATTTTTTACTTGATAGAAATACTTACACTCTTTATATAAAAGGGAATTCGGTGTTGCTTCCTCAAAACCAAGGCAAGCTTTTAGAAGTTTTCTTAACTTCGGATCATGAGGTGGTAACGAAAGAAGAATTAAGTATGAAGCTTTGGAATACAACGGAATTTATTGATGAAAATTCATTGCAAGTCAATATCACAAGGCTAAAAAAAGTGATGAATGAATCCGGTATTAAACTTAAAGTGAAATCAGTTAGAGGGATTGGCTATAAATTGACAGAGGTGGAACAAGATGAATAATAATATGAAGTATCTGCGTTCTTATTTCCCTTGGTTTTTTGTTCTATTTGCCTTTGATTTGTTTATAGCTATTTTGCTTTGGCTTTCGGATGTGAGGGCATTTCAAGCACTTTTTGTACTTTTGATTTTAACCACTGCAATACTGTTTTTTGCGATTTCTATCGTGCTTGCAGCTAAAGAAAGGAAAAAAGTAGACGCATATAGAACCTTTATATCTAATCCTGATAAAAGAACGGAAATAGAATTACTCAGACTATGTAATGTATTCGAAAAAGAAATGTTGAAAGATGTGGCAGAAGCGCTTTATACAAAACAAACAGAGATTGAAAATGTTTCTTCATTATTATCGGAATATGAAGAGTTTGTTGAAACTTGGGCGCATGAAATAAAATTGCCTCTTTCTCTTCTCAATCTTGTTTTGGATAATCAAAGTGATAATTTACCAAAGGACATTCAATATAAATTAGATTATGTAAGAAATCAAATTCAAGGAAATGTATCACAAATTTTGTTTTATTACAGAGTAAAAGGAGATAAAAAGGATTTCTTATTTGAGAATGTTGACTTAAAAGAATGTATTCAGGATGTTTTAGAGGACTTTAAACCTTTGTTGGAAGAAAAGAATTTTAGAGTACATTTAGAGAATATAAAGGGAACTACCTATACAGATTATCGTAGCTTTGAATTCATATTATCTCAAATGATTGGTAATGCAGTAAAATATAGTGCAGAAAATCCGGAATTGTATATTTCAATGAAAGAAGAAAATACAGGAAATGTCTTATTCATCGTAGATAATGGTTGTGGAGTGAAAGCTTGTGATCTGCCACATATTTTTGAAAAAGGATTTACCGGAGATTCCGGAGATACGAGAAAAAAATCAACAGGTATGGGATTGTATCTTGTGAAACAATTGGCTGATGATTTAAATATAAACCTTGAAGTCAAGTCAGATTGGATGAAAGGCTTTGAAATTGCACTTTATATTTGATATATCAATTATTGGATAGTATCACCACTGATACTATTTTGATACTAAAAATCTCAAAAACTATAAAAAATAGGTATAAAAAAGCCTGATTTTAGAAACTTAATAGATACTAATGGCATGTAAAAGAAACAAATATGTTATGGTAATTATTGAGTTGAATAAATAAAATAACGCCATAAATCCAGTAAATACAGGGTTTTGTGGCGTTTTTATATATGGTTTAAATACAAGATGAGCATATTATAATCATTTTTTAGGGATGTTGCTGACTGAATTTGCAACACGTTTTTCATTTGTTGCCGGTGTAGTATAGTAACGTTGTTCCAAACCATATAAAAGGTATTTCATATCTTCTTCAGTTTTGATTGTAAATGCTGTACCATCAAAATTTAATTGAGGATAGTACTTGTTTGTGTATTGAAAAATGACCTCTTTTTGCTTTTTATTGAGTTTATTGAAATTTTCAATTGCTATAGCTATACGTTGTCGGTTTACCTTTCCGACTTTTTCAACGCTATATTCTTCATCTGTATGAATAAATTCTTGCTCTAAAAAATCCGCTACCTCTTCTTTAGTAGCTTCTCTATAAAGAACTTCTATACCTACAAATATTGGAGCAATTGTTTCAAGCTTACGGAAGTAGAGTGTGTCTTCTTCTATAATGTAAATTGCATCTGCATTATTAGATAAAACGATTTGCTTAGGAGTTTCTTTCACAGCAATTTCATCCCCAAGAATAAGAACTTTTTTTCTTTCGAGGACGCTATGTTTGAATACTCTTTGGAAATAATAAACAGTATTGTCTTGAAAAGCACAGAGATATGTAACATTACAGGGATCTGCTTCAGTAAGAAGTTTATAAGGTGTAGTATCAAACTTATCTTTTATGAGTTCGATACAGAAATCTTTCTTTGAAAAGTTGCTAACTGAATACCATTCATCATCTTCTAACTTATATGCTGGCGTATATTCATGATGATTTTTTAAGTTGATAGGCAAGCTATAGAAGACGGTATTGTCTGCAATTACTTTACGATATTTTTCTTTGCGGTCATTTACTTTAGCAATTAAATAATTCATTAATCATCCTCCCTATCAATAAAGGTGTAGTCATTAATTCTTTTTAAATTGTTAAAAGAGATATTGTCGCAAACTCGTATTTCACGTTTGCTGATTATAAATATCTTCATATTTTTTGAATTTGTCACATAGTAAAATTTATATCCTAAAATTAGAAATAAAGGATTATAGTATAGGGCCTGCGAACAGAAAACAAATAGAAAAAGAATCGAAAATACAAAGAGTAGCGTTAAATTATCTTTTGTAGGAATACTGAGCGCTACAAAAAAGTAGCCGAGATAACTTGGGAGATAAGCGTCGTTTGCTAACTCAATTCCAAGAATATCGCCTTTTATGCAGTCATTTGACAGAAGACAGCTAAGTTTTATACAAATATAGGCTAAACATAATGGGATTAGTGCATATAAAATAGTAGTGTAGCTACCAATGTTTTCTATCCATGTTTTCTCTTTTACAAAATATACCATCAATAATAAAATAATCGAATTGACAGTTAGCAAAACTCGATATATTAATTTAATCATTGCTATCTCCTTTCTTGAAAATTTAGGACTATAATTTTAGGAGAGTATTAATAATTTCTCCACTGAATTGATGGCTCAAAACGACCACCGTCATCGCAAGTAAAAGGCAAATTCAATTTCTGCTCAAAGTACTCTTCAGTCGATATTTTACCCTTTTGTCGCTCATCAAAGTGGTATGCCCACTCACACATAAAATCGTTAATCAGGCTATAGTTAAAGGCTAAGGCAACAGGTGGGAAAATTCTGTCATAGTTTCGTTATATTTTCTATATATGATGCGATTGTCATCTGTATCAGAATATCTCTCTAATTGAAATACATAAAGCGAATTAGCTGTAGCTTCTTCCATCCAGAATAAGTCAAACATAAAATGTTCAGCTTTCCCAAAATCTTCACCATAGTAAATATGGACATAATTACAGTTGAGAGCTATGGACATTGCAATAGCAGTGTATTTTTTTGGAATACATTACAGCTTTCGTACTGTGCAATGCGAACTGCAGCGCTTTTTGAAGGAAAACCAACGGAATTCCCTAAATCTTTCTGTGTCATTTTTCTAAAATCTCGTATGCGTTTTATGCGTTCTCCAATTTACATTGCATTCACCTTTCTTTCAATCCAAGTACAATCACTTGACAATCTATATACAAATAATATTATTATATCATAATACTTAAAATAAAGCAGATAAACTTAATAAAAAGCATTAACAAAATAGATAAATATAACAGTATTTAAATAAATATATTTAATAAGATAAATCTGAAGAAATTAAAAAAGCTTAATACATGATGAAAAAGAATTTAGCAGTACATACTTAACAGAAATAAATAAGAAATACTCCGAGGGAGAAGCTGGGATTATTACAGAGAATTTCAATCATTATGGATTTTTTTGGCAATAAATTTTTCACTTAAAGGTCTTGTGGAATAGAATGAATTAAATTTCACGCTTAAAATCGCAATTCTACTTTCGAGAGGTGTGATTTTTCTTTCCGATATAGTAGTATTACTTCAATGGAAGGAGGTAATAGTATGGATCTTGTTAAAATCGGACAGTATATCGCAGGTAAAAGAAAGAACTTAGGGATGACGCAAAAGCAGCTTGCTGAGAAATTAGGTATGAGTGATAAGTCTGTTTCAAAGTGGGAGCGAGGTATTTGTCTTCCGGATGTATCGATTTATTCGGATCTTTGTTTACTCCTCGAAATTAGTATTAACGAATTTTTGGCAGGCGAAGATATTGTTCGTGAGAATATCGAAAAGAAGTCTGAAGAGAACATAATAGGTGTTGCTACAGACAGCAAGTACAGGCAAAAGAGATTGAAGGCAGTCGTTTGTGTATTGCTGATTATTTCAATATTTGCCATATCGGTGATCGGTGCTTCAGTGTATCGTTCACACAAGCCGATGAACCTCATTACACCGCTCTCTGAGAACAGTGTGGAAATGCAGACAGTGAACTTGCTTGCAGGGTCAGAGGGAGCAAATATTTATAAATTTACTACAACTGATGAATATGCCAAGCTCAACATTTATTATTCAGAATATCATGAGGGAAAATTGCTAAAAAAAGACCATATTGAACTTAGATTTGATGGTATCGCTTCACCGAAAAATGGAGAGATTATTATAGTTCCGGATTATGATCGTGGGGTAATAAAGCTTATCATTTGGACTGATGACGGATCAAAGTTTTCTACAGAGTTAGCTGTTATGGAAGATGTAGAGGATAGAGAACTATATGGCAGATCACGAACTCAAATTGAGGGTAAAACGAAGATTCTTTACGATTCTGAAGAACCGTTGGTGGGAATGATTTACGCTAAGAACGGGGTATATGGGATTGATCTTCAAGGCTTGATATCAGGAGAAACCGAGTCTTTGGTTGAGAATGATTACATATATCTTTTTTCTTATGAATTCTGCAAGAAGTAAAAAATTTGAGTTTACCAAAGTCACAGATACTGCATTATTCTGAAAAAGGTGAGAATCATGCAATACGATAAAATATTCAAAAAGCAACCTAAATATAAGACAAAACAGAATGGTAGAAATTATATTAAGATAGATAGATTTTATGCAAGCAGTCAGCTATGTTTTAGTTGTGGATATAAAAATACAAATGTAAAAGATCTAAAAGTAAGAGATTGGATATGTACTTTCTGCAATACAAAACATGATAGAGATATCAATGCGGCAAAAAACATATTGGCAGAAGGATTAAGAAAAGTAGTATAAGAAAAATGATAGGGCAGGGACTGCCCGAATTAACGCCTGTGGAGATAGTAGGTTGCGAGGTCAGCGAAGCAGGAAGCCCATAGGCTTTATACTGTGGGTAGTTCACAGTTCTGAGACTTTAGCTTTATAGAGTGAAGAGAATTAAGTAAATATTATAATCTGTTATAGTTTTAAGACACATCCTAAGATGAATGACCTGCCTTAGCAGTAACTTATAAAATATATTTTCATATGGACAATAAGTGTGAAGTGTGAATATAATATATTTTGTGAGCAATACACCGGATCAAATGAAAGGAATATAAAATATGTTTTCAAAATTAAAAGAAAAAGGCTTAAGTACAGCGGATCTTAAGCTTATTGCGATTATTGCAATGACAGTGGATCATTTGGCTTGGTTGTTTTTTCCCGGCTTTCAAAGAGTATGGTATGTGTACCTGTTACATATAATAGGCAGACTTACCGCTCCGATCATGTGGTTTTTTATAGCGGAGGGTTCGTATTATACTAAAAATCCTAAAAAAATATATCACAAGGCTTTTTGTTTTTGCAATTATATCACATTTTGCATATAGCTTTGCCTTTGGTTTAAACCCTATTCCATTTAAAAACGGAATTTTTAATCAAACAAGTGTTATTTGGTCTTTGGCTATAGCTGCTGCCTTGATATTTATTGTAAATAAGTATAAGCTTTCTTATTGGAAAAACTTTGCATTAATACTACTTGCGAATTTACTTTCTTTTCCTGCAGACTGGTCATGTATTGCAACTATGGTGCCATTTTACCTTTATAATCACAGAGGGGATTTTAAGAAACAGTCAGGGGATTTTATATTATTCGGCTTTATTTATGTCTTGATATATTTTATATTTATAGATAAAGTTTATGGGATTTTGCAATTATTTATCTTCTTAAGTATACCTGTGCTTAGTTTGTATAACGGTAAGGCAGGGAATAACAGAAATATGAAATGGTTATTCTACATTTACTATCCGGCACATCTTGTGGCAGTGGGAGTATTAAGACTGATACTGTATGGAAATGTGAATATTTTATTTTGATATTAACGAATTGATAATATTTGTTATATAATATATGACTAACACGATTTAGGTGTTAGTATATGACTAAATAATAATATCTTATCTGCATTTTTTTATATGCCGATAAGATATTACAGACGTAGAGAACCGGCTGAATTAAAATCATTTTGCTCTGTGGTTATAAAACTATTTAAGGGTAAATAGGGTAGTTTTATCGAAGAGGCGGTTCATAGATATTTTAAGCGGAGGGAAAGATTGTGAACTTAAAGCAGGAGTTAGTTATTGTTATTGATTTTGGGGGACAATATAACCAGTTGGTAGCAAGAAGAGTTAGAGAAAATAATGTTTATTGTGAAATTTATTCATATAAGACCGACATTAATGTAATAAAGAAAAAAATCCTAAGGGTATAATACTTACAGGCAGTCCTAACAGTTGTTACGAAGAGGGAGCACCGACTTATACAAAAGAACTTTTTGAACTTGGGACACCCGTTTTAGGTCTTTGTTACGGGCTCAGCTTATGAGCCATGTGCTTGGAGGTAAGGTGGAAAGAGCAAAGGTAAGAGAATACGGCAAGACAGAGGTCTTGATAGATAAAAAAGATTCAAAGCTTTTTGAAAATGTATCTTCTCCGACCGTATGTTGGATGAGTCATTTTGACTATGTATCAAAGATTCAGGAAAGTTTTGAAATAAGTGCATATACCAAGGACTGTCCGGTGGCAGCATTTGAAAATGAAGAGAAGAAACTTTACGGTATTCAATATTATCCGGAAGTGCTGCATACTAAGGATGGCAGTAGGATGATAGGCAATTTCCTTAGAAATGTATGTAAATGTAATTGGAAAATGGATGCCTTTGTTGAAACAGAGGTTGAAAAGATAAAAGAAAAGGTAGGAAGCGGCAAGGTGCTTTGTGCCTTATCAGGCGGAGTGGATTCATCCGTTGCTGCGGTATTACTAAGTAAGGCGGTAGGTGAGCAGCTTACCTGTGTATTTGTAGACCATGGTCTACTTCGTAAAAATTAAGCGGATGAAGTGGAAGAGGTGTTTGGGCCAAACGATCCTTACAAACTTAATTTCATAAGGGTAAATGCACAGGAGAGATTTTATTCAAAACTTGCCGGAGTATCGGAGCCTGAGGCAAAGTGTAAGATCATAGGAGAGGAGTTTATAAGGGTATTTGAGGAAGAGGCTAAGAAGATAGGTAAGGTGGATTTCTTGGTTCAAGGAACTATTTACCCCGATGTAGTCGAAAGCGGTTTTGGGGGTGAGAGTGTGGTTATCAAATCCCACCATAATGTAGGAGGACTTCCCGACTATGTTGACTTCAAGGAGATAATAGAACCGCTGAGAGATCTTTTTAAAGACGAGGTAAGAAAGGCGGGTCTGGAACTGGGTATTCCAGAAAAACTGGTATTCCGCCAGCCATTCCCCGGTCCCAGACTTGGTATCAGAATAATAGGAGAGGTTACAGCCGAGAAGGTAAAAATAGTACAGGATGCCGATGCCATTTACAGAGAAGAGATAAAAAATGCAGGACTTGACAAGGAACTGGGGCAGTATTTTGCAGCACTTACCAATATGCGAAGTGTAGGTGTTATGGGGGATGAGAGAACCTATGACTATGCGGTGGCACTTAGAGCAGTAAATATGGTGGACTTTATGACAGCAGAAGCGGCAGAGATACCTTGGGAAGTGATTAAGAAGGTAACAAGCAGGATTATTAATGAGGTAAGCCATGTTAATAGGGTGCTGTATGATATAACAAGTAAGCCGCCGGGAACGATTGAGTTGGAGTAGGAGACGGAATTTCCTAAGGCAAGTAAAATCAACCCTTGCAGACGATGGAATTGTTCTCCCGGTACGCAAATGGTACAAAGTAGCAAAAAGAATAATTGAAATAATAGCCCCTGGTGGTTTGCAATCGAATATAAAAAATTAGACCGTAGCGTGAGTGCTTTGGTCTTTTTTAGCTTTTTGAGAGAAGATATTTTATTAGATATCACTTCGCCATGCCGCTTTTCTGATTCACATCACAATGATATCTCTTTCATAATTTTGGAAACCAAGTCAGAAATACCTGCTGCTACATAAACCACTTTGTCCGGGTCGTGGATATAACAAATTATCTGTCCTTTTTTACCATCAGTAGTGGGATTAAAGTCCATCATCAAATAGCAACTATTGCAATATTGAGCAAACGGAAACCATTTTTTGTTGAAAAGATATGGCTTAATCCTTTTATCTTTAAGTCTTTCAATATTCTCAGTTGTGAAATAATTGGGAAAATCTGATAGTAAGGCATTTTTATTTTGGAAGTAATTCTTTGTGGTATCCATTTCGTTCAAACTCATTAGGCAAAAAGTCATATCGGATTTGCCGATTACTGTAGGCAAAATACAAAAAAATCGGCTACCATCTTTGTATTGATATAGATTCTTGAAATCATCCGGTAAATCAATACTATACTTTTTCTCGAAAGTAACTATCTCTTCCTGTGAAACACCGGAAATCTTGCTATATTCGGAAAAATATTCTTCTTCAATAGGGTTATCTAAATCCCACTCATCAAAATAATTACATATATATTCTTCAATTTGCTTGATATGGCTAATTATTTCCATAGGTAGTCTCCTCCGACTTCAAATTTGATTGGTTTTCAACTTTTGAAATATTTTACTATACAACTCTACAGTCATTTCAGTAATGTTGTGTGTATTGCTGTTTGTCTATCTGCCTCTCCTCAATAATCTTGATTTCTTTGGATAAGAAAGCTTCCAATCCTCAAATTCTTCATCTGTAATTTCACCGTTATAATGTTTCTTTCTCATCTCATCCCATTCTACAAGAAAATAATTGAAGTTAATATCGTGTGACAGTAAGGCACTGGTGGCTCCGTCTATAAGTGGTCTGAGCTTCATTTCTTTTTCGTAGTCAAAAATAATATGGATAAACTCGTGGATGGAGTTTGGTTCGTGGCCTGTGAGGGCAGAGATATCACAGTCTAACACCTGTGCTATTTTTTGCATTTGTTCTTTTGTTGGAGATCTATTTCCAAGTTCACAATTTCGTATGACAGTATCGGTCAATCCGGCTTTGATTGCAAGTTCCTTTTGAGTGAGTTTTCTTAGCAAATGAAGCTTTTTTAATTTTTGTCCGGATATCATAGGAAAGATCCTTTCTGAAAATAAGTAGATTTCATTTTATATATTCTATCACAAAATCACACAAAACATAACAAAAGTGTTCTGTATAAGACTTATAAGAACCTCGGAGTAAATAAGGTTATAGAAAAACATATTTAAAAAACCAATATCGACAGAACGAATATAAACGGTTTCAACAAAATCAAACAGAACGATAATGAACTTCTTGAATACAAGCTAATGAAATTGACGCTCGTCCTAATTCAAAATAGGAATGGAGAATCTTGCACCATTTTTGAATAAAAGGCGGGCTAATATGCACAAGATATTTATGAATGCAAAGGAAGTGCAAGAGTTCTTGGAAGTGAGTAGAACTAATGCATACCAACTGATCAATGAGATGAATCAAGAACTTGTAAATCTCGGCTACCGAGTACAAAGAGGGAAAGTGAATCGTAGGTATTTTATGGAAAAGTACTGCTATGGAAGAGATGCAAAGAAAGAGGTGTAATATGGGGCATACAAAGATGAGGCAAAGAATGGGACTTGGTTTTGTAAGTGTTCCTATACCAATTGGAAAGGGGAAAAGCTCACCAAGAAAAAGCGAGGATTTGCAACCAAAAAAAGACGCATTAAACTGGGAAAGGGAGTTTTTGATCGCTCATTCTGATTCTGTGGAAATGACCTTTCGAGAGTTTTTTGAACTGTATCGGCGAGACAAACAGCCAAGAATCCGAGAAAATACCTGGAGAACCAAAGAAGCGATTGTTGAAAGCAAAATAATGCCGTATCTTGGGGACTTGCTCTTATCTGAGATAAGCAAGGTTTCTATCATCCAGTGGCAGAATGAACTGATGAAGATGAAAGATGATAAAGGACAAAGCTATTCCCCGACTTATTTGAGGAAAATACACGCACAACTGAGCAGTATCTTGAATCACGCTTGCAAATTCTACAATTTGAAAAACAATGTTGCTCGTGATGTAGGAACAATGGGTGAAAAGGAAGCAAATGAAATGCTCTTTTGGACAAGAGAAGAATACGAAGCTTTTGTTGAAGCCATTAAGGACAAACCACAATCGTTTTATGCCTTTGAAATTCTATATTGGTGTGGATTGAGAGTTGGAGAGCTAATGGCACTTACAGAAGAGAAATTCGATCTTAAGAACAATATCATAAAGATTGATCAGTCCCTACAGAGGAACGATGGAAAGAATGTAATCACGCCACCAAAGACAAAAAAGAGTGTACGAAAAATTGCCATGCCGGATTTTCTTGCAGAGGAGATAAAGGACTATCTTGATGGTTTCTATAAACTGCGCTCTCAAGACTTGATTTTCACTTTTACGAAAAGCTATTTGCATCATGAAATGAATCGAGGCTCAAGTAAGGCAAATGTGAAAAGGATACGAGTACATGACCTGAGACATTCTCATGTGTCGTTATTGATTGAGCTTGGATTCTCAGCAATGACAATTGCCGACAGAGTAGGATACGAGTCGATTGATATTGCATTCCGATATGCTCATTTATTTCCAAACAAGCAAAAAGAAATGGCTGATTCACTCGCACATATGAGAAGAAGTTCTGCAAATGATTGGGATGCTTTGCTCGAGGAGGATGAAGATGTTTAGGCTGGAGTATGCTCAGAAAAGAGCGAAGCAAATCAAAGTGAAAAAGAAAAAGGATGAGCAGAAAAGAAAGAGAAATCGCATTGTGAATTTTAGAGCAACGCCCGAAGAAGTTTCACTAATCGATAAGTATGTGGAGTTAAGCGGTTTGACGAAACAAGATTATTTTATTGGACTTTTGATAGACCATGAAATTAAAATCAATGCGGATTATATAGTGGTGGATGCCATATCGAAAGAAATTTTTCGATTGGCTTCTGTCATAAAAAAGTTTGGAAAACTCGATGATAATGACGAAGAGGTACTTCTGTACGTCTTAGAAATCTACGAGGAGTTAAAAAAAAGAAAAGACCCTCAGTTCGGACTGAAGGTCAGATGAGATACAACTTGGTAAATCATCCCTAGCAAGATTATTTTATCAGGTTGTATCCTCATCCGAAAACAATATTGTGATAAAGGAGGTTGATGTATTTGAATGATTGGCTCGTAACTGATGAGACGATGCTTAAAGACTATCTAAGTCGTGAATTGGAATATACGGACAAGGGACAAATCAAAAGCAGCACCACAAATATCATTACGGTCTTAGTAAATCCATCCTATTGCGTTAAAGAGGGGATTATAGACGGAAGGATATTTTTTGATACCTGTAGCAGAACGATTCGTTTATTAGGTGTTCTAAAAGGTGAAAAGACAAACGGGGATGAGATAAGAAAATGGAACGATCAAATGACCAATATCCTCAGGGTGGAGATAGAAAGCACTTTCGGAATCAAATATTCGAAAAACAGGATGGAAGATGCCATTACTTTTGTTGCTCAAAAAAGAGCGGTCAATCTTCCTGCACTGTATATGAAGTCACTATCTTATGACGGAGGAAAATATATTGAAAACCTACTGCCTAAATATATTGGAGCAACTTCCTCAAAGCTTAATGCTTGGATTATGGAGCATATCCTGGTCGGTATGGTGAAATGAGTTTTTGAGCCGGGATGCAAATTTGATGAACTGATGGTTTTGACGGGAGACCAAGGAGCAGGAAAGACAAGTTTCATCGAAAGACTTGCACTACTTCCTGAATGGTATTGCTCCTTAAACAACATTAAAGGAAAAGATGCCATCAGCAACTTGGTTGGCAAAATTATTGTTGAGCTTGAAGAGTTTGTGGCTCTGAGAAATGCCAAAAGTGCCGATGAAGCTAAGCTGTTTATTTCTGCAAGGACAAGCACAGTAAGACTTCCATATGAAAGATTTTCTGTTGATGTAAAGAGAACTTGTGTACTGGTTGCCACTACCAACGATGCCACTTTTCTAGGAGACTTTTCGGGAGAAAGAAGATACCTTCCTGTGCAAGTTCAAGCTGAAAATATCGTGCTTCCGGTGATGTACAATCCCGAGAAATTTCCTGTTTTAGAAAGTATTTCAAGAGAAGAACATCAAAGAATTATGAAAAGGGATTTTGAAGGGGCAATCGCCGAGGCGGTATATATTTATGAAAATAATCTACACGATTTTTATCTTCTGCAAGAGCTGAGACAGGATCTAGATTTTGTCATTCAGACTCATAAAAACGAAAATCGTCATGTTCAAAACTTCCTCGATTTTATGGAATGGAAGAACACAAAATCCGATACTCCAAATCTGCTTTGTTCGGCAGAATTTACAAGTCGGTATCCGGAAACAAATGAGAAAGTATTCTCCGAACTGATGGCGAATGAGATGAGGGATGAGTGGCTATTGGAGCCATCCGTTAAGAGCAAAAAGCACAAAATCAATGGCATTATCAGAGTAAGCAAGAAATTCTATACAAGGAATTTCGCTGGGGGCACTGGTGTTGGAGATTTTATTGAGGTGGATAACATTCACCCACCATTTTAAGAGTATTTAGAAGTTCGCTACCTCCTACTTTGCTACCGACTTCAAAGGTAGTGTGGTAGGGGTAGCAACAAGTTTCAACTTTGAGAATTATTACCGAGGCAAAGGGTGTTCTTTTCTCTGTGATAGTTTGAAGCGAAGAAATTCAAAAATCTATATTATCAATGCCAACTTATGTAGCAAGCACAGTAGATGAGTACTCATCTACGAAAAATTGATACTACTCGTGCCAATCTTGCACGATGTTCGATATCAATTTTTGTCAGTAGTTTTGCTAAAGCAAAACCCACAAGCTCACCGCTTGTGTCCGCATGTCTTTGCAGTACGACTTGTTAGGGAGAACCCTAAGACCCCGAAATTATTCCAAAGGAGATGTAAGATATGGAAAATAGAGAGAGAAATCACCAGTTGAAGATTTATCTAAGTGGTAAAGAAAAAGAGCTTTTCAAGGAGAAGATGAAGCTTGCAAAATGTAGAACGATGAGCCATTTTATTCGCAAATGTGTTATGGAAAAAGAGATTTACGAAGTAGATTTACAACCTTTCAGAGATCTCCAAGGCTTGTTATCTAACGCTACAAATAGCCTAAATCAGATTGCAAAAAGAGTGAATCAAACGGGGATTATTTATCGAGATGACATTGAAGACATGAAGAAGTCTATAGAGAGATTTTCGAAGGAACTTTGGAGTATTCATTCGCTGCTGCTTAAAAGGACGAAGGAAATCAGTGAGAATTAAAGAGTGCGAGGAGGTGTTGAAGATATATCTCCTTTTTCGTATAAAAATGAAATTTAACTTAGGTAAATCAATTTTTGTGAGATGTGAGATGGAGGCATTTTTATAAGTCGGTCACATCTTTTAAAAGTAATTTTAGGTTGTGTTTTCGCTATTTTATGTGGTATAATTAAAATAATTTTGGAGGTGCTTTATGAGTGTTTCTTATAAAAAATTATGGATCCATTTAATAGAAAAGAATATGAAAAGAACCGACCTAATCAAGCTCACAGGAATTACCTCAAATACCTTAGCAAATATGGGTAAAGACGAATATATATCCATGAAAAACTTAGAAAAAATATGTAGAGCAATGAATCTCACTCCGAGTGATATATTGGATTTTGTGGAGGATTAGTACATGAAAGATGAGAATGCTTTGATACTGATAGATGAAACAAATATCACTGATATAATCTATACCATCCGAGGGAAGCAGGTGATGCTTGATAGTGACTTGGCTAGTTTATATCAAGTAACAACTAAGAGATTAAATGAGCAAGTAAGCAGAAATAAGAATAGGTTTCCTGCTGAGTTTATGTTCCGGCTAACAAAGGAAGAATATGAAAACTTGAGGTCGCAAATTGCGACCTCAAGTGAAGATCATGCTCATGGAGGCAGAAGATATATGCCTTACGCTTTTACAGAACAAGGTATTGCAATGCTATCAGCCGTTCTTAAAAGTGATATCGCAGTAGAAGTAAGCATAAGGATTATGAATAGCTTTGTAGAAATGAGAAAGTTTCTATTTTCAAATCAACAGCTTTTTTCGAGATTAGATAGAGTAGAATTGAAACAATTAGATACTGACAAGAAACTCGAAGAAGTATTCAACTACATTGCGAGCAATACAGAGGTAAAACAAAAGATCTTTTTTGATGGGCAAATTTATGATGCCTTTAGTTGTATTACAGGTCTAATTGAAAAAGCACAGAGCAAACTGATCTTGATCGATAATTATGTGGATCTAAATACGCTAAATATGCTTTGTAAGAAGAATTCAGGAGTTGATGTATTGATAGCAACAGCGGGAAAAGGCAGTTTAACAACAAAAGATATCAACAAGTTTAATGCTCAGTACCCGAGTTTGAGTGTGAAAACAATCACAGATTTTCATGATCGTTTTTTGATCATAGATGACAAAGAAGGATATTTTATAGGAGCATCCATAAAAGATGCAGGCAAGAAGAGTTTTGCGATAACAAAGATTGAAGATGGAAAAATGGTTCGGGATTTGATCAATAAGGTGAGGTAGGATATGGCAAACTTATCAGAAATAAAGAAGGAGGACCATCTTTGAGCTTAATGTCCTAATATTTATGGGAGATATAGATAAAAACCGCAGAATTGACGGAGAGGATTTGATATGACAATTGGACTATAGTCAAGCAAATAGACACAAAAATGCGAAGAATTCTATAAATCGGCGCTTTATTTGCTTGAGTAATAATCCCTCTCCTTTTCGTTAGGGCTCATGAGCCCTAACGAACCGTGTGGTCTTTTGGTGTTGTATAATCCATCAATGTATTGAAATGATGAGAGTTTCAGCGCATTCGTGTTTTGGCAGGTTCTGCGGTTACACTCCTCTTTTTTGAGGTCATTAAAAAATTGATAACATGGTACACGGACAGCTTCAGGGGCGTACCGGAATATATAATGATATCTCTTTGCTTATGAAGTAAGGTAAGCTTATCGGAACAGTTCGCAGGATGCTGGCGGCAGGTTTTGATGTTTATATCAGCACGGATCATGGAAATACACCTTGTACAGGTATGGGTAAGCTCATGAAGTCCAGCGTTGAGACGGAAACAAAGAGCCATAGAGTGGTGTAGAACAATGGCTAAGATGGTAGGTTATGCTGGCAGTATATGATTATCATGGCTGAATGAAGCGGTAAGAATGCTGCAGGACAATCATCCGGAGGCTGAATATAAAGGGAAGTTGAATGAGTATCAGTCTTATGAAATTGACAGTCCGGTAAGGCTACATAATACAAGGGAAATTCTGATGAATGTGTGGTACTATCCGTCAGAAGAACTGGATGCCGTCAGAAAAAATGCATTGGAAGTGTTGAAAGAGCATCCTGATTGCTCGGAACTGGTACAGTATCTGATGCTTTGCCTTACATATCCAGTATTCAAGGATGTCTGCAAGATTATGGGAAAACTGTTCGATTTTAATGATGAGATCACGAATCCGGCTTTGAAGTAGAAATTATACGATGCCTGAGGCGAGTGCGGAACGTTGGAAGCAACGACAAGAAGGATAACGCTTACGTTTAAAGAGATGGATATTCTTAGGAACGAAACTAAGCCAAGATATGTGATTCATAAAATCCCAATTACAAATGACAGGTGCTTGATTTTGTTATCGCTCAGGGAATGAAAGTTGACGGCAGTAGTTGTTATTCATATATAGAACTGGATTGAATACACTGTTCCCGTTCAAGTATTCAGTAAATAAGGAACTGCTTATTATGTAGAGCGAGAAATACACGATGAGCGGATTTGGTGGGGCAGTGGCATTTTCACTGAAAGATTAGCCTAATAATACGAAAGGAAGAGCAGGAGAATGATGAATCAAAGCACTATATATCCAAATTTAAACTGGTATCAATTTGCTGTTTTTAATGATAACGCAACTGATGCTTTTGAAGATATGTGCAGAGACCTGTTTTATTGCGAATATCTCCATGAAACAAGAAACCCACATTCGGATCATAATAATCCGGGAGTGGAAGTTCTACCGATTCTTGAACCAATAAGGGATGATGGCGAGCTGCAAAAACTAATAAGTTTTCAAGCTAAGTATTTTGAGAAATCGATAAGCAACAGCCAAATTCTCAAATCCTTAAAGCAGGCGGTGGGATATTATAACGGTCAGCTTGGCAGAGTGTATTTATTTTGTAACAAGGTTATATCCAAGGACTCAGATCGTTTTAAAAAGTTTCAGGATGTGCTTTCTTCTGCGTCAATAGAATTGGAATTGGTAACAGATAAAGATATTTTTACGCTACTTAGAAAACATAAGCGTGTTGCGGATTACTATTTTCAAGATAGAAGACGTATGATGGCAGGGGTTAATAATTTAATTGGAAAACCACTAATCTCGAGTGCTGTTTTCGAGGTAGAGCAAAGGGAAGAAAAGTCTTCGGTAAATCCTTTATTGCAAGAATTAGTAAAGGATAGAATCCAGAAGTGCAAAGAGGCAATTTTGAATTTAAATTTTGGAAAGCTCAAATCAGAGTTAAAAGTGCTTAATGATGCCATTGAAGTAGATAGCAGGATTTCCTTTTATCAGTTTATTCTTGCATTGCATGATCATGAAAAACTTGATGATTTGATTTGTAATATTTCTGAAAATTATAAAGAGGAAGCATATTGGCTAAAAAACCTATGCAAGAAACCGCGAGATATATGTATTGAAGAAATATGTGGATTTTCGCCAGAAACGCAGATCATTTCATGGATATTTATTTTTTCGGAGCAACGCTGGGATAATATTATTGCGCAATACAAGAATAGGTGTGATATTGCGCCAGAAGCTGTGAAGGCATTTGATTTTCACTATGCATTGGCTCTTTTTAACCTTAGGAAAGAAAATGAAGCACACAGTGTACTTTCGGAAATGTATCAAAAATACCATGAGTCACGATTTGCACTATATGATATTTGCGCACAATTAAACCAGGCTAATAAGAATTATATATATGGAAATGCAAATAGGGAACAAAATGTTAAATCACTTTTAAATGAATTAGATAGAGTTAAGGAACGATCGAAAGATCAATTGGCGGTAAATGGAAATCTCATTGCTACCATTGAATTACAGAGTTGTTTTAATTTGGGAGCAACAGATAAAAGCTATATCGAAGATGCTATTAGCCGTTATGAAGGATACCCTGAGAATGTAAGGACTTTTGATGGTGTACGCTTATTTATGGCTTTATGTTATGAGATGGGGGGCAATCTGGAAAAGTCGGTAGAACTGTTATCACAATGTGCATGGCGTGAAGATGAGGAAATTGCTACTCGATATTTAACATTGCTTATTGAACTTAAGCAACCGGAAAAGGCAATAGATTCTTATAATCAGATAAAGGTTGTGACACCTCGTACGGAGAGCGTGTATTTACTTGCATTATATAGAACTAAAAATGAACAATATGAAAATCTGCTTATTGATGCCGTGCATAAATTCAACACTTCAATAGAAGATTTGTTTTTTTATGGTTTTTATGTTGAAGATGAAGAATTGTTTCGCAGAGTTGTTATGCCTGAACTTACTAGATTGCTTAAGGACGGTTTGGATGGTTTGGATATGCAAACCAAGGCGGGGCTTTTGGCTGTTTTTGCACATAATGGGGAGATTGAGGCAATCGAAATAGTATTGGAGACCATACAGGATGTGGAAGTGATAAACATGTTTGTGGTTCATGACATCTATAAGTGTTTGTTCGCTGTCTCGCATAGAGAATATGAGTCATGGAGAAATGATAAAGAGACGGATCAGGAGATGATTCGTATAGAACGGATATCAAACCGGTTTTATGAAAACGATATTCTTAAACAACAGTTTTTGCAGATAAAGATGATGTGCGCAGCTGTTTCACATATGGATTATAGCATGCTCAAGTTTTCAAAGGAACTATTTGAGTATACCCATGATGTGCAGACGGCACGTAATATTATAGCGCTTCTTTGTAAAAGAAATGAGACCCGTAAGGAGGAATACGAACCATATCTTGAAGCATTAATGGACTCTGAAGATCCTCAGATATCTATTTTCGCTTCGTCAGCATTGTGGAAACTTGGAAAATATGATGAGGCAGATTTCTTTGCCTATAAAGCCATATATAATCTTAATGGCAGAGACGATTTTGATGTATATAAAGGAGTCTTTGGATATCACAATCTTAGTATGCAGAGACTTAATCAGTTACCAGAAAGAAAAGCCATTTCAGATAATATGATTGTTACTTTGAAATCTGGAGATGAAATATGGAGTGTTGCTTTGGATTCTGAGTCGGATTTTGGCGATAAAAAAAATCATAGCCTAGGTGTTGAACATATAAACAGGAATGATCAGATTTATAACAAACTACTAGGAGGAGGAAGAAAACAGGTTTATAAAATTCGAGGAAAGAGTTATGAGGTTGTTGATTTTGAACCGAGAGAAATAACCGTTGGAAGATTTATATTCCGGAAGATAGCAGAAAATCCTGACAAATTCAATGTTCGTACTATATCTTCAGAGAATCCGGAGGAAATGGTTAAGCAGCTATTAGTATTGTCTGATCAGAGAGATCATATTAAGAAACTAACGGATTCATATAATTTCAAAGATAATCAGCTGGGGATTCCTATTGATTTCTTTAATAATGGCAATTACGAAAAGTATATTGCAACTATGCAATATCTTTTATATACAAAGGGGCTTGCATATTACGCAGGTGAGCAAAGGCTTGATTGTGTTGTTGAGTCTAGGTATATTCCTTCGCTATCAACATTTGTTTTATTGGCAATGCATGATTGGCTTGATGAACTTGATTTGCTGAGGGACTATATAACAATTCCCGAAAGCTATGTTGAGTTTTTTAAGGAACAATATGCATCTGAATTAAGCACACAGATGGTTTCAGGAGGATCATTGGTCCCTTTAGATGATGGGAAATTTACCATAATGGAAAGGGATAAGAGGATACCTGAAATATGGGAAAGGATTATTTCGAAATGTGAGTCCTATATGATTACAACAGTAACAGATGATGAGAGGATTAGTTTTGAAGTTATAGAGAATTATACTTGGGAGAGACTATTTGGAAAAATCAATATAGATAAAATGCAATTAGATGGCCTTATTGTCGCTAATCGAGAAAAAGGAGTGTATATTTGCGATGATTTATTCTTCCGTAAAATAGCAACAGCAAAGAGGATAAAAAATATAAACTTTGCGACATTGTTGTATATTAATGATGACATTGATAGAGTTATGCCTATTATTCTGGAATTATCAAAAACAAATTATTTATATACTCCTATTAGGAGCAGGAATGCGGAAGAGTTAGAACAATTGTTTGATAATTTACTTGATGGTGAAATGAAAAATTCATATTATTTAGATGTCTTCAATGACTATCTAAACGCTTGGAACCAAGCTATGAGAGAAACTTTTGATGAAAATGGGAATGGACTATAGTCAAGCAAATAGACACAAAAATACGAAGAATTTCGTACATCGACGATTTATTTGCTTGAGTAATAATCCCTCTCCTTTTCGTTAGAGCTCATGAGCCCTAATGAACCGTGTGGTGTTTTAGCGTTGTAAAATTCATCAATGTATTGAAATAATGAGATTCAGCTTATTCGTGTTTTGGTAGGTTCTGCGGTTACACTCTCTTTTTTGAGGTAATTAAAAAAACTCTCACAAAACGTGTTGTCAAAAGGATAGCCTTTCTTCAAAAATGATTGTATTACTCCAACCGTGTCTAAGAATCTCCTGAAAGCTATTGCAGTATATTGAGCTCCTCGGTCAGATTAAAACATAAGTCACTTTTGAAAATTTCTGCTCTCGTATGCCTTTCGGAATGTGCTTTTTACCAAAGCTCCATTCGCTTTAGTAGAAATGCTCCAAGCAATGTTTTTCATAGAGAATAAGTCCATAATGATGCAAAGATAGTAGTATGATTTAGTGGACACAAAAAGTGCAACACAGTATAATCTTTTTAGAAAGGATGTGTTTCACTATGGTCCACAACGGTAAATGATACACCGAAGAATTTAAACGATAGATCATCGATTAGTATCTGGCAGGTAAACGTTCCAGTAATCGCAGCAGAATATGGCTTAGTTGAGCAAACAATCTATAAATGGAAGAAGCTTTATGCTCCATGGATTGAAGTTGATGAAGAACAATTCATTTCACTCAAAGATTACAAGGAACTAACTCATAGTATTTTTTACAATGCAATTACTCGTGAAAGATAGAAACTGAAGATCTATTGGGCACAAGAAGTTGAAAAGAAGGTTCTTGCTAGAATTGAACCGGAAAATAATAGCCATGATGTTTCATTGCTTAAGGGTGAAGTATAAATATGAGGTCAGCTAAAGATAGCTGTAGATATCTCAGATTAGCTGATGTTGTGAAAAGAGGACTCTATTACTAGACAAAAAGAGGATTTCTATTAATGATGAATTTATTTGGTTTACAACTATGGAGGAAAGCACACCAAAAATGAAGTGAATTTATGAGTGTGGAACCGGGGCTGGAACGGGCAAAATAATCTAAAAATGATGCGAAATTAGACGATTTTCCCAGTACTTAAAAGACTCAAAGTATGTAATTTGAACACTTTGGGATATAATGAACAGTAGAATAAGAAGAGTTGGAATAGCCTAAGCACTTATCGGAACCATTGATATTGCTGATTATTCTAATGTTTCAAGTAGTTAGCTTAAAGTTTTTTGAAGTACTTTTTCATAAGAAAAAAAGTGGCGAGCAACTTTAAAGAGCAAATAAAAAAGCCAACAGAGTGTAAATTCTGTCGGCTTTTTTCTATCTGCTTAAATGTCTTAAGGAGATATAATGTACCATGTTAAGAAATTCATTACGATGTTGATCATGATTTCTTTTTCCTGAGGTTTTGATTCCGTTATAAGAAGCGTCAAGGAAACTAAGGTGCTGTCCGACAGTATTTTCTTATTGTTTTTATAGAGAATTCGCTTCATATCCAGGAAATATAAAAATGTTGTAGCGGCGATTCTTTTGCATCCATCTACGAAAGGATAATCTTTGATGATAAAGTAAAGAAGGTTTGCTGCTTTTTCTTCTATTACACCTTCTATGATATTTGACTGTATTTCCACTACTCTGTTCAGAGCAGCTAATCTTCTCTCATTTACTGCATACCCCTGTACAATATAATCTTTTAAAATTTTATTAGCCCAGCGTCTAAATTCAACTCCTCGTGCTGATTTTACTCTATATCCGACGGAGATAATCATGTCGAGATTGTAGTATTCGACAGATCTTTTTACTTCTCTGGTACCTTCCTTTTGAACTGTCGCAAATTTTGCGACAGTTCAACTATCCAATTCTTCTTTAAGTGCATTACTGATATGTTTACCTATAGTCTTTATATCTCATTCGAATAAAGCTGCCAGTTGATTTCTATTATACTATAGCTTTTATAGAAATATATTTAGAAATTTCAAGATGTGCTTTGTGATAGATTCTGTAATTCTTTCTTTAGTAGTAATATATTGTAGCGGCGGTCTTGTAAAACAATCTGCATGTTTTACTTCTTATTCATATGTTAACACATATTCAAAAAAATAGTAAGAGTAAAAGAAGTACTGTTAGTTGTATTTTATGTATACTTTTAGTTGTATTTAGCAGTTATGAATTAGAGTTAAAAAATTAAAATGTAAATAAATTTAAAATTTGCGAGGAAATAAAAATAGGAATAATAGCAAATTATCAATATTTAAGTGATAAAGATGTAAAAGAACTTAGATCTTTTTATGTAGGAGAAAGCGGGGTTTTTGAGGAGGTATATATCCAGATATTAGGGATTATGAAGAAGAAGCAGATGAAATAAAAGAAGATTTAATTGACTACTTTTAACAACTTAAAGGTTTCTACAAGAAAATATTAAAAGTGGATGGTAATGTAATGCTCAGCATCTTCCGATATAATAGATAATAGACTTTATATTAAGAGCTTTAATGCTTAAGCATAAAATACAACTAAAAGTATACATAAAATACAACTAACAGTACTACTTTTGCTCTTACTATTTGTAAAAATCTATGCTAGTATATAAGTAAGAAGTAAAAACATGCAGATCGTTTTACAAGACTTCCGCTTTAATATATTATTGCTAAAGAAAGAATTACAGAATCTATCATAAAGCACATCTTGAAATTTCTAATATATTTCTTTGTGGAAGCTATGGTATGTTAGTCAAACATACTGTAGCTTTTTTTATATTTGGGTAGTAAATGCCGATTCACATTGGGCTGTGTTTTAAAACTTAAAATTGCATAATATCTTGCTTTTTAATAGAATATCTGTCAATAAAATAAAGTATTTCTGCAAGTTGACAACAAGCTATAATAAACAGCAAAGTCTTTTCTTGTTGTTATTTATTTTGCAGTAGTATTTATTTTGTGCAAATAGTATAATCTGTTATGGTTTTAAGATACATCCTACTAAATGTTACTAAAGAGCTGTGTCTAAGCTCATAGATAGTGGTGGTAGAGCTGTATTCGGTTTTAGAGTCAATGTTCATACGGATATTATGAGAGACTGCTGTAAGACAAACAGATTTTATCTTATTGATGATATTACAAAAGAAAAAACAAAAGAACAGGAGCATATTAAAAAGTTGGATAAGCCACAGAGAAAAGACCCTCTTGCCCGAGAGGAAGTCAGTTGCAGGAATTTAATTAATGCAAAAGAAAAAATAAAAGAACAGGAGTATATTAAAAAGATGAATAAATCACAAAAAAAAGATACGCTTGCATGGGAGGAAATCAGTTGTGAGCATGTGATACAGGATGAGTGGATGGATCTTAGAAAATCCGCATATCGTTTTCCGGACGGAAAGATATTTGCCCCGTATTACAGTTATAGCCGCAGAGACTATGTTGTGGTTGTAGCATCGGATTGTAACGGTAATTATATTTGCGTCAGGCAGTTTCGTCATGGGCTAAGGGAAGTTACGACCGAATTTCCGGCAGGCGGTATAGATGTAAGGGATACCAAAGAAGGTGAGATTTCCCGTGATATGGAAGAAGATATTGCTTTTTTGGCTGCAAAGCGAGAACTTTTAGAGGAGACCGGATACGAATCCGATGAATGGGAGCATCTACTTACAATACCGTCAGATGCAACGATTTGCGATAATTACGGATATTTGTATATGGCAAAAAACTGTAGAAAAGTATCAGGGCAGGAGCTTGACGAAACGGAGTTTGTTGAGGTGATTACATTGTCTTTTGACCAAATCGAAGATTTGCTAAGAAGGGGTAAGTTCCAGCAGGCAATGCATATCACAGCGTGGTTGCTTGCACAAAGAAATAAGTAAGGTAAATGTATTAAAAAAATAAAATGAAAGGAACTGTGCTGCATTTGCCTCTAATAACAGCACACAGGAGTAGATATGGAAGAAAAAGAAAATCCCAAATCTAAAAGAATTAAATTCAAACATATAGTAGTTTTATTTGTTATTATTGCCGTTATTATTACAGCTTTAATGATTAAAATAAAAATATTTAATAAAAAATCCGAGCCTACAATTATTAGCAAGGCAACCTTGGAAAAAGTGATAAATGTCAGCGACTTATCAACATTTGAGGCTATATACAATGGCGTAGCCGCTGTAGCGAATGAAGAAAATCCGGAAAATATTGACTACTATGTTTCTTATGAGGCAAAGGTCAAAGCGGGAATTGACTTTGAGCTGGTTGAAGTAGAAGTAAATGAAACAGACAAGGTGATAACAGTAACGCTGCCGGAGGTTAAAATAACTGATGTGGATGTGGACATTGCCTCATTGGATTATATATTTATGAACAATAAAGCCAATACACAAACCGTATCGGAACAGGCATACAAAAAGTGTATCAAGGATGTAACAAAGGAAAGTAATTCAACGGATGAGATATACGAATCCGCAAGGCAGAATGCTCGCAATATAGTTGAAGCCTTAATTAGTCCTTTTGTGGAACAGTTGGACAGCGAGTATAAATTGGAGATCAAGTAAGAAAGGCGTGGCTACATGAAGAAGTATTTTAGAGGTTTTTTGATTATTATGGTGTGCTTTTTTTGTGCAGCTTGTGCAAAACAAAGCAAGAGCATCGAGCCAAAGGCAGCTCAGATGAGGTCTATATGTGAACTTGCAACTATGGAATGTTATTATCACAATGTGGCTAAATATAAAGAGGAAAATGCTTCAGGTATGTTGTGGTGGCAAAAGGACAGACATTTTTGGATGGAATATGCCGGTGTGGTAACAATCGGTATCGATGCCTCTCTTCTTAATATCGAGGTGAAGGGCGAAGATGTTACGATAACGATTCCGCCTGCAAAAGTGCTCGGCTGCAAGGTGGATGAAACCACTTTAACCAAGGATTCATTTATAGTGGCTAAAGATTCTGCTAAAGTAGAAGCAAAGCACCAAAGCGAAGCATTCAAAAGTTCCAAGGAAAAGCTTGAAAGTGAAGCAAAGTCTAATATGGCATTACTTGCAACAGCTCAACAAAGGGTTCAAAAACTGTTGGAAGATTATGTGGTTAATATAGGAAACAGCGTCGGTAAAACATATAAGATCAAATGGGTCTATCTTGAAGGTGCAAAGGAACTGAATAATACCGAGGTTGAAACAACTGAAAGTGCGGTGCAGGAACAAAAGTAAATAATGATTTATCGGGGATTTGGTAACATAAACAATTAGGCAACAATAATTAACAGAAACACTCCCTATTTCAATCATACTCGCAGTACTGTTAATAA